>JABAOH010041381.1_pt4 | contig 18492 bp, 16 predicted proteins | sample 7062181 | NCBI WGS metagenome assembly JABAOH01 (sample SAMN14538630, study PRJNA623070) | marine sediment metagenome | biome: marine biome [ENVO:00000428]; feature: marine pelagic biome [ENVO:01000023]; material: deep marine sediment [ENVO:00002113]; isolation source: pool of 5 deep marine... | reverse complement strand
TAAGGGAAATATCAGTTAAGTAAAGAGCGTCTTCCCGTGATATTTCATTACCTTCAATACTGTTCTCCAGAATATATCCTAACTTGCTGGAAAGATCCCTAACTGAAAAGTCATTTAATCCAAGTGATTTTAATAACTTTTCATAGCCGCCATCACCATATGAATTTTTCCATTCTCTAATATACGAATTCATATTCCCACTCTATATAATCTTCGATAAATTTAATAATATTAAAGATGCATTAAATAATGTTAAAACCTCGACATTAAGTATCTTATATACTGTATTATATTGTCAAGTTAAACTGAAGATTAAATTGTTATTTTAACTTAAAAACCTATGAGATTAAACAGATACCTTTCAAATTGTGGGATTGCTTCAAGAAGAAAAGCAGATGATTTGATACTGGATGGAAGAATAAAGGTAAACGGGGTAAAAATCACCGAGATAGGAAAAACTATTGATGAAAGGAACGATGAGATTTTCCTGGATAACAAATTAATCAAACCTCAGAAAAAAAGATATGTTATTCTGAATAAACCAAAACTAGTAATAACTTCCTTAAGTGATACCGAACAAAATAAACCAACTATAAAGCCGTTAATATCCGACATTCCTGAAAGAGTATATCCAGTTGGTCGATTGGATTATGATTCTGAAGGATTAATTTTTCTAACAAATGACGGTGAACTGGCAAACAGGATACATCACCCTAGGTTTATGGTTACTAAACTTTACTTTGTAGTTGTAAAAGGGAAAATACCCACTAATTTTGAAAAGTTACTGACTAATGGGTTAAAACTTGAAGACGGATTTTTCAAGCCCGACTCAGTCGATATATTAGAGAGGGCCGAGTTTAATGCAGCATTAAACATTTCTTTTCATGAAGGGAAAAAACATCTTGTTAAAAGATATTTCTCATCTATAAATTTAAAAGTCATAAAATTAAAAAGGATTGCAATTGGCAATATATTGCTTGGGGGTCTAGAAAAAGGCGCTTGGCGCGACCTGTCCGAGAAAGAGCTAAATAAGCTCAAAGAATTAGTAGAATTATAAATTTTCTAAAAAAACTTAAATTTGAGTATCATAAATTTACTATGTTCATAACATTCGAAGGAACAGAGGGAAGTGGAAAATCAACTCAGGCCAGATTATTATATGAATACCTGGAATCTATCGGGAAATCAGTTGTCCTGACCAGAGAACCCGGATGGGGCAAACTGGGAAGTATTATTCGAGAATTAATCCTTGATGATAAACAGATCAAGATAGATCCATTTGCAGAGCTTTGCTTGTTTTGTGCCGACAGGGCACAGCATGTGAGGGAATTTATAAAACCAAAACTAAATGAAGGATTCATAGTAATTTGCGACAGATATTCCGACTCAACCCATATTTACCAAGGATATGGCAGAAAACTTGATATAAATTTAGTAAAGGAAATGGCCGACTCATCAAGACTCGATCTTATACCTAATTTAACTTTTTTTCTATCAATTCCGGTCGCTGAAGGTTTAGAAAGATTAAAATCAAGAGGTGAAATCACAAAAATAGATGCGGAACCCCTTGATTTTCACAATAACATACTAGCGGGATACAAAAAGTTGATTAAAGATGAGAGTGAGAGATTTAAGGTAATAAGAGCTTCAGGCAGTATTGAAAATACTCATAATGAAATTAAAGAAGCCATTTCATCAATTCTATAATTATGCAGAACATCATTGGACATAATTTTCAAAGAAAACAACTACACAATTCAGTTTTAAAAGATCGTTTATCACATGCTTATATTTTTTCAGGACCAGAAGGTATAGGGAAAAAGCTGGTATCTATAGAATTTGCAAAATTTATTAATTGCAAGGAATTGAAGACAGCTGATTCTTCAGATTTAAATGAGTTTAATTGCAGTTGCTCATCTTGCAAAAAAATACTAAATAATACACACCCTGATGTTCATATATTTAATTTTGAAAACTCAAAAATAATTAAGATAGATCAGGTTAGGGATAACATAGAAAAGTTAATATATCTTGCACCTTATGAAAGCAATTATAAAGTCTTTATAATAAATGATGCGGAAAGAATGAATTTTAATTCGCAAAATGCTTTCTTGAAATCCCTTGAAGAACCACCAAAAAACTCAATTATTATTCTAGTTACAAGTCTGATTGATTTAATTATTCCAACAATATTATCCAGATGTCAGCATATTAATTTTATGGGACTTAAAAACTCCGATGTTGAAAGTTATCTGGCTGAAAACAGCAAACATGATCCCGATCAAATAAATTTAATTTCCAGAATTTCAAAAGGAAGCATAGGAAAAGCCAAAAAAATAGACAGTGATTTTCTGGATATAAGGAAAGATTTTATAAAAGAAATTACAAACATTGACAAGACTAAACCAAACTCACTTTTTAATCTTTCAGAAAAAATCCATAATCAAACCAAATCTAATAATCTTGAGAACATAAATCAATTTTTCGACATTATTACTTTGCTAATATCCGACTGTATAAATGTAAAAATTGGTCGTAGGGAAAATAAAATTATTAATATGGACTTGTTAGAGGAAATAAAAAAATTTTCTGCAAATAAAAATACCAATCAATTAATCGAAATTTTTAATTTTGTTGAAGATACCCACATTAATATTTTAAGACATAACGCAAATAAACAACTTTCATTTGATAACCTTTTATTAAAAATGGCCGAATAGGGAGCTGTTTTAATCTAACATTCTATAATTAATTAATATTACAATTTGCATTGAAATACTGAATCATTATGTTTTATTAAACTTAAACTCATGTTCCGGAGAATTTTTAATGTCAAAAAAGTATTACATAACAACCCCAATCTACTATGTAAATGATGTTCCGCATATCGGCCATGCATACACCACTATCGCCGCTGATACAGTTGCAAGATATAAGTCAATGCAGGGATACGATGTATATTTTTTGACCGGAACAGATGAACACGGGCAGAAAATTGAGCAAACAGCCAATCAAAATGGTGAAAAACCTATTGAGCTGGCTGACAGAGTGGTTAAAAGATTCCAGGAACTTTGGAAAACTCTTCATATATCAAATACAGACTTTATCCGAACAACCGAAAATAGACATATTAAAGCTGTAGAGCATATATTTAATAAGATTAATTCCACTGGCGACATATATCTTGATGAATATGAAGGATGGTATGACATTAGAAATGAAGCCTTTATAACAGAAACTCAACTCGAAGAAATACAGAATATGCCTGAAGATAAAAGACCGAAGATCGAGAAGGTAAAAGAAGAAAGTTATTTTTTCAGATTATCCAAATACCAGCAACCACTTCTCGATTATTATAAAAATAACCCTGAATTTATAAAACCGGATTACAGAAGAAATGAAGTAATTAGCTTTGTTGAAGGAGGTCTTAAAGACCTCAGCATCAGCAGAACCACTTTCTCATGGGGAATACCCGTTCCCGGAAATGAAAGGCACGTTATATATGTTTGGTTTGATGCACTTACAAACTATTTAACATCTGTAGGATTTCCCGAAAATATGGAAAAATTCAATAAATTCTGGCCAGCTGATCTTCATCTTGTCGGAAAAGATATTTTAAGGTTTCATTCGGTTTATTGGCCAGCTTTTTTAATGTCTGCAGGTTTGCCCCTCCCCAAAACCATCTTTGCCCACGGGTGGTGGACCATAGAAGGGGAAAAAATGTCCAAGTCGCTTGGAAATGTTGTTGATCCAAACGAAGTAGTTTCGGAATTTAACAATGATATTTTCANNAGAGCAGCTTTAATCAACAGGATTAACGGTGATCTCGCAAACGGATTGGGCAATCTTGTGAGTAGATCACTGGGAATGATTGAAAGGTACTTTGAAAACAAGATCCCACCCAGAGGAGAAATAACTGATAAAGAAAAAGCAATAGAGATAAAATATCTTGAAACAATCAAAAGCGTTGACAAATGCATGGAAGAACTCGCTTTTAATAAAGCTTTAAGTTCAATCTGGGAATTTATAGCAGATGTAAACAAATATGTGGATGAAACTGCCCCATGGACTCTGGCAAAAGAAGAAAAATATGAACGACTAGGGTCAATCCTTTGGACATTAGCTGAAAGTATAAGGGTTATAGCTCTTCTATGTTATAAGTTTTTACCCGAAACAACTCAGCAAATATGGGGGAAAATCGGATTAGAAAGTGACATCTCAGATGTAAGAATACAAAAAATAAAAAATTGGGGTCAAACTAAAGCTAATACCACTATTAACAAAGGCGATAACCTTTTTAACAGAATAAAAGAATGATGAACTATGCTCAATTGCACACACTGAGCAACATTTTTCTCACTAATATGGAATTTTATAAGAAAAACCCAATAAAATTAATGATTTTATACCCTTTTCAATGGCATGCAATTTGCAATTTTATTTAATTTGTTATTATGGGTAAAATTTATCAGGAAAAGGGTTTTTCCTTACTAGAATTGATAATTGCACTTGGAATTATGGCCGTTGGTTTTTTGGCAATGGCTCAGATGCAATTTTTATCGTTAAGACAACATAATGTGGCTCAAAGCGGAACTTTAGCTACAAATATTATACAATTTGCATCAGATAATGATTTAGTTGAAATAAAAAGACGTTTTTTGCTTAACTCACAAAACTACATTAAGGGTTTAAAAGGTCTTACTGTAAGTTCATCCCCTGATTTTTGTGATGGTACACCACCATCAAATTGTCCTAATTCACCGGATACATGTGCTGATCCTTGTACAAGCTGTCCTTGTAATCCTTTTACTATAATAACATCAAAAGCATCTTTAGATGATGATAATTCAACCGAAACTGCATGTGCTGCAGTAAAATTGATTGATTTAAACTCAGATAAATTGGACTTTAAAACAACAGCGAGTAACTGTACAAATGGAGAGTATTATATTATAAGACAGGTAACAACTAATGTTATCCAATCCACCAATCCCGTTGATCCTGATTTATTACAGTTCACAATAACCTATGCTGTCAAATCACCTAGAAAATTTGATGAAACTGGTTTTAATCTAAAAACAAAAAATGTATTAGCTTTGCAGAATATTGAAATATCCGGGCATTTTGATGACTGGAGCCAATATGTCCCTACTTGGAGCAACGTATTGGTACCTCATATTAATTAGGACAAATTAGAAATGAATAATAACGGTTTTACCATTATTGAACTACTTATAACAACTACAATATTAACATTTGTTGTTGCTGTTATGACTCTTTCACTTCTACAGCAGCAGCGTCAGTTTAACCTGACTAGGGAAGCTTCCGACATTGAACAGACCTCAAGAATTGCACTTGATTTAATTGCAACAGAAATAAGAAACGCTTCTTCCAGGCAGGGAAAATTCTATGCAATAGATTTTATTAATGGTGGTGGATCCAATTGCAGTGCCGCAAATGGAGCAACAAGTTCTGGATCTAAAGATGCTCCTCCAGATTGTGTAACGATAAGAACATGGGATATAACAAGGGGTCAGGGCGAAGGAGTATCCTCTTTATTTAGTAACACAGACAACCTGCCTTCAATTGCCACTCCCCCCACTCTTTTATTAAAAGACAGTTCAAAGATAGAACTTTCCTTACCTCCTGAATGGTTTCAGTCTAATGGAAAATTTATTGGGAGGAATCCATCGGCAAGTAGTGTTGAAGTATTATTAGGTCTAAGATCCAGAACAAAAATTTGCCCTGATCCCGATTCAAGATGCGGATCTAATCCAGCTAATTGTACAAACTGTGCTGCTGAACCGAATAAGTGTTCCGAATGTAGCGTATTGCTATTAGCAGATATTGATGAAGCTAATAAAAAGGCTGTAATTAATAGTCTTTCCGATATAAAAGCTCATAATTTACCATCTAATTACACACAATTTTCGCATTTTATTGACGGTCTTGACGTTACAATTTCAAACAACACAGTTAAATATGGACTGCTTCCTTCGATTATTAATAATCCTTCTGAGATGACAATCGTAACGGAAAAAACATTTAGAATAGATGCAAATACCAGAGAATTGGAATTAAGTGTGAACGGTGGCAACTTCCAGCCTATTGTTGGGGGACTGGACGCACCGGGCATAGTTGATATACAGTTTATTTTTACACTCCAGGACGATGACGGAAGAACCATTAAAGTCGGAATACCAACAAACACACAAAACAATCTTTTTCATGACTTCAATGTCAATGATCTTCTGGACAAGGGAAAAGGGGTAAAAGATATCAGGCAAGTTGAAATTTTTGTAGTAACAAAATCAAAAATAAGGCCTCAAAAAATAAGGGGATCTTTTTATGACCAGTCAATTCCTGCAATAGCGGATGTAGCAGAAAGAACAGTTGCAAGTCCGTCAAGTTCTTCATTTGCTCCGCCAGAGCCAGAACAAGGTTTTATATACAGGTTATTTAATACAACTGTCTATCCGAGAAATTTGGCAAGGGAAGATTTTGGATAATGAATATTAAAAATACACATAATATAATCAATAGCGAAAAAGGTATAGCAATAATCCTGGCATTAGTGATGTTATTGGTAATGTCAGTGATGGCAATTACCATCGCTTTTTATACAAACACAGATTTCTTTGCAATGCGTAATTATAAAAGAGGTCAGGAAGCATTTCTTGCTGCAGAGAAGTGTCTGCTAGAAGTCAGAAGACAGTTTGAAGTCGATGGAGTTGAGACGCTTTTTTTCAAGCTCCAGGGGAACAACCTGCCTGGAATAAAAAAATCATTTTCTTTAAAAGGTGTGGATTGCTCAGATTCAAGCAATGCCGACAGATGTGCGGTTTGCAGAACCGGTAGAAGGAGTTTTAACTGTCCAAGTGATGGTTGTTCGAGTGACAGCGAGATTCCTTATCTTGAGCTCCCTCCTCCGACAAAAGCTTTGGGAAGACCAGTAAAACATATCAGTTTGCCCTCCGGCGGAATTGGGGGAGCACAGATTGTTGGTACAACATTTACAGTTATAGGAAAAGACGCAAGGGATTTGGATAAAGATGATACTAGCACAAAGATTAACACGGGTGTTGAGATAGCTGCAGGCATAGAATCTATCGTGCCCGGAGGTTCATCCAATGTTTACTAATATACGTACTCTAAAAACATTGTTGGTATTGGCCATTGTAGCTGTTTGTATTTTTATAACCAATGCAAACAGTGAAGATATAATTAAAAACCAGGTAGAAGACAGGAATGTTCTAATTTCTCAGGTGTTTGGAGGTGATCCGAATGTTCTGTTTATATTTGGTGCTTCAAGATCCATGGGTCTTAGTTTTGGTGGAACTCAAGTAGGTAAATGGAATGATTTTAATCAATTGGATGTATGTGAAGATGCTCATTGTGACGGAATAGGTGATTGCAGTACTGCAACACAAAGAGCTTTAGCCTCACACTGCGCAGAGAACTCGGCAAATCTCACTCTTTGCGGTTCAAAACACTGCACGGACAGGGGGCTTTGTACCACAGAAGAACAATTTGACAACTTCCTTACATGTATAAAAAAAGACGAAAACAATGTACCGGAAAGCAGTGTTATAGCTATGTTAGACTACTGGTGTGGCGATGGAAATGGAGAATTTACTTCTCTTGATGAATGCGGTGATGAAGACTTTGTAAGTAGAACTATTACTTTTTCAAGTGATGGTTCTAGCTCACCAACTTCAGAAACTTTTGCACCTGAGGGAAGTGATGAATATGCTGGTGCTGCTTCCGCTATAGAGGCTATTGCAGGATTAAGTAAATGTTCATCAATCACTGAATGTACTAATGATGAAGACAAATCCTGTAACACTTTATTAGATATAAATGCATTCAGGAACTGCATGATTAACACACAAGATATAACAGTAAACCCAGTAGAAAACTGTACCGGAGGAACTACCGAATGTGATGGCAGACCAAAATATGGAAGCAGCAAACTTGACGCAGTCCTGTCAACATTTTATGACCTTCTTGATGATGGTAGTGCAGGTGGGCCAACGCTTGATAAGGATGTAAGTAATCCGCTTATGTGCAGTGATGAGCCCCAGTTATTTGATGGAGAAAACGATCAAATTACTTGTGAAGATTATATGAATACTCCGTTTAGGAATGTAAGCGGAATAGTAAAAGGAACTGGAGGCTCAAGCACATTCCCTGTGATAGGAAACAATAATCCCAGCAAATTAATAGATCTTCTTGATAATAATGATGAGAATGCTTTTCCGGTCCGTATTCGTCCAGTGGGATTTGGTGGAGTAAAAGCTAATCCCGATATTGAAGGCAACAGCAGCTGTACCGGTTCTGATTTAATAGATGCTCCTTTTGGCGGATTTGCGGGTGACAGCGAACTGTCATTTGATAACATCTGGAAATTCTTCAGAAATCTGACCCCGGATGGAAGGGCCATTCTGGCAGGTTCTATTGGCCATGATGAAGACCCATCAGATAATAGTACTTTTAAAAATGACGCTCTTAGGATGCTTGAAAAACCAATAAGGCAAGACAAAGAGAACAGACCATGCGCAGAAAATTTTGCAATAATAATAACAGATGGACAAGACCATTGCTCAGGAGCTACCGTTGCAAATGGTGGTAGTGGCAGATCCATTCAAGAAACTGGAAATTATCCACCTCTCACAGAAAATGCAAACAGAAGAAGCGCAATTAATGCAACAAATGTTTTAAGAACACATTTTATAAATAACCCGCCGGATGGAAAAGTATCAGAAGTTTTAAGTTTTGTAATCTGCCTTGGCGTGAAAGATCAGGAAGGGGTTAGAATGTGTAACGGTATGGCGCTCGCAGGTGGTACACATACTGCCGGAATTATTGAACATACAAACCCAAATGGAACAATTGGAACCGTAGATGTTTCTTTTCTTAACTCCGAGCTTCAAAAACTGGGAAAAAACAATGTTCCTTTCGTAAGCCCAAGCAACGGAAGACTATCAGAATGCGATATGGGAAATGAAAACGAAACTGGTCATTGCCACTTTAGTGACACCAGTGTCAACCTGTTTAACAATGATTTCTTTGAATTGGAGAATGATTCGCTTGGAAGCTCTTTTGATTCCACAATTGCATTTACGGATAAAGACACACAAACAATATCTGATACAAGTTTTGCATTTTTTGTAGACGAGCCCGAACAGTTAAAAGATGCAATTAATAAAATTCTAAGTTTGATTAATTCTTTTCCGACTGTTGGTGCATCACCTACAGCCCCGCAATCTTCCACTGCAGTAGCAGCAAGGGACAGGATATTCGTATCACTTCTGAATCCAATAGAAGAAGAAAGATTCTGGCAGGGTAGACTGGCATTATATGGATTTGTACCGAATCCTGATAATTTCGGAGAAAGAATAGTAGTCAGAAAACCAAACGGTGGTGAAGACCTTACAAATTCCACTGTTGTAAAGAATCTGAATATTTTCACAGATGACGGAATATTAAACACCAATGCCTTGCAATATCACTGGGAAGCAGGAAAGAAACTTGCAGAAAAAGATATAATCGGAAGTTTCAGAAATCTTTTAACCGTTGACAGTGTAACAAAAGATGAGTCAGGCAATTTAAACCTCAATGCCGAGACAGTTGTAGACCCAACAACAATTGCAACAACATTTTCAAGAATAAGATACGAAGGAAGTACTGTATCTTTTGATTATTGCCCTAACGGTTCGGCAAGTTGCAGTGGTATAGACGAATATGATTTAGGATTGAGCAGTGATGATGTTTTAAACTTAGATAAAGTACCTGCATTTTGCGTTCCTGATGGCGGGCTTGAAACTGAATGTGAAAATATTACTGATCATTCGGTTGTCGATTGTTCTAATGTCGGTACGGTAACCCCTCCTTCGCAAGATTGCATAAGCTGTATAAAAAGCTGCTCCGCAAACCGTGTAATAGAGTTTTTCAGCGGAAATACAAGAATAATACCAAGATCCGATCCATTAGGTGAGCCGGGAACCGAAAGCTGTCCTTCCAATGACAATTCAAAGATAGGCTGTAACTGTCCGAGTGAAAGCGGCGGCTCATTTGAGAACTGTTCGGTCAGACTTGGGGATACCTTCCATTCAACACCGGTTGTTGTAGGATCACCTTCTGCTCTGTTCTTTGATGTGGGTTTTCAGGAATTTGCACAGAAATTCAGGAACAGATCAGCTGCAGTCTACGTGGGAGCAAACGACGGTTTCCTTCATGCTTTTCATGCAGGTGAATTTGTTGTGGCAACTTCCAGTGAAAAAAAGAAAAATCCTTTTACAAACCAGGATGAATCAGTGTCATTCTTTAATGAAGGAACAGGAAAGGAACTGTTTGCATTCTCAACACCTACTTTTCATCCTGATTCCATCTCTAATACAGATGCAACAGTACCACCTAAAACATCACCACCGGATTACAGATTCGGTGATATGAAATCGTTTATTTTTAACAATTCAACACAAAGATCTTTCTTTGACGGCTCCCCTCTTGTTGCAGACATCTGGGTCGATGGCTATCAAAATGGAATAGCAGAAAATGAAGATCTATGTGATGATGTCCCATCCGAGGGACTCACAATAGGTACTCCTGATGGGAACATAGACAGGTGTGGACGTGAGTGGCATACACTTCTGTTTACAGGCTACAGAAACGGTGGAGGAGGATTATCTGCCCTGGACGTAACAAACATTCAGTGTAATACAGTTAGTGATGTTAGCAATTGTACAACCATAAATAAACATATGAATGACAGTAATAACGGGCCTCCCTATCCAAAACACCTTTGGACACTTTTTGATAAGGACTTCGGTAACACCTGGTCAGATCCTATAATCGGAAGAATTAGAATGAAGACAAAGAAAGGGACTGATGAAATAACCGTAGACAGGTGGGTTGTGTTTATAGGGGGAGGAGTTGATCCTTTAGATGCTAATCCGTTTGACAACACTACTTCGAGCAATAATAAAGGTCATGCATTCTATGTGATAGATATTCCTACTGGACAGATCATTTATAAATTTCACCCGGATGATCCCATTCCAACAAACTTCCCTGATGCTGACAGCAACAAGGATCTAATGACGTGTGATATGGCAGCAGAAGTTGGTGCGTTTGATATAAATAATGACGGTTATATAGATATTGCACTTGCTGGAGACAGCTGCGGAAGACTTTGGGAGTTTGATGTGTCAGAACCTGTTGTTGATAATGGAAATGACGTGTCAAAAACCGGTTTGGGTGGTGATCCGACCACTCCAAACAGTCCTGAGATAGTGGCTGACAAGTGGACAGGGCATATTGCTTTTTGTGCAGCAAACAGCTTGAGTGACTGTGCTACTCCTGCCAACATTGATGATGTTCCGGGTGATAAGAGAGAAGGTATTTTCTTTGCACCTTCAGTAACAATTGATGATCTTGGAAGAAGACATGTAATAGTTGTTACAGGAAACAGAAGAAATCCGACAGATACTACACAGATCGGTAAACTTTATAATTTTATTGACCCGTTTATTCCCGCACATATAGGTGCCGGTACTTCGGCAAATGCCGTAACGAAACTAAGATCAGACCTTACAACAATAATCGATATAGTTCCTGACTCAACTGATCCTAAAAAATTTGTTACAGATGGGACCACCACAAGCAATAACCAGGGTGAGTTCGTTGTCAGGTTTTCAAGTAATATAGATAATAGCGGTGATGAAATCGAAGGAGGAGAAAAAGGTTTTGGAACTCCGGTTGTAGTAAACAGGGTATTGGTGTTCACAACATTTGCTCCTTCAACCGGCACAAACTCCAACAATCCATGTCTGGCCGATCTGGGATTGGGAAGGGTGTTTGCACTTGATTATTTAACAGGAGAGCCAGCTTTCGCGAGAATACCGGGAGCTCAGAAATTCCTTGAGTCCACGACCAATGCAGGAGACATAGCAGGTGTGAATGCAGGACAGGGTATGCCGACTCCATCTCAGCTTACATTCGGAACAAGGGGATCAATCATATTTTCAGTAGCATTTGGTGGTGCGGGTCAGAATACGGAATCCGCTTCATTTTTGATACTCGAACTTACTCCTACCCCGTCAAGAACACAAACCTTCTTCTGGGAGGAAGTCATTTAGTGCAATATTCGGATAATAAAGGATTTAATATAATTGAGGTATTGTTAGTAGCTACAGTAATATCAATTTTAGTTATTATGACTGGTTCCATTTCAAGCAAGTTTGTGGATAGAAGATCAGTTGACAGACTCACCAATGAAATCAGTTCTAATTTAAATTTGGCAAAACTTCAATCAGCACGCCACGGTGTGGAATATGAAACAGTGCTAACTATTGATAGTGACAACAAAAAGTTAAATATCAAAACTCGTAGAGGAAGCAGCAACACAGGAACTGATTTTACTGATTCGGGTCAATTTGAAGAAACTTCAAATGTTGATTTTAAAATGATGAAAGATTATACAATTATTCCTTCTGACGATAGTACAATAAATATTCAATTTAACCCTAATGGCAGAAGCACTTCACTTTCCATCACGCTTAAACCGGCAGGTACCGATAGCAATGTAAGAAAATGTGGGAGGATTGTAGTCAGTCCTTTTGGAAGGATAAGAGCGAGAATTGGTAATTGGGATTTCGAAGAATCTAATCCAGATGTAGCCTGCAAAGCGATAGGTGATACACAGGCTTCACCAACCCCACCTACTAGCTAGTAATTTTAAGAAAACCTGCCAAAAACCCTATTATCAAACCATATATCAGGTGACCGGCAAAATGTGCCAAAGCAACTTCAAATCCGGCGCTCCTGTATTTTTCCAGGGGATGATGCTCTGCAACAGCAATGACAAGCATGAAACTGAAGGCAAACCCGTGAAACAAACCTATTAATACCCCCACCCCGACAAAACCATAGATATTGTTTGGGGAGAAGAGTGAAATAAGATAAAAATATATAAATCCGATTATGATTCCAGCCAGAAAATGAATAAATAATCCAAATTGATACCCTTCATCCAGTTTTTTACTAAATATAGATCCAATCGCCTGTACCATATTGGCATTAGCAATTCCTCTGCGGCTTATCTGATCCATAAATATAGTCATTCCCAAAGTTGCTAATGCACCTGACAAAATTATTAAAATTATATACACAAACATAATTATACACCCTTATTCCCTTATCAGATCACATATATATATTTAGATTATATTTATAAAGTTTAGTTCCATACTATAATTATTGACATAATATTTTTAACTGAAGATAATTACAAAATTATTTATCTTTTTGGAGGCTTAATTTGGCAAATAATTCAAATAAAAAAAATAAAGATCTAAGAAAATATTCATCAATATATGTTGAAGGTCCTGACAGGGCTCCAAGCCGATCAATGCTTCGAGCAGTTGGTTTTAAAGACAAAGATTTTAAAAAACCAGTCATAGGAATTGCTTCAACATGGAGCATGGTAACGCCATGTAATATGCACATAGACAGCTTGGCCAGAGATGCTTCAATTGGTGCAAATAAAGCAGGTGGAAAATCAATAATATTTAACACAATCACAGTGTCAGATGGTATATCAATGGGTACTCCCGGTATGAGATATTCTCTGGTTTCAAGAGAAGTTATAGCAGACTCTATTGAAACAGTCGCAGCAGGGGAAGGTTTTGACGGATTAGTAGCAATAGGGGGCTGTGATAAAAATATGCCAGGATGTTTAATCGCCATGGCCAGGCTCAATAGACCTTCGGTATTTGTTTACGGAGGAACTATCATGCCCGGAAATTATAAAGGAAAAGATGTGGACATCGTATCAGTTTTTGAAGCTGTGGGAGCTCATGCAAATAAAGACATTTCAGATACACAACTAAAGAGAATTGAGTCATGTGCAATCCCTGGCCCTGGATCATGCGGGGGAATGTATACAGCAAACACAATGGCTTCAGCTATTGAAGCACTCGGAATGAGTCTTCCCAATAGCTCAGCTCAACCTGCAATATCCCGAGATAAGGTTAAAGACTGCAGGGATGCGGGAGCAGCAGTAATAAACCTTATTAAAAAGGGTATCACACCAAAGGATATCATGACCAAAAAAGCTTTTGAAAATGCCATAACAGTAGTAATAGCCCTTGGCGGTTCAACAAATTCAGTTCTTCATCTTTTAGCTATGGCTCATGCAATTGGTGTAAATCTCAAGATTGATGACTTTACGAGAATAGGCAAAAGAGTTCCATTATTAGCAGATTTAAAACCAAGTGGAAACTATATGATGTCGGACTTTTGCAAAATAGGTGGGATTACTCCTTTGCTCAAAATTTTATTGGATCAGGGATTATTACATGGCGATTGTATAACTGTCACAGGCAAAACCGTTAAACAAAATCTAAGAGGAGTTAAAAGATACCCGAAAGATCAAAAAATTATTTATCCGTTTTCGAACCCGATTAAAAAGGATAGCCACATTGTTATATTAAAGGGCAATTTAGCACCTGAGGGCGGTGTAGCAAAAATTACCGGAAAAGAGGGGACTTCGTTTACCGGGAAAGCAATTGTTTTTAATTCAGAAGAAGACAGTTTAAAAGCTATATTGAATGGCAAAGTTAAAAAAGGTCATGTCATTGTTATAAGGTATGAAGGTCCGAAAGGTGGTCCCGGTATGAGAGAAATGCTTGGACCCACATCCGCTGTAATGGGAAAAGGGCTTGGAAATGATGTAGCTTTGATCACCGATGGTAGATTTTCGGGTGGGACTCACGGTTTTGTTGTCGGTCATATAACACCTGAAGCAATTGACGGCGGTCCAATAGCATTGATTAAAAACGGAGATGAAATTACAATTGATGCAAACAAAAGGGAACTTAAAATAAATTTGAGCAAAAAACAGCTAGACGAACGAAAAAATAAATGGAATCAACCTAGAGATAAAGAAAAATCAGGTGTACTGGCAAAATACGCAAAATTAGTATCGTCAGCATCCGAGGGAGCAGTTACAGACAAAAATTTATAGTATTTAAAAAAGTAATAAAAAAGTTAAATTTATTTAATATATTTGGGGTCTAAATATGTTAAATATATTAATTGGGTTACTAACTTTTTATACAATTATTTTATTTCCATCCTCTTTAAGCTACTCAAATATTGAGTTTATACCCCTTGAGTCTAAATTAATTGGAGAAGATAAGATATATATTGTAAAAAAGGGTGATAGNNAAGATATATATTGTAAAAAAGGGTGATAGTTTAAACAAGATTGCCCAAAAATATAACTTATCCCCTGAAAATTTATTAAGAACCAATAAACTTGGCAATTCAAAAAAACTTATACCCGGTCAGAGAATAAATGTTTCATCAAGAACGATCATTCCAAAGGAAATAAACGACGGACTAATAATTAATCTTCCCGAATATAAAATATATTATTTTAAAGATGGAAAGCTTAACGAAACATTAAAAATATCAATTGGAAAAAGAACCTGGGAGACACCAAGAGGAAAATTCAGAATATCAAATAAAAGTATTTATCCCACATGGCGAATTCCACCTGGAATGGCTAAAAAATTAAATATAAAAAAAACAATTATTCCTCCTGGTCCTAAAAATCCTCTTGGAAAATATTGGATAGGACTTGACCTTCCGCATATTGGAATTCACAGCACAAACCAACCATATTCCATTGGAAAAGCCAGAAGTCATGGTTGTATGAGATTAAAATCAGGTGATGCAGAAAAGCTCTATTATGATATAAATATTGGAACCGAGGGTGAAATTATATACGAACCGGTTAAGGTCGCCTATAATAATGGCGATGTGTACTTGGAAGTACACGAAGACATTTATAATCTAGTGCCCGATCTTTATTCAAAAGCAATTCAGTTAATCAGTGAATATAACCTGATTAATTATACTGATTTAGAAACTGTTAAGAATATTGTAAATGCAAGAACAGGGATAGCTACAAAAATAAATTACGGATACAAACCGGATTCCGAAACTATTAAAACTTCGAACTCCCCAAACAAAAAACATAATTCAAAATATGATAATTCTACCAAAAAATCAACTAAACTTTGGGGCTCGGCAAGTGATTATAAAAACTAATCATTGCCTAACATTCCACATAACAATATAATTAAGAATATGTTCACTTTTAATGGTAAAAATGTAGTATTGGGGATCACAGGTGGAATTGCGGCTTATAAATCATGTGAAATTACTCGCAGCCTGATAAAAAATAAAGCAAATGTTCAGGTTGTAATGACTAAAAATGCTACTAAATTTGTTACCCCGTTAACATTACAAACACTCTCAGGAAATAAAGTTGGATCAGATCTATTTGATCTTACATCAGAATCAGAAATAGGTCATATAAAAATAGCAGATGAAGCAGATTTAATCATAGTTGCTCCTGCTACGGCTTCTTTTATTGGAAAATTAGCTTCAGGTATTGCCGATAGTCTTCTATCTACAGTTATATTAGCCTCAAAAGCTCCTGTAATTCTCTGTCCTGCAATGAATGTAAATATGTACTCAAATTCTATAGTAAGGGAAAACATATCTATATTAATCAAGCACGGATTTAATATTATAGAGCCAGAAGAAGGAGATCTTGCCTGCGGATGGGAAGGTAAGGGAAGATTACCTGAAATTAACAATCTACTCTTACAAGTTGAAAAAGTCCTGACCGTACAGGATTTTAAACAAGACAATATCTTAATAACCGCAGGTGCTACCAGGGAACATATCGATCCTGTTAGATTCATATCTAATCCATCCACCGGAAAAATGGGATATGCAATGGCTGAGGCAAGTTGGTTAAGAGGTGCAAGCGCAACTTTAATATCAGGCCATTCGGAACTATCCGAACCTTACGGTGTTAAAACAATAAAAGTGGAAAATGCCTACGATATGTATATGGAAGCTCATAACAATTTTAATGAAAACAATATTATCATAAAATGTGCAGCCGTTAGTGATTTTACACCAAAGACAAATTCCAATAATAAAATAAAGAAAAATGGAACTGGAATGAATTTAAAGCTGGAAAAAACTGACGATATACTTCAGTCTTTGGGAAATATTAAAACTAATGAGATTCTGGTTGGATTTGCGGCTGAAACTGATAATTTAATACAAAATTCAATAAAAAAGCTAAAAAATAAAAACCTGGATCTTATAGTGTCCAATGATATAAACAAAGAGGGTGCAGGATTTGGAACAGATACCAATATAGCTTATTTAATTGATAAAAATGAAAATGTTGAAGAATTACCTATAATGAGCAAAAAAGAATTAGCACATAAGATTTTAGATAAAATAAATGAATTAAGATCTTAAATATTTAAAGTCCTCAAAATAATTTCAATCTTGTCTTCCATTTCTTCTGATGAACTTCCTTTTAAAATAAAACCCATTGCACCGATATCAAGACATTTCTTAATTTCATTTGGATCGGATATCCCGGTAATCATCAAAACAGGTATATTCCTATATTTAGGTTGATCCTTTAAAAGTTGTAATAATTCAAGTCCGTTTAAATCGGGAAGCATTATATCCAGTAGAATAATGTCAGGTCCGAATTCTCCAACTTTCTCCAATGCATCCATTCCATTGTCAACGCTCTCGACTATATAATTTTTCTTAATTAAGTTTTTTGAGTAAATAAACCTTAAATTTTCATCATCTTCCACAACTAGTATCTTCGCCATTATACGTCCTTGTCCCTTATATTTAGTATATTATAATGTATTTTTAAAGATTAGGATTTATTATTACTTTTAAACTGTCTTTTGAATTTCTTAATAAGTCGAACCCTTTCAGAGTATCTTCAAGTGGAAGCCTGTGGGTTATCATTTTTTCAACATTTATTCTGTTATTGCTAATTAGATCAAGTGCAATTTTCATATCTTTTGGAGAGGCCGCATATGATGTATGTAAACTTACGCCTGTCCACCAAAAATCATTAAAAGGTATTCTTAATTCGTAATCAGGGCCGGAAGGTGCAAAAAAAAGAATTTTTCCACCCTTTTCAACTAAATCAAAAGCCTGAATGATCGCCGACTCTACACCAGTACAAACTATTACCAGATCGGCTAATTTATTAGAATTGTTATTCAAATATTGCGATTTCACATCAGATGCAGCATTCAAAGCAATATTTGCTCCAAATTCGAGGGCATTTTCTAATTTAAATTTATTAATATCAACAGATGCAACAAAACCGGCTCCTGTACTTACAACATATTGAAGATTAAGTAGGCCGGTTATACCGCTCCCTATTATTGCCACACTATCACTAGGCATTAAATTTACCTGTCTTAATGCCCTCACTACACACCCAAGAGGTTCAACAAACGAGCCTTCTTCATAAGAAACATTATCGGGCAATTTAAACATTCCATGTTCAACATTTATTTTTGGGATTCTTAAGAACTCCGAAAAACCACCAGGATCAAAGTGAGTAGTCTTGATTAA
>JABAOH010096328.1_pt2 | contig 18500 bp, 19 predicted proteins | sample 7062181 | NCBI WGS metagenome assembly JABAOH01 (sample SAMN14538630, study PRJNA623070) | marine sediment metagenome | biome: marine biome [ENVO:00000428]; feature: marine pelagic biome [ENVO:01000023]; material: deep marine sediment [ENVO:00002113]; isolation source: pool of 5 deep marine... | reverse complement strand
GCCATGCATCTCCGCGGGTTCCTTTAGCGTGGGGAGTGAGGGAGACGGGCCACCGAGATTGATAAGCCCAGACCCGGTGTTGAAGAGCACCGCTGTTTCATCCCTGGCGATTTGACCATCCCTCAGCAAGCTTGAAAGTCCGAGGTATGCCGCCGCGCCCTCATAGCAGGGGTAGACCCCCTCTAGACCTCCTAGCTTGTGAGCGGCTCCAGGGATGTCCTCCTCGGGGACTGCCAGAATTGCGCCGTGGGTTTCCTTAATGGTCTTCATAATCAGTCGAAAGCCGTTCGGCCGAGGCACCTTGAGGCCCATGGCCAGGGTGTGAGGGTTTAGCAGGTTTGGCACGTCTTCGCCGCCCTCCTCCCAGGCTCTCGCCAAGGGCGGGCAGCCGTCGGACTGGACTGCGCATAGGCGTGGCATCTTCCCGTCTGTCCACCCGAGTTGACCTAGCTCTCTGAAGGCCTTCCATAGTCCAACGACTCCAGTCCCTCCACCCGTCGGGAAGACGATCCAGTCCGGGGCTTCCCCGAGCTGCTCCCAGAGTTCAAAGCCCATGGTCTTCTTACCCTCGACCCGATAGGGCTCCCTCAGCGTGGCGAGGCTAGTGTATCCAGCCTTCGCCGCCTCTTCGATGTAGGCCCCTGCCTCGTCGATGGGGCCTCCAACCAGAAAGCACTTCGCCCCCCTTGCCTGTATCTCACGGAGAAGGATTGGCGGCGTATCCTCTGGGGCCACAACGAGGGCCTCCAGCCCAGCAGCCGAGGCGTAGGCCGCGAGGGCCACGCCTGCGTTTCCCGCGGAGGGAACGGCCAGCTTGTGGAGGCCCAGTTGTTTCGCCATGGAGACCGCCAGGGCCATTCCCCTCGCCTTGAAGGTGGCGGTAGGGCTCACGCCCTCATCTTTGAGGTAGATGCGCGCCTTGTGTCGTTTAATATTACCTCCAGTCATGCGTCTCAATGGGGTCCACCCTTCGCCCAGGCTGATAGCGTGTCCCCGGCTCACTGGCAAGAGAGGGAGGTATCTCCAGATGTCGCGCCTGTCCTCAAGCACGGCCTGAGGGAGTTCGCCAAAGCGGTACTGGACGAGCAGAGATCCTCCACACCCGCACGGGGCCCAGCGGCCTATCTGGTGCTTCTCTTCGCACTCGACACATTCGAGGTAGGCCTCGACATCCTCAGTCAGGCTTGATCCCTCTCGTGACGATGGCTAGATCTCTCTTCCAGACCGGTCCAGTGTAGGCCACGTCCACCTCTATGAAACTCGCCGCGGAGAACATCTCCCGTGCTTCCTTCTCATCATAGAAAAGCATCATGTTGTCCGCCAGGATCCGGTAGAGGCGATCCCTAGGCCTAGTAGGGCCCCCAACCAGGGCAGTGCCTCCGGGCTTAAGCACTCTCCACATCTCCTTGAGGGCGGTGACAGGAGAGGGCCAGTATTCTATGGAGCCTGCAGATAGGACGGCGTCAAAGGTATCCTCCTTGAAGGGAAGTTGTTCTGCGTCCCCCCTGACTACGGGGACACTCACCTTGGCCACAGCCTTCCGGATCTGCTGGATGGTGATGTCCAACCCAAACACGTTCTCCGTCTGCTGGAGAATGCCCTGTGTTAGGAAGCCCGTCCCGCAGCCAACATCAAGAACTTTCATTCCAGGCCTGATTCCCGCCATCCGGATACCGAAGTCCCTCATCTCCTCCGTCCAGAAGAGATCTCGAAGCCAGGTGTCGTACACCTTTGAGAGCTGTTTGTAGAACCTCTGAGCCCGCCGCTTGTCGCGTAGGAATTCGAGTCTCGGCCCGCTACTCCCGGACATAACTTTTTCACCCGGCGACGCTTAGTGCTCGTGTGGGTCTAAAGGAGCTCTTCCTGGACCTGACGTACCTCATCATCCTGATTTTCCTCATAGCCTACGGCATCCTGCTGGTTGTAAGGGGCTACCTAGGCCTAGGCCTCTCTGGGATCAAGGCCAGGTCCTGACACCTGAGGGTGGCCGCGAGTCCCTGGGGGCCCAGAAGCCTAAACACTTCCTCCAGGGTGTCGGGCTTGTCGAATGCAGGGGCCATGAATTCGAAGAGCCTCTTTCCCCTCTCAAGGGCACCGCCGAGGCTTTCCCTCCAGCACCCCTCGTAATCCTGGAGGGAGCCCTTCCCCCGAAGATATCGGATGGCGGTCCTCCCAGCCCAGTACCCACAAATCATGGATGTGAAGATACCTCCTCCCGATGTGGGGAGGACCTGCCCCGCAGCGTCACCGGCCAGGAGGACGTTCCCCCGTACCGTCTGGGGGAGCGGGCCGCTCATCGGAACGTAGCCACCAATAGGACCCCGATCCGCCTCGAGTCCCCTCGAGGCGAGGAACCTGTGTAGGCTAACCTGCAGTGGCTCTTGCCGAAGGCCCGGTCTCACCCCAAGGCCCACGTTGGCGTCCTTCTGACGCGGGATGACCCAGGCGTACCCCCCTGGGGCGACGGACCCGAAGAAGGCCTCGAAGACCGGCTCGAAGGAGCCCTCCACCGGCAGCGAGAGGGCTGGAAAAAGGAGCCTGTTGCGGGGGAACCCCCAGGCCCTAGCGACGGAGGAGAGGGGCCCGTCAGCCCCTATGACTACCCTAGCCCTCAAGGGCCCTCGAGGTGTCACCATGATGCCATCATTCGCTCCTTGAAAGGGGGTCTCCGTCCAGAGGAGCGCCCCCTCATTCGTGGCCCGCTTCGCCAGGTGCTTGTCCAGCCTGTCCCTCCAGATGGAGTATCCCTCAAAATCCACTTCGTAAGCCTTTCCGGAGGGCGCATAGGCCCTGGCCCTCTCGATGAACGTGCCTATGACATCCCTGGGTAGGTCGAAGATGTCGTCCAGCGGCGGGGCAGAGTCGCAGATTCTCCTGATCTCCGCCCTCGAAGGGAGAAACTCTCCACACCTTACCGGCTCGCCGACCCTTTCTCCCTTCTCCAGGATTAGAGTGGATGCGCCGCCGGCAGATGCCTCCCTGGCCGCCATGGATCCCGCAGGGCCAGCCCCGACGACGACAACGTCGAACTCAGGGACCTTCAGGATCCCCCACCTCCATGGAACTCACAACGCTCCAGGGAGCGTCTCGGATTGCCTCTAACAGGTCAGGATTTCCCAGCTTCCAGCCACGGGTCAACCGCCTCGCCTCGTTGGCCTCCCTCTCCATCTCCTTCCGAAGCCTATCCTCGGAGATCGCCCCACGCCCACGAAACCCGTCCGCCAGGTCGTCCGCCATTTGGAAGGCCCTCCCGAGGCGCAGCCCATACTCCTCAAAGCTCCGACCCCTGCTGCTCGCCGCCTTGGCACCGAACGCGCAGGCTGTAGCGAAGAGCTTCGCTGTCTTGAGCTCTACCCCCTCCCTATACGATTTCCAGGAGATGCCATCGGGAGCGGCCTCACGATAGACGCCCATACACATGGACACCCAGGCATCGGTGAGCATCCTGGGATACTCCACTCCGTAGCGGGCTGCCAGGTTGAGGGCTAGGCTGGGCATCGTGAACCCCGTGGTGACGGCCGTCTGAAGTCCCTGGAGCCGGTGAAGAGCCACCTTCCCCCTCCGCTCTTCGTGCCAGTCCAGGATGTCGTCCAGTGCCAGGGAGGCGCAATGGGTTAGCTCGACACTACAGGCCAAGTCCAGGGCCATCCTGGGATCTCCATCGAGGGCCTCGGCGAGAAGCAGGGTCAGGGAGGGACGTAGCCTCTTGCCACCCTCCACAGCGTAATGGTAGAGGTCTGAAAGCTCACCTTCAACCAGCTCGTTCAGTCTGGCCTCGATGGAAGGTAGAACACTCCTGCGGTATGCGCCAAATGTGAATCCTGCCACCCGTCTCCCCCATGAAACAAGTGTACGACAGTCGCCTGCTGGGAGAGGATGGGCTTCGCACTATTTTAACCGTTCATAGTTGGAAGCAAGGGGAAGCCGCCGGAGCTACCGCCCCTAGAAAACGACGGCCGGGCCTGAATCCGTGACCACGTGAATCAGGGAAGCATCCCCGATGGATAGCGCGACGCGTCTCTCCTCAACCCCCACCAGCAGCACACCCTCTACCACGTCAAGCACGCTGACATCCAGTCCGGGCTTGAAGCCCATGGCGATCAGCCTTCTCACGGCGGCCTCATCATCGGAGGCCACATGCGAAACCGTGGCGCTGGCGCCCTTGTGAACTCCGGTGAGGAGCAGGTCCCCTTCCGCGATGCACTCATCGCAGGTCATGGGTTTGAAGCATTTGGGGATTGGTATTGCATCATCCGGACAGTCCACGGGCCGGTTGAGCATCCTGCATATCTCCTGCTCGACTTCATCCGTGAAGGCATGCTCCAGCTTGTGGGCCTGCTCGTGTACATCCTCCGGGGGAACGCCAACAATATCTGTGAGGAACCTCTCAGCAATGCAGTGCCTTCGGACGACCCGGACGGACATGGCGTAGCCCTTGGCGGTCAGTCGGACGCCCTTGTAGGGGGTGTAGTCCACATAACCCTCCTCCGCCAGCTTCTGCAGCATCTCCGTGGCGCTGGAGGGCGCAACCTTCAACCATTGGGCGATATCGTTTGTCCTAGCACTCTTCCTCCCCTCCGTGGTGACCCATATTGCCAGTAGGTAGTTCTCCAGATGAGAGCCAATGAACTCCTCCTCAATCCCCAATGCGCGAAATACGTTTCTGGCCCTTCTGGGACGTGGCTCTAGGGAGGCTTCCATAGGGTCTTCCCAACCTTCGATGGCTTCTAGGCCGGAGTTGTTAGTGCCTGGCAACTATTTAGTGGTTCTGAAATGCCCGGGTACATAGAATACATTCACTAGATTTAGGTAGTTAGAGAGCCCCCTTAGGCCTGATTTCGGTATGCCGAAACTTCAAATACACTACCGTCGTCGGCGTTTAGGTAGGGCCAGGTCGAGGTGAGGGGTCGTGGTCGTAGCGCAGTATCTACTGACTTTCCGAGAAGTCCTCGAGGCCGCGCTATTGACCGCCATTATCCTTGCTTACCTGGTCAAGACCGGACGCTTTTCTCTAGCCCGCTACGCCCGCTACGGCGTGTACGGGGCCGTCATTGTCAGTCTTGCCTTGGGAGGGAGCGTATGGCTCCTTTACGGGAACCTGTCGACGGCGAACAAGGTGTTGTTCGAGGGGCTCGCAGCCCTCATCGCGGTGGCCGTGCTCACGTCCATGATATACTGGATGGCCATGAGGGCCAGGACCATGAAAGCGAGGATAGAGGGGCGTGTGGAGACCGCCGTGAGCCACGGGGCGGTCCTCGGCTTGTTCTCCCTGACCTTCATCCTCGTCTTTCGCGAGGGCCTCGAGACCGTCCTCTTTCTTACCCCCTTCCTGGTCCAAGATGTCTCGATGACCCTCTTGGGTGCAGGGCTAGGCCTGGCCGCCGGCACTGCCCTCGCGTACGGCATCTTTCGGTTTGGCCTGAGCCTCGATGTCAGGAGGTTCTTCTACTTCACCAGCGTCCTCCTCATCCTTCTGGCCGGCGGTCTCCTAGGATATGGTATTCACGAGCTGATTGAGTACGGAAAGATCCGCGGCGTCGATCTGGGTTGGTGGGCCCAGGCTGCCTACTCCCTCCCCATAACCAGCGAAAGCCTCCTCCACCATAAGGGGGCGATCGGCTCCATCTTCGCCGTTATGTTTGGGTACACCGTCAATCCGGAGTGGGCTCGGCTTATCGCTCACCTGGCCTACCTGACCTTCGCCCTCCCTCTGGTAATCCTGGTCTACCGCAGGCCAGAGGCGATCCAGAACGTGGCGGCTAGGATCAAGTCCGTCCTGCGTCCCCTCAGTATGAGGGGGAAGACGGGGCTGCGGCAGGACTAGGCAGGAAACGCCAACCTTTTTGCCCCCCTCAGTAGGTCCGCCTGTGGCGATTGAATGAGGGACTGGAAGATTGAGACTGTGGCTGCCCACCTCGCCCAGGAGGGCTTGCCCGGGCCCGTGGTTGACCCCATTGCCGTTAGCAGCACATATGCCCTGAGAGACGTGAAGGAGGGGGCCCGTTTCGCCCTGGAGAAAGCGCCCACAGGGTTCTACTCCCGCTGGGGCACACCGACAAACCGCCTCGTGGAGGAGGCCGTCGCGGCCCTAGAGGGCGGAAGACATGGCCTCACGACGGGGTCGGGGATGGGGGCAATATCCTCCGCGCTCCTCGCCATCATCGGCAGCGGCGATCACATAGTTGCGGGGAAAAGCCTCTATACCGCTACCACCGAGATCATGATCCATCACCTGCGGAAGTTCGGGGTGGAAACGACCTTTGTGGACCCCACTCGGGAGGGATCCTTCGAGGAGGCTGTTACGGAGAGAACCTCCTTGGTCTACGTGGAGACGCCCGCAAATCCAACGATGCTCATCACTGACCTCTCTGAGGTTGTGAAGTCTGCCCGAAGTGTGGGTGCCCTCGTGGTGGCCGATAACACCTTTGCGACGCCCATCAACCAGAGGCCTCTGGAACTGGGAGTGGATGTCGTCCTCCACTCGGCGACGAAGTACTTGGGGGGCCACTCGGACGTCACCGGTGGTGTGATAGTGACCAAGGACAGGAAGCTTTTCGAAAGGATTTGGGAGACCTACAAACTCATGGGGCCAACGCTAGGGGCGCTGGACGCCTTTCTCGTTGGCAGGGGCATTAGGACCCTGCCCCTGCGGGTACGCCAGCACAACCGCAACGCCCAGGGCCTCGCCGAGTTCCTTGAGGAACACTCCGCAGTTTCAAAGGTGTACTATCCGGGCCTCCCCTCCTTCACGCAGCACGACCTTGCAAGGCGGCAGATGCTGGGCTTTGGAGGGATGCTCTCCCTGGAGCTCAGAGGAGGATACGAGGCGGCTGTGGCCTTTGTTGAAGGACTCAGATTGGCCCGCCTAGCCGTCAGCCTTGGTGGCGTCGAGACCCTCGTGGTGCACGCGGCAAGCATGACCCACGGAACACTGACGGAGCAGGAGAGGAGGGCCGCCGGCATTCCAGAAGGGTTGGTAAGGGTGAGCGTGGGTCTCGAGGACCTGGAGGACCTAAAGTACGATTTCAATCAAGCCCTGACGTAGTCTGGCTCCTGCAGCACCCCCTCCAGCTTGAGGAGGCCGACTTTCCACTCGATGCCGGTGCTGAACCCACCGAGGTCTCCACCGCTCCCCACCACCCTGTGGCAGGGAATAACCACACAAGACCTGTTCTTGCTCAGAGTGTAGGCCACCGCCCGATACGCCCTGGGCTTACCGATCTCCGCCGCTATGTCCCTGTAGCTCTTGACGCTGCCGTAGGGTATCCTCCGAGTGGCCTGCAGTACTTGGACCTCGAAGGGCGTGTAGCCCGAAAGGTCCACATCATATCTAGAGAAGTCCACGGGTTCTCCCTCGAAGTACCGGCGAATGTCCTTGGACAGCTCCGTCACGGGCTCGTCCCCGGCATGCTCGGTGTCGTTGGTCAGGACGATGCCCCTAGCCCTTCCCGCCTCCTCGCAGACATCCACTCTGCCGAAGGGGGTCCTCAGGGACGTGACCTTCATGCTATCAACCCCTTGAAGGCCTCCTACCATATCACCCTATCGAGGTTGGCTAAGAGCCCTCAGGTGCCAACAGAACACGGGCATCCACCACCTTGCAGCCCTTCCCCCTCTCGAACACCAGGAAGGGGTTGATATCAACTTCGGCGATCTCGTGGAAGTCCTCCACCATCTGGGAGAGGCGCTGCAGGAACTCGGCCAGGGCTGGCACGTCCGATGGCGGCTCCCCCCTGACCCCCTCTAGGATGGGATAGCTGCGGATTCCCTCGATCATCCTCACCGCGTCCATGTCGGTCATCGGGCTGAGGCGAAAGACCACGTCCTTCAGAACCTCCACGTATATTCCTCCGAGTCCGAAGACGATCATCGGACCGAACTTCCGATCCAGATTCATCCCCATGATGGTCTCCTTACCTCCTCGAGCGAATTCCTGGAGCATGAACTCCCTTGCCTCCAGGCCCCTTGAGGAGAGCCCCTTCACGATGGCGTCATATTGGCTTCTGAGTTCCTTCTCATTCCTGATGTCGAGGGCGACGGCGCCGTACTCCGTTTTGTGCACTATCTCGGGGTGGACGGCCTTCAGGACAACGGGGTAACCAATCTCATCGGCGGCGGCCGTTGCCTCGTCCAAATCAGAGACCGTTTTCGTCCTCACAATGTCGAACCCGTAGGCCTCAAGAAGGGCCAAAGCCTCCGTCTCCCGTAGCCGCCTTCTGCCCTCCTTTCTCGCCCCCATGAGGGCCTTGCGGGCCCCTTTCCGATCCACCTCGAAAACCTGAAACTCCCCCTCTTCCCTTTTCAGGTACTCCCTGTAGGTAGCCATGGCGGCCAGGGACCTGGCGGCGCTCTCGGGGAAGAGGTAGGAGGGGACGCGATGGTTGACCAGCTCCATGAAAGCAGGGGAGTCCTTGGTCCTCGTAACGAAGGAGCTTATGATGGTCTTGTCGTAATCCCGGGCGCAATCCCAGATGGCCCGCGCGATGTCCACCTCATCGGTGACAATGGGAGGGACCGTAATCACGAGCAGAGCGTCCACGTTCCCATCCTCTAGGACGGCCTTTATGGCGAGCCGGTAGCGGGCACCGTCAGCATCAGCGATCAGATCGATGGGATTGTTGGCGCTAGCCTCCTCCGGCAGGTTCTCCTTGAGGAGGGCGGTAGTCTCCGGGCTGAGTTGTGCCATCTCCATGCCATATCCCACCAAGGCATCGGTGGCCATGATGCCGGGACCCCCAGCGTTGGTAACGACGGCCACCCTCCTACCCCTGGGAAGAGGCTGGAGGGAGAACGCCATCGCCAGGTCGAAGAGTTCCTGTATGGAGCCCACCCGCAGGACACCGCACTGCTCGAAGAGAGCCTGCGTGCCCACATCGGGTCCAGCCATGGCCCCAGTGTGACTCACCGCCGCCCTCGCCCCCGCTTCAGTCCTCCCGGATTTCAAGGCGATGATAGGCTTGACCTTGGTTACGCGTCTCGCTATCTTGACAAACTTCCGCGGGTCCCCGAAGCTTTCGATGTATAGCAGAATGATGCGCGTCTCCGGGTCGTTCTCGAGGTACTCAATGAGCTCGTTGCCGGAGACGTCCACCGAATTGCCCAAGCTGGCGAACTTGGCCAGACCGACGCCTATGTTTCTGGCGTGTTCCAAGATGGCGACCCCAAGGGCTCCGCTCTGGGTCATGAAGCTGATGTCCCCCTTCAAGGGGGGAACTGGAGCGAAGGTGGCATCCATCTGGACCCCGTCATGGGTGTTTATCACCCCCATGCAGTTTGGCCCTACCATCGTCATACCGTGCTTCATGATGAGTGAATGTAGCTCCGCCTCCAGTCCTGCTCCCGCTGGACCTATTTCACTGAAGCCAGCGGTGATGACGACCAGGCCCTTTACTCCCTTCTGGCCGCACTCCCCCACCACTTGGAGGACGTGACGAGCCGGGACTACGACAATGGCCATGTCTACATCATCGGGGACATCCAGGACGGAGGGGTAGGCCCGAATGGAATGAATCGAGGAGGCGTGGGGGTTGATGGGATAAACCCGCCCCTGGTATCCGTAGGTTACGAGGTTGTGTAGGACCTCCCAGCTGACCTTTCGCCTATTTCTAGAGGCGCCGATAACGGCGATGGAACCGGGAGAGAAGATGCGCTCAAGCCTGCTCGTCATCAGATTCATCAAGGCCTGAACGACTTATAGTTTAACCGGTGGGAAGCGACCACCCCACATCTGAAACGAGTCTGGGGGAGACAAAGCCGCCTCCATCACCTATAATAGCCGTCCCAGCCTCAGCTGTTGTATGAGGTCGATCGGGTGGCAATGGAGTCGCGTCACAGACAGGAGAGAATGAGTTGAACGGTCCCTGTCTCCTCGTGTATGATGAGGGCTACTTGGCCTACGACTTCGGAGGCGCCCATTCCCTCCGCCAGGAGAGGATCAAGCTGGCCCGGGAGCTGATATCGGAACTGGGTATCCTGCGGGGGAACGGTGTGAAGGAGTTGCCAGCCGAGCTCGCTGAGGAGGAAATCCTCCTCATTCATTCCGAGGACTATGTGGAGGCGGTTAAGGCGGCCAGCGTGGACCCGGACAGCGTCGGGTGGGACTACATGGGGTACGGCCTGGGCACCCTGGACAACCCCGTCTTCGCCAACATGTACGAGGCGTCTGCGCTTCACGTGGGGGGCACGCTCAGGGCCCAGAGGGCGGTTCTCTCCGGACAGGCTCACCATGCCTTCAACCTGGGAGGGGGCTTCCATCACGCATCTAGGTCAAGGGCATCCGGGTTCTGCATCTTCAACGATGTGGCTATCGCCATCGGCGCCCTTCTACAGGAGGGCTTGAGGAGGGTCCTGTACGTGGATGTGGACGCCCACCACGGCGACGGCGTCCAGTACTCCTTCTACAGCGATCCCAGGGTCCTCACCATATCCCTTCACGAGGACGGGAGGTATCTGTTCCCGGGCACAGGCTTCGTCGGAGAGATAGGCGAAGGGGAGGGGGAAGGCTACTGCGTCAACGTACCCTTGCCTCCCTACACGGGCGACCAGGAGTACCTAAGGGCCTTCGAAGAGGTGGTCCCGCCTTTGGCGAGGTCCTTCAAGCCCCAGATCATGGTCACGCAGCTGGGAGTCGACACCCATTTCAGCGATCCCCTCACCCATCTCAACCTCACGGTGGACGCTCACAGGACTATTGCAGAGGAGTTTCATCGCCTCGCCCACGATGTCTGCGGTGGGAGGTGGGTGGCCGCCGGGGGCGGGGGCTACGAGCCCTCCGCTGTGGCCAGGTCATGGACTCTGATGTTCGGGGCCATGGTGGGGTGGGAGAGGGAAGACAGGATTCCCGAAGGCTGGCCCGTTGTCTACGAGGGCCTGATGGGAAGGAAGCCCAACGTGAAGACCCTCATGGATACGGAGGTCCCTTCCCGCCCAGGCGTGAGGAGGGAGGTGGAGCAGCTCCTCGAGGAGGTGAGGCAAGTTCTCGCGCCTTACCACCGGCTCTAGACTACCGATGCCCTCTACAGACTATCTTCACCCATGCTTCTGAAGGCCGAGGGGGACGAGGACCCTTCCGTACAGCTCGTTCAGCACCTGAGCCAGGCCAGTATAGACTGCCGAGAGCCCACACACGATTCCCTCGTAGCCGGCGACCATGGTTACGGTGGCGTTTCCAGAAGCCTCGCCGAGGCCCAGGAGGCCCAGGGGCGCAGGGTTGGCTGTGGAGTCCATTACAGCGGTCCTAGTATCCCCCATAACCCACCCTCAGGCCTTCTCCCTTCCTTCAATCAACTGTTGTACGACTGACTGATCGGCCAAGGTAGTAGTGTCGCCTATTTCCTCGACGTTTCCCGCCCCAATCTGCCTCAAAATCCGCCGCATGATCTTGCCAGAGCGGGTCTTGGGCAGGTCTTCACAGAACTGCATCTTGTCAGGTGTGGCAATGGGGCCAATCTTACGCCTGACGGTATCCCTCAGGCTGTTCCTCAGAGAATCGGTGGGCTCGATGCCCTTCTTGAGGACGACGTAGCAGTAGATGCCCTGCCCCTTCACCTTGTGGGGGAAGCCCACGACGGCAGCCTCCGCCACGCTCTCGTGGGAGACGAGGGCGCTCTCTACCTCCGCTGTGGCCAACCGGTGCCCTGAGACGTTTATCACATCATCGATGCGTCCCATGAGCCAGTAGAAGCCATCCTCATCCACACGGCAACCGTCGCTAGTGTAGTACTTGCCAGGGAACTCGGAGAAGTAGACACTCCTGATGAGTTTGTTCTTACGGTCCCCGTACACCCCCCGAATCATAGCAGGCCACGGCTCCGATACAACGAGAGCCCCACCCTCGTTTACGTCGGCCACAGAACCGTCGGATCGAAGTATCTCTGGCACCACACCGAAGAAGGGCTTTGAGGCCGAACCGGGCTTGGTGGGCATGGCGCCTGGCAGGGGCGTTATGAGTATGCCGCCGGTTTCCGTTTGCCACCAAGTGTCCACGATGGGGCAGCGACCCTTGCCTATCACCTCGTAGTACCACATCCAGGCCTCTGGGTTGATGGGCTCCCCTACCGTTCCCAGGATACGGAGGGTCGAGAGGTCGTGCCTGTTGGGCCACTCCTCCCCGTGTCTCATGAGAGCCCTAATGGCCGTGGGGGCCGTGTAAAAGACAGTCACCCTGTAGTCATCCACCATCCTCCAGAACCTGTCCGGCTGAGGATACGTGGGGATGCCCTCGAACATCAATACGGTAGCGCCATTAGACAGGGGCCCGTAGACGATGTAGGAATGCCCCGTCACCCATCCGATATCGGCGGTGCACCAGAAGATGTCCTTGTCCTTTAGGTCAAAGATCAACTTTGAGGTTAGATGGACGAATACCATGTAGCCGCCGGTGGTATGAAGTACGGCCTTGGGCTTCCCCGTGCTCCCGCTGGTGTATAGGATGAATAGGGGATCCTCAGAATCCATTTCGGCCGGTTCACACTTATCCGATATATCCTCCGCTTCCATTTCCTCGTGCCACCAGAGGTCCCTGCCCTCCCTGAACGCGATGTCGATGCCCAGTCTTCTGACGATAATGACGTGTCCAACGTCTGGACAGGACTCCAGGGCCGTATCTGCGTTGTCTTTGCATCTGATTACCCTCCCACCACGATGGTAACCATCGGCAGTAATCAGGAACTGGGAGCCACCGTCGAGGATGCGGTCCTTCAGGGACTCGGAACTGAAGGCTGAGAAGACGATGGAGTGGATGGCGCCGATCCTGGCACAGGCGAGCATGGCGATGGGCAGCTCGGGGATCATGGGCAGGAACATGGTGACTACGTCGCCCTTCCTGACCCCACGCTTACGGAGGACGTTGGCAAACCTGTTCACCTGCTGGTGAAGCTCCGCGTAGGTGAACGTGCGTCTGTCCTCCTCCTCCTCACCCTGCCAGAGTATGGCCGTCTTGTCCCTCCTCGACGTTCTGACGTGCCTGTCGAGGCAGTTGTAGGAGGCGTTGAGCTTCCCACCAGTGTAGTACTGGACGAAGGGCCCCTCGTACTCGCCAATGCGCTGGAAGTCATACCAGAGGACTCTATCCCACCTCTTGAACCACTCGATATTCTCCTCCGCCTGTTTAGCCCAGAAGGACTCAGGATCCTCGACGGACTCCCGGTAAAGCCTATCGTACTCCTCCAAGCTCTTCACGTAAGCGTTCTCGCTCAGCTCCTTGGGAGGATGAAACATTCGCTCTTCTCGATACATCGACGATATTTCCCGCCTCATTCCTGGCACTTCCGAACTCGGTCTGCCAAGATGCTTGATATTACTTGAATGCGCCCTCTTTAGAGGTAAATACCCGTAAAGGCAGAACTGAGACAAGCCCCAAATCGGTCGCGAACCTAGGGATTTTGATTGTCGAAATAGTTAAATAATCCAGGCCAGTATTGCGCCCTTCACGTGAGACTCCCCCCGACCTCCTCGCTCTCACTGGCGATAACTACAGCTCAATTTCTTTTAACCACGGGTTACATCGAGCCCTTGATAAGGTACCGGAACCAAATAACAGCCAGGGATGAGAAACACGAGATGTCCTCCTCTGTCCCCGCGACATTGGTGTTCATGACTCCCGGCCGCACAGGGAAAGGGATGGGTAACAATGCAACGGAAGGACGCGAAGGAACAGGACGCGAGACTAGAGGATCTTGTGGAGGAGCGGACAGCTAAGGTCACCCAGGAGCTGGAGGACCGCCTGGAAAGGCTGAGGTATCAATACGAGCGGGAACTGAACAACTTCCGGTACGAAATCCAAGAGAGGGATTACCGGCTCAAGGCCTACGAGGACAAGTTCAATAAGATTAAGGAGCCGCCCCTTCTCTACGCCTACGTCGTCCGTAAAGATGGGGAGGAGCTCTCCGGCAACCAGGTCGTCGTCGCCCGGACCAGCGAGATGCTGAAGGTCTCCACGGGCTTCATGGACAAGGACTCCCTGAGAATCGGCCAGTACGTCTGGGTCCATCCCCAGACCTACGCCATTGTGGAGGAGAGCCGGGAGATGCATCGGGGCATCGTCGGCAAGGTCCAGGATGTCCTTGGGGACGGCCTCATAGTGAGCATGGAGGGGGACCTGGAGAAGAGGATCATCAAATGCGAACCGGAGCTGGCAGAGACCATCAAACCGGGGTACCAGGTCTCGCTACTGCCGCCCACCATGGAGATTCTGGAGGTCATGCCCGATGCGGAGGTGAAGAGCCTTCTGCTGGGCGAGAGGCCCAACGTCACCTACGAGATGATCGGCGGGCTGGGGGAGGCGATTGAGCGGATCAAGGACGTCATCGTCCTGCCCTACAAGGAGAAGAAGCTGTTTAAGAAGGTGGACCTCAAGGCCCCGAAGGGCATCCTCCTCTACGGCCCCCCCGGTTGCGGGAAGACCCTCCTGGTAAGGGCCGTAGCCAAGGAGAACTCCATGACTTTCTTCAACGTCAGCGTGGCGGACATCCTCAGCAAGTGGGTGGGGGAGAGCGAGAGGATCACCAAGGAGATTTTCCGACAGGCCAGGGACAAGACCCCCAGTATAGTGTTCTTCGATGAGATTGAGGCCCTCTTCACCACGCGAGGAATTCTGGACACCTCCGGAGTCCACAAGAATATCATTGCCCAGATCCTCTCGGAGATGGACGGGCTGCTTGAGCTGGAGGATGTCTTTGTCATCGGGTCTACCAACAGGCCGGACCTCTTGGACCCAGCCCTGATGAGGCCCGGCAGGTTCGACGAGATCATAGAGATTCCCCGTCCCGACAGGAAGGCCGGCGAAGAGATCCTGGGCATCTACCTGAGGAAGGGACTGCCCATCTCCCAGCCGCTGATAGAGGAGCGCGGCGATTACGACGCCGCTTACAGAGCCCTGAAGAAGTACGTTATGGAGGAGCTCTACGGCGAGAACAAGTGGGTTCGGATGAAGGTGGATTCGGAGGCGAAGGAGCCCGTGAAGACGGTCAAACGTAAGGACATAATCTCCGGGGCCATCATCGAGGCCATAGTGAAGACGGCTAAGAAGAACTTCATCAAGCGGGCTATGCTAGCGCCGAAGTCCAAGAAGAAATCGGAGGGTCTCTCCATGGAGGACCTCCAGCTCGCCATCGAGGAGGAGTGCAAGGAGCACGCCATCACTGAGATATACACCTACGAGAAGAGGCAGAGGGAGATATTCAGGCAGACGGGCACCGATCCGATGGTCGGATAGGGGACCAGATGCAGAAGATCATCCAGGGAACAGAGCACGAGTACACCCTCTACTGTCGAAAGATGAATCTACTGGGCGTGGACCCTCACATACTGGCCTTGGACCTGTTGCGAGAGAGCGATCTTCACTCCGCGGGGGAGTGGCTCACCAACGGATCCAGGGGATATTATGACGTGGGCCACCTAGAGATATCCACAGCCGAGACCTCTAACTTCCGTGACTTGATCGTGTGGGAGAAGGCGGGGGAGAAGATCGTGGATTGGCTGAGGAAGGTGGTGGAGGAGAAGCACCTGGGCCCCGAGGTCCGCCTGTGGGCCTTCAAGAACAACACCTCCCCCGACGGGACCTCCTACGGAAGCCACGAAAACTACTGCGTCTCCCGGAAGCTACTCTTCCCCGAGGCCTTCGTCCGGGAGCTCGTTCCCCACCTGGTCACGAGGATGATCTACACGGGGGCGGGGGACCTCATAGAGGGGAAGTACGTCCTCTCCCCCATGGCTTACCTAACGAGTTCCCTAGTAAGCGGAGAGACGATGCACTCAACGGGCGTCCTCAACACTAGGGACGAGCCTCACGCCCTGCCCCACCGTTGGCGCAGACTCCACCTCCTGGTAGGAGACGCACTCGTGAACGAGACTGCCCTTATGCTGCGGCACTTCACCACCAGTGCCATCCTGCAGCTCATGGAGCAGAACAAGCTGCCGGACGTTCCCCTCCTCGAGGACCCTGTTCGGGACATGTGGCATAACGTGGAGCAGATGAACCCGGACAGGTGGAAGGTGACCCTGAGGGACGGCTCCGTTACGTCTCCCATCGAGGTCCAAAGGTACTACCTTGCCAAGGTGGAGGATCTGGTGGAGGACGATGTGGAGTTGATGGCTTTCCGGGTCTGGGAGGAGGTTCTGGAGGACCTGGAGGCTCGCAGGTCCAAGAAGCTTGCCCGACGGGTGGAGTGGCTTGACCGGTTCTTCGCCATCCGGGAAGCGGTCGAGGAGAAGGATGCCCTGGATGTGGAGATGATGGCCTGCAAGCAGTACTCGGAGGTGGGACAGGACCGCGGGATTTTCTATCAGAGGCAGGAGGCCGGCCTGGTGGACAGGGTCGTTGATGATGAAGAGATTAAGCGGGCCATCTATGAGCCACCACGGGACACACGAGCCCACCTGAGGCGGCGGCTGTGTGAAAAAAACAGGGTGGTGGCGGTCGATTGGTCCTACGTTGTCATCGATGACCACGGCAGAAAGCGTATTAATATGGCGGACCCGTATAATCCTGAGCTGGAGGAGGACCATGTCCCAGCTTGAAAAGAAGTCCAAGAAAAAGAAGAAGAAGGAGCCGAAGGTGGAGTTCGAGGCGGGCAAGGTCTTCAAGCCCAGTGAGGCCAAGGATCAGGACTTCGACCTTGATCTGGACTCTGCTCGTTACAAGGCCAGAAAGGGAGAAGGTGGGGATAGAAGGAATTAAAGCTACCGCCTGTGCCAAGATTATTCTATCAGGACAGGCTATCCGATTTCTAAGATGAAAGGGGACGTCGAGGTCGAGGAGGAGAGGCCTCGCGATTCTAAGTTCGAGGTCTTTGGGCAGGAGATGATTGAGAAGGTAGTGAAGAAGAGCGGAAACAGTGGCCGCGTCTACCTACCGCCTGACTGGGTGGGCAAGCGAGTGAAGATCATCCGCGTAGAATGAGGGATCACGATGAAGGTTACCGTAAGGAGCATTCGGAAGGCCGACGTCTCTGACATGGTCCGGATTGAACGGGAGATCACGGGTAGCAGTCGGCTGGACGCCCTTGAGGAGATGCTTCAGGACCACCTCAGCCACGGCGACCCCGAGCTCCTTCTGGGCGCTGAGGTAGAGGGGAAGCTGGTCGGCTTTCTGATTGGTGAGATCCGGCCGTGGGAGTTCGGGGAAGACGAGGCCATCGCCTGGATAGAGGTGGTGGGCGTAGACCCGAAGTTTCAAGGCCGGGGGATAGGTAGGCAGCTGGGAGAGGCCTTCCTCAGAAATTTGCGGGAGAAGGGCTCTATGAGGGTGCGAACCATGGTCCCCTGGGACTCGGGGGACCTCATTACCTACTTCAAGGCCCTCGGGTTTGATAGGAGCAACTTCATCGCCCTGGAGAGGTCCAACTAGAATCTCAGCGGACCCGCCGCTGCCTCCAAGCTCCAAACGTTTATGGCGAAACGTGGTTATGAGTGACCAGATTGCCTACGCGGAGCTGGGTGAATGGGGAAGTACATTGAGTATCAGGTGGAGGACGGCATTGGCATCGCCAGGATGAACAAGCCGCCGGCGAATACCTACGACTACGACTTCATGAGGAATCTTGATGAGATCATCGAGGAGGTCCGATTCGACGAGGACGTTAAGGTGGCTGTCCTAGCGAGCAAGCTGGAGAAGTTCTTCTCCGCCGGAGCCGACATCGGCATGCTGTCCGACAGTGAGCCTGACTACAAGGCGATGTTCTGCCTCCACTGCCAGGAAACCCTCGTGAAAATGGAGAACACCCCCAAGATCTGGATAGCCGCCATCAACGGTCACTGTGTCGGTGGGGGGCTGGAGATAGCCTTAGCGACGGACATCCGGGTTATGGGTCAGGATAGTGGGCAGATTGGCCTTCCGGAGGTCAACCTGGGTGTGCTGCCCGGGACGGGAGGAACACAAAGGCTACCGAGGCTTGTGGGCAGGTCTGTGGCTTTGGACATGATGATCACGGGGAGGACGTTGTCTCCCGATGAAGCCGCGAAGGTGGGACTGGTCAACTACGTGTACGACAGAGAGGAGTTCTGGGAGAGGACCTTGAAATACGCCAGGACACTGGCCCAGGGCCCCTCCAGGGCCATTGGCCTGATCAAGAGGTCGGTGACGGAGGGCCTTGAGGTTCCCCTCAAGCAAGGCCTTGCCCTGGAGAGGGAGCTCCAGAACAGGCTCTTCATCACGGAAGATGCTAAGGAGGGCCTGAAGGCCTTCGTAGAAAAGAGAAAGCCGACTTTCAAAGGACGGTAAGCCAGTCCGTCTGCAAGCAGACTCGATAGCGGTTCTTGAGGGAGGCCCACAGGTCACTGGCGCCTTCGCCCCACGCCCCAAATCTCGAAGGATTTACCTGCCAAGAAGATGGACTCCCCTCTTCCGGGCACGGGAGTGACGCCAAGGAATTAAGTAGGGCTCGCCTCTAGTCCACACTGATGCGCGAGGTCGCCGTGGTGGGTACGGGCCTGTGTAGATGGGGCGTAAGGAAGGCGACTGTGAAGGAACTGGCCCAGGAGGCCGGCAAGGCCCTCTTCGA
>JABAOH010006637.1_pt1 | contig 18503 bp, 21 predicted proteins | sample 7062181 | NCBI WGS metagenome assembly JABAOH01 (sample SAMN14538630, study PRJNA623070) | marine sediment metagenome | biome: marine biome [ENVO:00000428]; feature: marine pelagic biome [ENVO:01000023]; material: deep marine sediment [ENVO:00002113]; isolation source: pool of 5 deep marine... | reverse complement strand
AATAAGACCATATTTCATCCTCGGTGGAATTTCAATAGCGATTCTTTCATTGATAATATCAAGACCTTTCTTCGATGAAAGGTGGAGTATATCGCCCATCTCTCTTCCGCTCTACTTTCTTAGCGGTATCGTAATACTGTATGGACTGTTCGGAGGAGGCAAAGGCAAGTTTATGGCTACAGTTGGCTTGGCGAGTTATTGTGGAGTAATAGCAGATCATATGCTGGGAAACCTAGTCTTTATCGCTAGCGTTGGCATATTGATTCCGTATGAGTTCATTGAAAATTCGTTATCGGCACTTAACTTGCCGGATTTTCCATCACTTTTCATGTATGTTTTGCCCATTTCAGTGGTTGAAAGAATTGCGTTAGCTGCGATTGCGACAATGTTTGGAGTCGGATTGATTTACGCTCTTCACAAGGCAGGTCTATTTCAGAGAGAACTATAGATAGTTCGCACATAGACTACGTTGCAACCGAAAAGCGGACTGCTGAAGGCCGAAGAATGAACATAAGAGCGCGCGAAGGCGATCTCATCGAAACCACTGATGACATTCTTTTCGATGTGAAAGGACTGGTGCATCCTNNAGAGGTCAAGTTAGGTACCGCAAGATCTACTCTCTTTCTGATCGCTATGCTTTCCTGAAAACATCTTTTCCACAATACATAGTCTACGATCCAGTTTTTGATGAACACCTATGTGAGGTCCCACTCGAAGCTGTCAGGCACCATTATCGTCCAGTTGACCAGCTGCACAAACTGCGCTGCAGTCACCGGGTAGACGAACTGGAAAATCAGGCAATACAGCTTATGGAGCTTCTAAAGGAAACTTCACATGTTTCTTGGAGCCACCTAGGCCTTTCCGGTTCTCTTCTGATCAAGCTTCACACGCCAACTTCCGATATTGACCCTGTTGTCTACGGATCAAAAAGCTGTTGCAGAGTTTACTCTGCCCTAAAATCCCTTCTAAAGAAGAGGGCAAGTCCCCTTCGAAACTACCGTCCCAACGAGTTAGAAAAGCTGTTCGATTTTCGTTCGAAAGACACCTGCACGTCATTCGAAGATTTTGTTCGAACTGAGGCACGAAAAGTTTTGCAGGGCATTTTCATGGAGCGAGACTATTTCGTTCGGTTCGTGAAGGAATGGAACGAAGTTGAAGAGGAGTATGGCAGAATTCGGTACAAGAGTCTCGGCTACGCTAAAATCGAAGCGGGGGTGGTGGACGATTCCCAGATGATTTTCACTCCGTGCTGCTACGGAGTTGACAACGTGAAAGTTATTGAGGGACCCCGTGTTGAGCCAATTAGAGAGATCGTGTCCTTTCGTGGAAGATTTTGTGAACAAGCCAGAAACGGCGAGACGGTGATTGTGCAGGGTAAGATTGAACGGGTTCAAAAAATGAGCGAGTATGAGTATTATAGACTTCTGCTAGGAAGCCGCCCCTCAGATCACATGATCTTGGCATAATCGAAAATTTTGATGTTGCTTTGTTCATTGGCGCAAGCCTTATATTTGGCGTCTCGATGTAAGTCGAAAAAACTCCAGTGGTTTTTATGACTCCAAGAAATAATCTCGAAATTATGGCGGAAATACTGCGTTTGTGCAGACAGCCACAGACCAAAACGAAAGTTATGTATGGAACAAATCTATCATGGAAAATGCTTCAGCAGTATCTTTCTCAACTAACATCACGGGGGCATCTAGAAGTTCACCACAGCTCGATCAGGTATGTAACAACTCGTAAAGGACTTGATTTTCTCGAGAAATGGAGAGAGCTACAAGAACTTCTTTAGTTTCACGCGTTTCCTTTTTGAAGTATCAGGTGCACTCGCCAAGATGCGCCGCGCGCTTGAGTTTCATGGAATTTTCTTCTATAGATCTTGAATATCCATTCTCGAAGGCTTACGAATTGAGGAATAACCGCCTTAAACGGGACAGCTTCCTTAATGATTTGGAGGAGATGGACTACGAAGGTTGTTCTACGATGCGTAAGATGCAATTTTCCTTTGCTCGACATGAGAATCCACGGCCTAGTCCACTACTTCTGCCCCAACTGTTGTTACGAAACAGTCCACAGGGTTCCCGTTAATTGAAGGTTGAAACAACGTTGTTTGCCCTATAGGTAACTAGCTTATGTTGATTCACAAGAATGTTGCTCGCGAGTGCGTATCTTCCAAAAAAGTACATGTGGCACAATTGCAATTGCACCACAACAAATAAAAACGGAACGCTCCACAAACTCATAGCTTATCGAGGCTGAACCCGTGCCCAAAGAAATCTTTGATCTGGAACAATTCGTTCAAATCTCTGAACGTGCAGAATACTGTGCCATCAAACGGCTGAAGAAAAAAGTCAAACTGAAACTTCGAACGCCCAAGACCCTTTACACTTTGAAGGTGGAACCAACCACAGCCGAAGAGATCATCAAAAAACTGAGATGCGAAATCCGCGAGGTCTAACAATTTTTTGCGGATTCTAACCACTTTTTGATGCTACTTGAGCTTCTGAAGAACGTTGCTTCGTCTAGGTCGCAGACGTACTCGAAGCCGGTCTCAATGAATTCAAAGATTTCTTTGTCTGTTGTGGTACGCACTCGCAAAGCTTTGGTCCTTGTCATCTGAGCCTTCTCGGGGACCTTAGGCTGGTGAAAAAACTTCATAAAGAGTTTCAGTGTAAAGAAGTATTATGAAACGGGAAAACCTCGTGAACCTGCTCTACGAACTGACGAAAAACGCAAGACGGAGTGACCGAGAGTTAGCAAAAACTCTAGGTCTCTCTCAGCCTTCCATAGGTCGTTTGAGGAAGATTCTAGAAGAAGAAGCAATATTGCAGTATGCTGCAATCCCTGACCTTTCATACATAGGCTTTGATTTGATGGTCTTCACGCTTTACCGGAGGAAAGAGCCGTTACAGCCCATCATGAAGGGGACAGGGGAATGGCTGAATGGACAACCAAACGTGTTGTTTTTGAGTGAGGGGCAGGGTATGGACGCGGACGGAGTCGCCATTTCGATTCATAAGGATTATGCAGATTTCTCTGAATTTCACAAAGAATTCAGACAGGAGATGAACCCGTACCTTGAAACCTGCAAAACATTTATGGTGAGTCTGAGAGGACACAAAATAGCGCGATTTTTCCCGTTCAACGAATCGGTCAAGCACGCATTAGACAATCCTTCACTGTTCACTCCTCAAACTGGGAGAAGTAGACGTTCTATTTTGGCTCATATCTTGAAGACTGGTCCTGTCCTCAATGTCGGAGATGGAGAGACCGTTATTGCGACCTACACGTCAGCCACGGACAAGATGAAAATTTTTTCAGCTTATGTTCGCGAAGGCCTCGAAAATGGCGATGCAGTAGCATACAACTATCCCGCCGAAGAAGAGAGAACCGTCAGAGCTGAGCTTGAACGACACGGAGTTGACGTTAAGGAATATGAAAATGACGGCTCCTTATCTCTAGAGAGCTTACCGGCGCATTTCATGTCAACCGGGAAATTGGATTTCAAGAAGGCAGCCGACGAATCGGTAGAATGGTGGATCGACAAGGAAGAGAAGGGATACAAACACATAAGGTTCATCGAAGATCTTGGCGACCTCTCCTTTTTTGATAAACAGGGCGTACGCGCGCAATACTTTAATGAATACTGGTTTGAGCCCAGATGGAGCGACCCAGCTGTTTCGAAATGGGTGGAGCATAACGAGTCAGGAGAAGTAGTGTATGCACGTTTCTTGAAGGAGATCACTGCCATTAATGTCGAAAACATGAGTCAAGAAGAACTTCACGAACTCATTAGGGCGTTTCATATTGAAAGAAATGCGAGCGCGCGCGCGCCAACAAGAAACATCGACCTGCTCGAGTATTCAAACGCTTTTTCACGTGGGTTCGGGTTGGTCCATCGAGAACTTCTCGGTCGAAAAATATTAATGGAAGTTGATCCAACCTTGGATTTCGAGATGAGCGTTAGAGATTTTGCGGACGAGTCTATAGCGAATGTGGAACCTATCTACGTTTTTACATCAAATATGGGCACTCTCAGAAAAAGCCTTGACAAATACCCTGCTGTCAAATTCATTTTGACACGCGTCTCAAAACTCGGCGTCGAAGAAGAAGCTCAAAAGGAAGCCTATATTCCCATGGACAACGTCGATTTGATTCTAGACTCGCTTGACAAGGTCCTACAGGCTTACTCAACGGGAAACGTGTCCATAGTCTTTGATCTTCTCTCCGATCTCTTTTCATCACACAATCCTGAAAGAATTTTCAATTTACTCTATCAAGCGCTGCAACTACTCTCTTCAAAAAGAGCAACCGCCCTCTTCTTATTCAACGCAAACGCCCACGACCCTAGGATCGTTTCAAGACTGAGAAACATGTTCTACAACCAACTGGTTTGTTCAAAAGAAGGAGTGAAGGTGGTCAAGCTACGTAAGATTGATGAGCAATGACGATCCAAACATAATGTGCGCGCATCTCCTAGACATCTGAAGTTTTGTGAACATCGCCAGAACGCAATTTGGAAAAGAGGACACAGCAGGGAACCACGATCACGGCGACTACAAGGACCAGTTATCATGATGCGCGTGCACATAAATCGAATGAAAAGGATATTGCTAGAAATATTATCATGATATAGATATTCTCTGTGAAACAGTCACACAGCTTTTTAAAGCATAGCAACAAATTCGAACGTGCTAGGAGTTTTGAACTCAAAAGATTGAAAGGCGATTTTGAATGAAAAAAACTATGAGAAAGCTTGTTTTAGAGTTTTTGAGAGATTCCAAGAGGAGCGATAGGGAAATAGCAGAGGTTCTAGGCGTCTCACAACCAACCGTCACCCGAACAAGAAAAAGACTCGTGACGACGGGTATTATACGAGAATTCACTGTCATGCCGAATTTTGATAAAATGGGATACGAGATTATGGCTATAATTTCCTTCAGGTTGAATATGAGCAAGGATTCAAAACAACGATTGGCCAAATGGGCAAAGGCAAGACCTAACATAATATTTGGAGCTGAAGCCTTGGGCAATGGAACGAATGGGGTGCTGATTTCTTTGCACAAATCCTACACAGACTTGTTCAAGTTTATCAAAGGTATGCGGGTTGACTTGGGAGATTCTCTAAAAGAGTACAGCTTGCTCTTTGTCAGCCTAGAAGACTCGATAATTAAACCCCTATCCCCAAAATACATAGCGGAAGATGAAGCAGTAGACGACAAGATGTGATGGGTGAGTTCACTGGCTCGCGTGCGCGCGCACGTTCCTAAATTATCTGTTTGCCGAACCAACTGAATGGCATGCATGCATACACGCGTACGGTCCAAACAGAAACGGAGGGTTCAGGAGAGACGCCTTCACGTGAATGCAGAATCCGTAAGATCGAACCTTGGCAGCAATAGAAACTCCAGACGCTTTGCAATCAACCGAGAATCAGAACACTCTAGTTTTTTCTTAAACCTCGTTCGGCCAGCACCAGCCCTACGAGTGTAAAAATAGCGGCAAAGGCTAGGAGAAACTGAAAGTTATTGGCGATTCTCGCGATATCGATTCCAGATTGAGAGTGTAACACGAATGTTCTGACGAGGTCTGTTGCATATGTAATTGGATTGTATTGTGCCACCGCTTGCAACCAGTTCGGCATTTGCTCGACTGGAAACAATGCGCTACTCGTGAAAATGAGCGGCAAGTTTAGCAGGTTTGCTACTGCAATTACTGTTTCATGGCTCTTTATTCGAATTGTGATCGCGAGAAACATGGCTGAAAGCCCCAATGATAACAGAAACAATGCGGAAAATATGCCAACAAAGTCGAATGGACCGAAATTGTTTCCAAGTTTTAGTCCAAACGCGAACGCGACAGAGAAGACTAAGAGAGCTTGGAACAAGGCTCGCATGACGCTAGACGACATTTTTGCGAGAATTATAGATTCCCTGCGGATTGGTGCCACTAAAAGCTTGTTTAAAAAGCCGAATCTGCGATCCCATACAACCGACATACCGCTGAACATTGCCGTAAACAAGACGATTGTTGAAAGCATGCCCGCTGCCATATACGTGAAGTAATCTTCTGTTCCAAAGAGGGAATTCAACGCGCCGTTTATCAGCTGTGAGAATTGACGCGTAACGTCGGGTGGTAACGCACTGGTATCGACGTTGACTAAGCCGGTGAGGTTCAGAGCTTTGCCGAAAAGTCCCAACCAAATGATGGGTTGAATTATCATCATGAACAGCAAGAACGGATTTTTGAACCACTTCTTGATTTCTCGAGTTGCCAAAGCGAGAACTTCGTCAATCATCCTCGCATTCTCCTCAGGTAGCGTCGCATCTTCCAAACATCGTCTCGACCGCTTTCCATCTCTCGGATGGTTCTTCCCGTGAATTCGAGAAAAACCTGGTCAAGTGTAGGCTCAATTAGAGAGACCCTCCTGATTTTAATATTGTTCTCGCAAATCTTCTCCATTATTTTAGGCAGGGTTTCCTCTCCATGCATGACCTTGAGTCGATAGACGTCACCTTTGTTTTTCACTTCTTTAACCGTTGGCAGCGAAGCGAGAAGCTCTTTTATGTCGTGATTCTCCTCGAAAGGAGTAATTTCGATGATGTCTCCTCCTAGGCTTTCCTTCAGGTTGTAAGGGGTGCCTTGCGTTATGATCTTCGCATGATCTATGATGGCTATGCGATCACTTAGAGCGTCTGCCTCCTCCATGTAGTGTGTCGTCAAGAAAATGGTGATCTTTTGTTCGTCGCGCAGTTTCCTTATGTAATCCCACATGGCGACTCTTGTTTGAACGTCTAACCCTAGTGTAGGTTCATCAAGAAAAAGCACTTTGGGATAGTGAATCAAACCCGCGGCCAGTTCTAGTCTCTTTCGCATTCCACCGGAGTAGGTTTCAACTTTTCTCTTCGCAGCATTTGCAAGACCGAGAAGCCCTAAAACGTCAGTTATTCTTAGTTTGGCCTTCGACATAGGAACATGATAAAGTCGCGCTTGAAGAAGCATGTTTTCCATACCTGTCAAATCTTCGTCCACAGTTAGCTCTTGCGGAACAAGTCCAATGGTGCTTCTCACCTCGTTTGCATCTTTAACCACGTCGAATCCAGCGACTTGAGCAGAGCCTTCATTGGGTCTAAGAAGAGTTGTCAGCATGTTGATTGTAGTCGTCTTTCCAGCTCCGTTAGGACCCAAAAAACCGAAGATTTCTTCGTCTTCCACAGACAAGGAAACGTGGTCTACTGCAACGAGATCTCCGAATTTTTTCGTGAGGTCATGAGTTTCTATTATTGCCAACCAGTTCTCATCCGTTTATCTAGACATTCCAGACAATTAATTGCTCTAGTTAAATCTTGCTTGACGCTCACCATTGTTGAGCAAGTTATCTTTCGGGTGTCGCTATTTAAGATTATGTTACTGTGGTGTCACAGCCACACGCAGGATCAAGTTACTTGCGAGATCTTAGGCCAACACTTCTGACAAAATTCTAGTTTCTTTGTGTCAGTCATTTGAATATTGTTAGAAAAGAACATTATGCACTCTGAGTTACCGCAGTGTTTCAACCCAAATGTGTGTCCAACCTCGTGAACCGCTTCTTTTACTGAGCGTTCTACAAAAAGCTTCCTATCAGCTGGTTGCCCATAAAATTCAGGCCTAAGCCTACATAACGATATGATAGCCACCTTCCCCGGACATTGCGCTTCCCCGAAAACGAAGTTGAGATGCGGCACGTAGAGATCAACCTCAGTTAACCCTAAAACACGGTCCACCTCAGACGTTGGAACGTAACCGTACATCTTCTCAAGAACCCTGCTCGAATAGTATTGCCGTCGCCTCTCGTTATATTCGTCCTTGGGAACAGGCATCGTATCTCCTAGAATTATGCACTCAGCCTCAGGAAAAGTCCTGCACAAACCGTCTTGAACTTCACTTACCAGATCCATGTCCACAGTGCCGATGCGCAGAATCGCCATTTTCATTGTGTTCCCTCATTCCATGTTACTTCGGAGATGCCAGCGCTGAACCGCTATTTCTTAGCGTGGGTCTTTCCGAATATATCACTCTACGTTAACCGCCGTACATACTCGCCAGTCCGCCTGCAATCTCTCCGCCATCAATCACGAAATAATGTCCGGTAATGAAGGCAGCATCGTCCGAGGCGAGGAATGCGAAGAGCGCCCCAACCTCTTCAGGACGCCCGAGCCGCTTCAAAGGTACCTTGCTTGCGAAGTCGCGCATCATTTCAGGAGTGTATTCTGCCTTCTGCATCGGCGTGAGGATGAAACCGGGACAGATGACGTTGACCCGCACCTTTGGGGCCAACTCTAGCGCCATGGAACGCGTCAGTTCGATAACGCCAGCCTTCGAGGCGTTGTAGTCAGAGCTTTGTAGATACCCCATTATCCCATTAGTAGAGCCCATGTTCAGAATCACGCCACCATCCCCCGCCAGCATCCGTCGAGCAGCTTGCTGGGCTACAAAGAACATCCCGTTGAGGTTAACATCTATCATCCTGCGCCACTGTTCCGGTGTGATCTCTGTGAAGGGCCGTTGAGCGCTGATCCCGGCGTTATTGATCAGCACGTCCAATCCGCCTAGAAGCTCATCTAATTCGCTGAAGGCGCGTGCCACAGCGTCAGCATCGGACACGTCGGCGCTGACAGTGCCGCTCAGTGAAGGCAACAATTTCTCAACGCGACGAAGCGCCGGTTCGCTGCAATCCAACACGACGACCCGTGCACCCTCCTCTAAAAATCGCTTCGCTGTCGCGGCACCGATACCTCTGGCTCCGCCAGTGATGAGAACTCTTTTGCCTCTCAAACCACGCATAATCTATCACCTCATTATGATCCTGCTACTGCGCCGCCGTCCACCACTAAGGCTGTGCCGGTGACGAACGATGAGGCGTCACTGGCTAAGTATAGTGCGGCCTGAGCAATCTCTTCTGGATTTGCAACTCTCTGCAACAGATGGGAACGCGCTGATTCGGCTAAGAACTGGCTCCAAGGCTTATCAAGTTGTTGGGCTTCGCTGCGTAGCATGGCTGTATTCGTGTCACCAGGACAGATGCAGTTGACCCGAATATTCTGTGCAGCGTGATCGATGGCCATGGCTTTGGTTAGCAGCACAACCGCTCCCTTTGACGCGCAGTACGAGGCTGCATTCTGTCCCCCGACCAATCCCCAATTTGATGCAGTGTTGACGATCACGCCGCCGCCGGCCTCAGCCATAACCGGGATGGTGTATTTCGAAAGCAAAAAAACCGACTTAACGTTGGTTGCCATCACCAAGTCCCATTCTCTTTCACTGGTCTCCACCACCGACGCGCGTCGTATGATGCCAGCGTTGTTGAAGAGGATGTCCAGTTTACCCAGTTGTTTAACGGTCTGCTGCACAGCTAACTGGCAGTCTTCTGTTCTGGTCACGTCGCCTCGCACGAAGATGCTTCTTCCTCCCGCGTTGACTATCGTCTGGACTACAGCTGCCCCTTCTTGTTCGTTCAAATCAACGACTGCTACTGCCGCGCCTTCCCAAGCAAATAGCAGCGCCGCAGCCCGTCCAATGCCCGAAGCACCACCAGTGACGAGGGCGACTTTTCCCTTCAGTGTCTCACGAGATTCGCGGTTAAAACCTTGCATCGGTTCATAATCACCTCTCTAATATGATATCTTGTATACAATTTCCTCATTATATCCAGTTATGACTCTTATATATCCACTCAACATTTTATCGACTGTCTGATCACCAGTATCAGCTAACAAAGGGCGCCCCCTCAACGAATTGACCTTTTCAGGAGTAGCTATAACTATTATGTTATCTCTGCCGATCCTTCGAATAACCTCGGGGCTTATTTGCTGATTTCCCCTGCCGAAAATGTAACCTTGACCCCCTATTGGCGTAACTATCATCTTTGCCTTTCGTTTTCCCAGAAGCTTTAGGAGTTGAGCCTCGTTTACATCAGTTCCCACCAATTTTCCTTTGGAGATCACATCCACCCCTACCAATGTCTTGGTTAATCCTAGCCTAGACGCGATAACACGGGTTGTTGTCCCGGGTCCAATCACATAAAGACAATCATCCTCCATCCTTTCCACAATCTCAAAAGCTATTGCGTTCATAGCTTCCTTTTCACCACTGCTACTCGGCATTTTTGCTCCTTGAATCAACCTTTTTCGGAAAGGAATTCTCAGATAACCATATAGTTTCGCGGAAACGATGCCCCGGCGAAGAGCCTCCTCATCTATATCCATGATCTCAGCCTCTCGTACGTCGCATTGCCTCTGCAAATACGACGCAGCTAGGTCTCCTGCGCTTCTAGGACTTATTGCAAAGGCTGCAGAATGAATCTTAACCCCAGTAGGTATCCCGAGAACTGTCAGGTTTTCTCCAATCGCGTTGTATATGTCCCTGGCAGTACCGTCTCCACCCGCAAAAAGGAGAAGATCAACACCCAGCCGCAGCATTTCCTTCGCTGCATTTTTGGTGTCATCTGCGGTTGTCTTACCTTTCGTAATTGAACCAACCACAATAGGGTCAAAACCACACTCTTTGACTGCATCTTCTCCCATTTCAGTGGGGCAGGTTATGATCTGAAGGTCGTCTTTCATGTGTGTGATCCTTTCCAGTGCTTGAACAGCTCGATCTAGTGAATGGGGCACAGCACCTAATTCAAGTGCTTGCTTTTGTATTTCCGCACCGTCGCTCCCTTTTAGGCCGACCCTTCCACCTATCCCTGCAATTGGATTCACGATTAAACCTAGTTTGCTCTTACTCTGGCCACTACTCTTGCCTGCTAACTGACATATGTGCCCTGAGAACATTTGTGTTATCTTCCAAGCCACAAGAGAAAATGCCCTTCATAGAATCAGAGGGCTTAGATGGAAAGCTGCATTCTATCTATCTTCCTTGCGCACTTTCTTGCGATATGCCCTCCAAGTCATCGCCCACTGCGATGGATCATCCAGTGGTGCTGTGTCAATTTTGTGAATAGTGCTGCGGTGGGGGGCGGTCTTAACCAGCTCAGGGTTCGTGTACGCCTCGTCGGATACTTGCTTTAGTATTTCAATGTATTCGTCGAGCTCAGCCTTGGAATACGATTCGGTTGGCTCAAGGGTGCAAGGTTCTGGAACTATCCATGGGTGGTGGCTGGTCCAGTAGTGAACGCCAAAGTCTGCAGCCCTGAGTCCGATTTCCTCGGAATGAACTCCGGTTTCTCTCGTCAACTTCTCCAAGCTGTATCTCACTTGTTCAATTCGACGTTTGCCCTTGGCGTAGGGCGCAGATACTCCTCGTATCTCTAGCAGATTCTTGAGCAAATAGTTATTGTTGAGAACAGCGACCTCAGCGACCTCTTTGAGACCTTCCGCACCGAGACTCATGACCCACGCATATGATTTGAGAACTACTGGCGCGACACCACAAAATGACCTCACTTTTCCAATACTTTCGGGCCTATCATAGTTCAAACGATACTTGCTACCGTCAAATTCAATAACAGGAATCGGCAGGAATTGTGCCAGTTCTTCGGTGACGCCAATGGCACCGACTGCGGGTCCGCCACATCCATGAGGCGCAGAAAACGTCTTGTGCAAATTGAAGTGGCAAAGGTCAAAATCGGCCTCCCTTGCTCTTGTGATGCCCAATATCCCGTTAGCATTCGCTTGATCATAGGAGCACAATCCTCCTTGTTCGTGGACAACCCTCACGAAATCTTCAATTTTCGGATTGTAAATCCCCGTGTCCTCTGGGTTTGTAATCATGAGTCCCGCCGTACGTTCTGAGACTGCTACTTTCAACGCCTCAAGATCAGGATAGCCACCCTCATCGGGGTACAGGGTTATGACTTTGAAACCAGCTGTTTTTGGACAAGCTGCGTTTGAAGGGTGAGAGAAAATTGTCGTAATAATCTCATCTCTCTGATCCGCTTCGCCCCGAGCTTTGTGGTACGCTCTTATGATCGAAGCGTTCGCGTAAATAGCTTGAGAACCCGCACTAGGTTGAAACGAAAACTGGTTCATCCCAGAAATCTCTTTCAGGACCTGTTCGAACCTGTACATCACCTCAAGTATTCCTTGAACAGTTTCTTCATCTTGTAATGGATGAATCTCCGTCATCTGAGGCATCCTGGCCAGTTGTTCATTAATCTTCGGGCTATATTTCATCGTACAGGTTCCCTGGCCTACGTCAATGTTGAGATCCGTCCCCAAGGTTTCCTGCGATAGTCTTACATAGTGTCTCAATGCTTGTGGTTGGGAAAGTTCAGGTAATCTAGGCAGCTGTTTCCTCCGCATGTTCTCAGGTATGGTTGAAACAACATCTCCGACCGCGTTTCTTGCCTCCTCTTCAACTTCGGGTATGAGTATTCCTCTCTCTCCCTCGCTGCTTAATTCAAAAATTATTGGTTCATCCCACTTGGCTTGATGGAACCGTCTTAGTTTCGGTTTTCCATTTGTATATCGTTTCTTGGTTATGTTCTCCATTTTATTGTACCGCCTCCTTCACTGCATCAGCCAGTCTATCAATGCCATCTTTGGTGTGAGTTTCAGTAACGCAGTAGAGTGCACTATTTCCCAGTTCAGGGAATTCGTTTGTCAGGTCTTTTCCCCCGAATATTTTGTGCTTCAACAAAACTCGGTTAATCTCAGCCACTGTCTTCCCGGTGCCAGCAAAATTCACGACGAACTCTTTGAAGTGAGTTGACCGAAAAACTGGACACTTGACACCCTTTATTTTAGACAACCGCAACATCGCGTAATGCGATCTCTGTACGATACCTTCTCCGATTTCCCTCATACCCTGCGGCCCAAGCAGTGCCAAGTAAACACCAGCCGTTATGCCCCATAGAGCAGCGGCTGTGCCTACGAACTCTTTGCCCTCCTCCCTTACCGCGAAGGAAGTTCGTTCGTAAGCGACGTCACCGAATCCATATTCTCCCTCAACCGAGGTCGGGGCTATTCCAAACAGCCTTGAAGGGTATTCCATCACATACTTCTTTTCATCTCGCGTGGCAATGAAACCGGCATGACCACCCCCAAATTGCATGTGCATGCCCAGCGGTTGCAGATCGCCGCACACGATATCCGCACCATACTCAACTGGAGGAGTCAGGATTCCCAAGGAAATCGGATCGACTCCGACAATGCATATTGCTCCATGGTCATGGGCTATCTTAGAAATCTTGTCTCCGTGAGCTTCAATGAAACCAAGGTATGATGGATTCTCAAAATACACGGCGGCTGTTTTTGAAGAGATCTCAGCCTGGAGGGAAGTGAGGTCCGTTTGCCCGGTGTCTGAATCATAGTCCAGCAGCTTGACCTTTATCTCAGGCTTGCAGTAGTCCTTAATTTTCGACAATTTATCAGCACTGATTGTTCTGGACACTAACACTTCGCGTCGATTGGTAATTCTTGATGCCATACGAATGGAAGTAGCAGCAGCTTGCAACCAATCATATGTTGGAACATTCACAACGTCCATGTTTAGAAGCTCTCCCATCATGCTCGCAGACTCGAAAAGTGCCTGCCACCTTCCATGATCATCATAAGGTTCGCCTGCATACGCAGTTAAGAACTCACCTCGCTGATTCACCTCATCACACACTGCTGGAACATAATGTTGCCAGCATCCAGCTCCCAAAAAGTTGAGGTATTCCTGACAGGTCTTGTTTTTTGAAAGGATTCTTTCTATGTGCCTTCTTAAAGAACATTCAGACAGGAAAGGTCCAGGCAGATTCATGTTCTTCTTGAGCCTAAGTCTCTCAGGGATATCCTCGTAGAAGTCCTCCACGGTTTTTGCTCCGATCTCTTTGAGCATCTCATTCTTCATTTTGGGCACTGAATTCGGAATATATGGATAGACAGTTGGTTTTTCCTTAGTCATACTCTGTCGATTCTCCTTTTGTTTTGCAACTCTAACATGTTAAGAGTGATAGCGCTTAACACCTTAAAACTTCTTTCTCACGGTTTTGTCACATAATTAGGCCGCACAGATTGGACAGAGTCGATAACCTGTGAACCTGCCCTCGCCAACTAGTCAGGTCAAACAGTGTAAGTGTCTCCGGCTTTTGGAGCAAATGCCTCGAGTCCTGCTTCTTCTCTCACCCACCGCGCAAATTTTTCGCAGTTTCCTTCAGCTCCGTGAACGACGTAAACTGTGGGGTTTCCTTCAACCGTTTTCACCGTCTCTCGAAGTTGGCTGGCTCCGCAGTGAGAAGAAAAATCGAAATGTTCAACTGCCGCTTTTATCTTGCGCATCTTACCGTCAATCACACATCTACCTTTCTCCAGCAACTCGCGACCCGGCGTTCCAGGAATCTGATAGCTCACGAGGAAAACAGCGTTGTTCCCCTTTTTGCCCAGTTTTTGTATGTAGAAGGCAGCAGGACCACCCTTCAACATCCCCGCCGGAGATATGATCACACCCGGCTTCTTAACCGCCACCCTACGATCCTTCCACCCCTCAACCCAAGTCGCAGAGTGCATAGCATTCCTGAACAGCCTGGGATTCTGCATGTACGTTGTGTGATTCATCAATATCCGATTAACTTTGCGAGCCATCCCATCAATTGTCATCGGATACTCAAAATGATGGGCAGCAAGTATGCAAGCTATTTCCTGTGATCGACCGACGCTGAAGGCGGGAACCAGAACGGTTCCACCTCTCTCCACCACATCGGTGGTGTGCTGCACAAATTCTTTTTCTAAAGTTGCTCTGTCACGATGATCCTCATCGGCGTAGGTGCTTTCGATGATTAAGGCATCGAGCCTTCCGTGGTCTCTGTCTGCACCACTTAGGAGACGCGTGTCGTCGGAGTTGTAGTCGCTTGTGTAGAGCAGTCTCTTTTTATTCGCCTCCACCAAGGCTTGGGCGCTTCCTGGTATGTGTCCAGCGTCCAAAAGCTGAAAGTGAATGTCTCCCAAGGTTTGTGTCTTTCTGTAATCTATGGGAACACAGCTTCTCAGCATAGAGCGCAACTCAATGTATTCGTAGGGGAGGTAGTAGCCCGTCAGATGGATTAAATCTGAAATCAACAATTCAACTATGTCAAAAGATAGCTGAGTTCCATACACGGCTTTCTTCTCCTGAATGTGAAAAATCGGAATGGCGCCTGAGTGATCCAAATGACTGTGGCACAATACAATAGCATCCACTTCTTTGGGTGGAACATGGATAGGAAAACCAGGTGGGCGACCCATCAGGATGCCGTAATCTAACAATAGCTGAGTCTTCTCTGTTCGAATAGCCACTGCTATTCTTCCAATTTCCCTTGCACCTCCAAGGAACCGTAATTTTAGTGGCATATCATTCACCGTCCATTCTTTGACAAGACTCGATGATTTCTCTCCTCAATTGGGTTTGGAACCTTTTAAGAGCTAGGTAACTTAACGTATTCGGACTAAATTTATGCTTTGTTGTAGCATGCATACATGAAAGTTTCTATTTTTATGCGCGCTTTTGTTGTCATAGAAGTTTTTTCTATACGATACTTACTCGATTTTTTTAAGTACAGGTGCGCTTCTTCATTGGGGATTTGGAGAGTCGCTGAAGAGAGAAAGGAGTTCTGCTTTTTAAAAAGAAGGACTCTCCAAACCCTTCTGTCAGCACACCATGTCAATCTTTCTCACACAAAAATTTAGACGTTTTCATATGACTTTTCTTGGGTCAACCTTGTTTGCATGCATGCAGTGGGAGCTAGACCCACTATCTCCTTATCGTAGACTCAATTGTCTTGATGTCGCTTTCTTCGTTTCCAGATGTTGTAAGCGTTGAAAGCAAGGTAGGCTTCAACTAGAAGAAAGATCATATCTTCGCTTAGGCAGATGGTATAGCTATTGGTCGTTTCGTCATACCAAAGGTTCTTATCACCAATGTTACATCGCAGAAGAAGTTTCAGTCTTCTATCGGGAAAATATCCAACTTCGACTTTCATCGTTTTCTTATACCTCCTGTCGCTCGCGCCCGCGTAGTGCGCCTGCGCAGTCGCGTGAGCACTCTCCAATTCGCGCGCGCATCTATGTCAGTCATTTTATGTACCATATTTCTCCTCGGCGCGTGTTCTTCTTTTTACTGATCCTGCCTTTCCACGCTAGTTTTGCTTTTTCCTCTTCCAGAATCTTTACTCTTAATCTTCCATCAGGTAATTTTTCGATTTCGATTTTCATGTCATTCTGTTTCCTCTTTCTTGAACATGAACCGTTTTATTCCTCCTTCTCCGAATGCTTCGATAAATTTACCCTGTTGCTCACTCGCAATCTCTTTTCTAATTTTTCTGAGCTGTTTTGCCGTCCGATGATACATCCGTTGAGTTTCACCGCGAGATTTGAACGTTCGTTGATAGAAATGTTCTTGGATTTCAAACAAGTTGTGTTGATAGGCTGGCTTGCTCATTATGTATTGCTTGACTGTTTCATCAGGCATTGTCGGATAGTCTATTTGATCCTGTTCAGCAAACTCAATTTCTGATGGAGACACAACTTTAGATGACGTTGACTGAGTTTCAGGTGTTAGCTTCGTTTGCGATGCGTCGGGTTCGCCACCAAGGCTTTGGAGTTGTTGGATAAAAGGCAGTAAATCCAACGGGTCGCCGTCATATTCGTACTCGAAACCCTTGTACCTAAACTTCAGTTTGCCCGTTCTCTTGTACGCCTCGCGTACCTCTCGCGTGACGTTCACGTTTACGCGCCCTACAATGGAGTAGAGCATCGCGTAATATAAACATTCCGCAACGTGAACCGTTACCCAAAAGACGCCAATCTTATCCGTGGGGCGTCTTCCGAGACGCTATTTCATGGGAAAAGCATGGTCCCAATCATAAAAAATAGGGTCGCCCTCACCTAGAAACACAGAAAACGCGTGTACGTAAACGTAGGTTTTAAAATATACATGTTCATTTCAAAAACTCGGTATATGTGCTCTATGGGAATTGCGTGCGAGCTTGGTCATCGTTTTTCCCGTGTATGCTATGACCGTTCGTGTACACACCATATTCTTCCTTCGCGTCGGTTGTGTCAACCTTCAGAAGAGCCTTAGAACAGTCTATTCGGTCACAGTAGTAAAGCCTCAAGTTCCTGTGAACTCGGTGTATGCGTGCCAAACGTATGATGTGTACCTTACGACATTTATCGTCTAATCCACAAAGGAATTCACCTTTTGGGTCTGGGTTGTAAACTATCTTTCCTTTGAGCAACCTAACCGAGGAACGTGCAATTTGACGGCTGGGCATGAGCAGGGCTTCACGGCTGGCAAAGAGAAACTCAAACGACACAACATCAAATATACTCGCATAAAAAAGCATATAAAGCTCCATCCTTTCTGTTGAGTGCCAGTCGGAGAAATCTAAAATGCCAGAATGGGGATACTCTGTGCTGCAACTTGACCCTGAAAGGACCGTGAAGGCCAGCGGACGTGAGCTGAGAGTATCTCCTAAACTAGCAAGAGAAGTTTGCAAAACAATAAAGGGAATGAAACTCGACCAAGCCAGAGACTTTCTTCGTCAGGTCACTTTGAAGAAGAAGCCGGTCCCTCTTCGCAGGCACAAGAAAAAGGTGGGACACCGACATGGACTGGAGAAAGCCTACGCAGGCAGATATCCGGTCAAGGCAGCTCAAAAAGTGTTGGAGGTACTAGAAGGCGCCGAGGCAAATGCTGAATACAAAGGCCTTGACATAGAAAGGCTTCGAATCATCCACGCATCCGCATATCCAGGCATGAAAATTAAGAGGTATATCCCAAGAGCCTTCGGCCGGGCTACACCTCGCTTTGAAACCCTTTGTCACGTAGAATTGGTCTTGGAACAAATGGAGGAAACATGATGTCAGTGGTTAGACACTTCATAGAAGAGTCGGTGAAAAAAGCCAAAATTGACGAGTTCCTGAGAAACGAATTTGAAAGAGCAGGATACGGCGGTGTGGACATAACAAAAACTCCACTGGGCACCCACATAGTAGTTTACACCATGAGGCCAGGTATGGTTATTGGGCGAGGCGGAGAAACCATAAGACAGCTCGCGGAGCAACTGGAAGAAAAGTTTCAGTTGCCGAATCCACAGATTTCGGTGGCTGAAATCGAAATTCCAGAACTTAACGCGTATGTCATAGCGGCACGTGTGACCTCGGCCTTAAAGCGGGGTGTTCACTACCGAAGAGCTGGCTATTGGGCGTTAAACCGAGTAATGGAGGCTGGGGCACTGGGCGCCGAAATAACCATCAGCGGAAAGCTGCGAACCGATCGAGCTCGATACGAAAAGTTTCGCGCCGGCTATCTACCAAAGAGCGGATACCCCGTCATGAAATACGCAAGAAAAGCTGAATTACACGTCCAGCTGAAACCCGGTATGTTGGGCGTAAAAGTGCGAATAATGCCCCCAGACGCAAAATTTCCTGACCAAGTTCAGATAACTGAAGAAATTCTACAAGAGGAAGAAACTGAAGTAACCGAAGCTGCCTTAGTCACCAAGACAACTGAAACACCTAAAGCCACCAAGACAACTGAAACACCTAAAGCCACCAAGA
>JABAOH010050989.1_pt1 | contig 18507 bp, 18 predicted proteins | sample 7062181 | NCBI WGS metagenome assembly JABAOH01 (sample SAMN14538630, study PRJNA623070) | marine sediment metagenome | biome: marine biome [ENVO:00000428]; feature: marine pelagic biome [ENVO:01000023]; material: deep marine sediment [ENVO:00002113]; isolation source: pool of 5 deep marine... | reverse complement strand
CGGCACGAAGAACACGAGTATACCCTTTTTCTCGAATTCTTTCTGCTCTTCCGGGGTAGCCTTTCTGCCCATAACTTACCTCCCAATCCTTAATATACATGGTGAAATCCTTTTTCTCAAGTAATTCCGCACCTACTTTGTACTCGACATATTCGGGATTGGTAGCTCTTTCAATGGCTCCAATTTTAGGTTTTATGTCACCGAATAGGTCTACTATAATCAGTTCACCTGTGGTAAGATCAATGGCAGACCCAGGAGCGCCAGTTTCAGTTAGGCTCATGTAAACGGTAATCCTGTTCAAAGGAAGAGGAAACCCCAAAAGGGACTCCTGTTGCTTGATCACATTGTACTTTGATAATTCTTTCTCAATAGCGGCAACTTTTTCCTCTACTTTCGGCACGGCGTGATTCTCCCAGTAACTCTCAAACTGAATATCCTTGAAGAACTGAAAGATGGTCTTTAAGTCATCTCGCACAGACTCATATATTTGCCAATCGTCTTCGCTGTAGTAGGGAGTCTGTTTGAGATTGTTTCGCATTACCTCGCTGTTCTCGACTGTCTTTATCATGTCGTCCAGCGTCCTGTCTTCCGTCGCAGAGAAATAAAGGGTCAGAAAGGCAGAGATAATGCCACCCTGTTCGTCTTTGANNACCTGTTCGTCTTTGATCTTGCGCTTCAGGTTGGTTAAAGCTTGACGGGCGACAGGCGTAAGCTTGGGCTCAAGTTCATCATATTCATCTTGATAGTAATTCAGATAGAATTCATCTCCGGTGGCGGCGTTCAGGAAGCAGAGCACATCGAATTTGAAAGACGGCTCGATCTGCCAATCGGTGGTGCTATGCAGCCGTGCCTTTTCCTGACTTACGTCCCTGCCACAGCCAGCAAAGGCGACCGCAGAACATAGCAACAGAATTATCGACTTACACGAACATCTCATGTTGATGCTCTCCTTTCCGGAGCCTGATAGATTCGCTTTATTGTATACGCTGGTGCAGTTCAAGAAGGTTTCCGTCAGGATCTTGGAATTGCACGATTTTCACTTGTCCAAAATCCCGGATGTCAGAGAGGAAACGGATGCCCTTTGCCTCAAGGTCGACCTTCGCACTTTCTATTTCCCGAACCTGGAAGCTTACCACCGCCCCTCCCCACGGTGGCCGCTGAGAGGGCTTCCTTGTGGGGACTTCTTCTAAAGCCAAAGTGGTTTCCCCGGTGTCAAACTCAGCCCAGGGGTTGGGAAAATCGAACTTGACCATCTTGGGCTTCAGTCCCAGCTTGTCCCTATAGAAGGCGAGCNNGCTTGTCCCTATAGAAGGCGAGCGCTCGATTAATGTCGCTGACATAATAGTAAACCACGCCAATGTGCATCTCTTCACTCCGTTCTTTTTCAAGCCTTAAATCTGCTAATTAGGAGTCGTCCTTCTCGATAATCGCTACGTACCACGATTGCTCCGAATCGAAAAAACGCCTAACTTGCCAGCCCGTGCCCTTGAGTATCCGTTTCATTTCATCCTTTGATACCAACAAGTAGTCAAACCAGGGTGTGGCGTACTTTTTGTACCTGACCCGAAGCCTCACCTGCCCGGACATTCTGCCCCGCTTTCTGTTGGACTTGTGATATCCCAGATGCTCCGGCTCGGTGGTCTTATAGGGATCCATACTCTCGGCTATGATTCGGGCCCTGTCTGAAGTGATCTGATGAAATCTCTTCAGCATTCGCCGTGCCCAGTTGAAACTCTCAAACAACCCAAAGTTGTTGCCGAACATAAGCAGCGTGTCAAATTCTCCCAAATTGCGGTTGATTTCGTCTATGGACAAGCGTTTTGCCTTCTTGAGTCCTCGAAGCCTGCACACCTTTATCGCCAGGGGGGAGGTGTCTATGCCCAATACATCGAATCCCTTTTCCTGAAGATAGAGAGCATGCCGTCCGGCGCCGCAGCCTATATCCAAAACCTTTCCCCTTACATATCGCATTGCCTTTCTTTCGTGAGGGGGCCAATCCCGGTATTGGGAGAAGTATACCGCAGGTGCATTCGTGGGAGTGATGAGACCATCATCTCTTTCCACGATTTCATAGCCCCCTTTGCGGTTCAGATGGTCGAACATTGCGTGACCGTGTGCGTCCTGGCAATCTTTCATTGATTTCCTGATCATGCACTCGTGGACTGGGTATGGGTGTCCTGGCGAGCTCGTCAGGCCGCGCTACCCAGCCATTCTTAACCTACTCGGGCATGAGGAAAACGTCCGGTATCCTTACTTCGGGTATCTCAGCCGGCTGAGGATGAGGCGAACAGTACACAAGCTCAAGTGGGATAAGAAGCTCTAGCGTCTTATAATTCGGCTTACTAAAAACAAACCTCCAGTCCTCTTCTCTTCTCAGGGGCGGCTGCGTCTCCAGCTCGCGTATCTTCTCCTTGCCAGCGAAGGTACCGACAGATATCGTGTCGCCACCGTAAGCCCCGGAAGCGTCGGTTGTGTCAACATACCACACATGCTTGGAGAGGTATCCCTCCACAAGAACGGATTCGATGGGCTGGTTGGTTAGACTGTCCTTTACTGTACCGCTAATGATGACACAGAGGTGATAGTGGTAGTCAATGCAGGAGAACGACACAGTGATCAGCCATATTGACGAGCATAAGATTGCCCAGACTATCTTCTTCTGATGCAACATATAACCCACCTCCACTCCTCTGCTCAGGATCAATTTGACGACGGGCGGCCCACCCTGCCTCGGTCGGGTCTGCCCGTCAAGCCAGGTCTATTTTAGTGTTGCAGCCTAGAGCCCTGTGCTCCTGACTTCGGGAATCCCAATTCCCGAAGCATCTCAAGAATTGATATTGCCCTCTCGGTTGTGACGACGCAAGATAGACATAGACAACAAGACATTGTCAGGAGCCTGAGGGCTCCTGACCTACGCAGCTACCTGCGACAATAGGACAGAGTATACACAATGACACCGCACCAGTTCAAGACAATATGAGCCAACGTAGGTCCTGACAGAGAACCCGTTTTGGCGAAGAAATAGGCAAATGCAACTCCAAACACGAATTTCTGAATGTAAGCTATCACCTTAATGGCGTATATGGATTCAACAGATGGATCCACCACACCCACAGTATGAGAAAGACTAAACACAAGTGAGCTTAAGACAATGCCTGCAAACAAGCCAAGTCTATTCTTAAGAAGGGTGAAGAGGAATCCCCTGTATATGATTTCCTCCAGCGCTGAGACTAATGCCAAGGTGGGCAGAAAGACCAAAAGAAGCGCGAAGCAGTACCCAGTAAGCTTCGGCTGGTGCAAAAGCAAGTATACTGTATTGGTGTCTATTCCGATGATCACGAATGCCAGAAACAACCCGACGCCTATACCGGTCCAGTTGTTCTTCTCATCCAGAAGATTGACCAAGCCCAAGTCAGACCTGGACCACTTCCTGTACTTCAGTGTCCATACCAGTATCACCACTACATACCAAAAACCTAGGAACAAGAGGAACAGTGTCGGAATTCCTTCTGGAAAGAATAGATAGAGTAGTGACTCAAGAAAAGAAAAAACTAAAAAGACCAAGAGAAGGTCTAATAAAGAATACTTATACTTCATTCGATCGCTTCTTACGGCGGAGGAAGCATTGGCGTTTTTACTTAAATCGATTATAAAGACCTCCTGTTAAGGTACGTGCGGCNNATAAGGTATACTATAATTAGCCTGATCCGGAGGTTCTTTCGCCAGATTTCATGGTCTTCTTTCTTTTTTCTCAAGTTCCATTCTATCAATTCGCCACCAAATCTCCAGAATACGAATCCCAACAAAACACACTCTAAACCAAGAAGGAAGCCTTTATCCATGATCTTCACGCCAGGAAGCAAACCCATTAGAAGGATCAAGGGCGACCATGAAATCAGTTTCATCTTAAGGCTTCTTTTCATCGGTTACTTATAGAAATTCAAGTGTGTAGGTCAGCAGCCCTGTGCTCCTGACTTCGGGAATCCCAATGCTCGAAGCATCTCAAGAATAGATATTGCCTTCTCGGCGGTAACGACGCAAGATAGACATAGACAACAAGAGATTGTNNATTTTACTAGCCCGATCACAGCGTAGATCTTGTCTCCTTCGCTCTCAGTTCCATCTGAGATGTATTTCACTCCAAGGATGGATTTGACCGTGGGTGCAGCGATACGACGAAGTACCTGGCCCCTTGAATCCACGATATAGATCCGGGACGGATAATCAACCACAGTATTACCATTGGAGGATCGGAGTGCGCTCCAGGCGCCCATGGGAGCCTTTCCCGTCGGCGTGCCCGTCGTTGAGATGGACTCGGGCGGGCGAAATGACCAGATCTCCTCACACACACTATCGTATTCTGCTACCCCATATTCCTCGTATGATGCTAAGACATGGCCGTTGGAAAGCAAACGAGCGTCATTGGGTGAGAAGGTGGGTTTTTGAAGACTGCAATCTTTTACTACGTTCCCGTTGCGGTCCAACTCAAGATATTCATAGTATTCACCATGCTGGTACACTTCTTCTAGGTGTCTCTTGTACTCAACGTAAGATTGCTCTGCCGGCTCCCATCCCTTCACCACTATCCTCTTGTTTATCAGAACAGCTGTGTTGCCATTATAGAGAGTGTGAGCATCCGCTACGTGTCCAATGTAGCTTGGATCATCATCAACGTAATCCCACTGCCATACAATATTGAAGTCTCTGTCTATCTCCATCACCTTTCCACGTTCCTCACCGATATCGACAGCCAGTATGTTCCCGTTTATCACTTCCGCGGCAACAGTCTCACGTCCCCATCTGAATGCGAAGTCTCCGTCTTCATATAGGCTATCGCACTTCCAGACTACGTCTCCTCGCCTGTTGACCTCATAGACGGGCCCAGCATCACTATCCGAGATCAACGTATTTCCGTTCGGTAGTCTGACCGGGTACGGCAACCAGAATCTGTCTTCCCGCGGGTATTCGGGTAACTCGAAACTCCACACTACTAGCCCTCCCTCGGTCATCTCGTATATTATCGAAAAATCATCATTACACAACAACACGTTCCCCACCTGATTGAATTTCAAAGCTATCCAAATCCTGGGACCTAAGAGGACCGCCGCAAGGACTGCGAGGAATACGACGCCAAGTGCAATCAATCTCTTTTCCATACTGCTACGTATACTGATCATTTGACAATCCTGACTTTTGTAAGGGTCAGTTTATATCAGACAACTTCCTTTCTGTAAGCAAGCAGTCTACTTCTTCCATTTTTTTCCTTATTCCTGGTTGATGAAATCCTCAGTGCGTAGGTCAGGAGCCCTGTGCTCCTGACACCCCATATGGTCATTCTCCGAATTCTCCCTGAATCTTGACCTCATCTAACTTTCCCCAATCCCGCGAATAGAATCCTTCTCTATAATAGTCGTGAATCGACGAGTATTGCCACTCAAAGGGAGAATCGACATACTTATGTCTAACCGGGTTAAAATGGACGTAATCGATATGCCGATTCAGGTCTGTTTGATCTCTGATAATATGATCCCAAAACCGATTCTGCCACACTCTGCCGGAAGTCACGTTCCTTCGTTTCCGCCATAAAGCCCCAAAGCTCATCTTGATTCTCTGAAGTAGATTCGAAATGTCGTGTTGCTTGGGGTCGATGACCATATGGAAGTGGTCGGGTAGGACAACCCAGGCCATTATGATGAACGCTGCTCTATCATTGACCGCAGCCAGACCAGCCCTGAACAGATCGATATTGTCGACCAAGACAGGCTTTGCGCTCATAGGTCACATTGGTGATGAAATAGATATTGCCCTCTCGGTTGTAACGACGCAAGATAGACATAGACGACAAGACATTGTCAGGAGCCTATGGGCTCCTGACCTACGCGGCTGACCTACGCAGCTCTCGTTCGTCACGGACGCCCTGGTCCGTGGCGTTTTATATGGTAACCGACAAGATGTCCGTTACTAACTGTCGGGGCGATTCCCCGCCTCGGCGGGATGCTCCACATGAATCGCCCCTACACGCGCTATTGAAAATCCTCGCTTATCCGATAATTGGGTGCCTCTTTGGTGATGATTACATCGTGAGGATGGCTTTCTCTCAAGCCCGCATAGGTGATGACCATAAACTCAGCTTTCTGGTGAAGCTCTTCTATGTTTCTTGCTCCGGTGATTCCCATGCCTGCTCTGAGCCCTCCAACCATCTGGTAGACCATGTCGGAGAGCTTGCCTTTGTAGGGCACGCGACCTTCAATTCCCTCCGGCACGAATTTCTTGATATTCCGTTGATGCTCCTGGAAATATCTTTCTTTTCCTCCCTTTCTCATGGCTTCAATCGAGCCCATGCCTCGATACAGCTTGAAAGTCCTTCCCTCGAAGAGGATGGTCTCACCGGGACTCTCTTCGGTGCCGGCAAACAGGCTTCCGATCATCACCGCGTTGGCTCCGGCACCTAATGCTTTGCTTATGTCGCCGGAATATCTTATTCCTCCATCGGCGATTATGGGAACGTTATTTTTTGCTGCGGTCTCCGCGCAGTCCAAAATGGCCGTTATTTGTGGGACTCCTGCTCCGATTACCACCCTGGTTGTGCAGATTGATCCGGGACCGACCCCGACCTTGATGCAGTCAGCGCCTGCCTGGATGAGATCCTCCATCCCCTGTTTGGTGGCGACGTTGCCTGCGGCCAGAGGCACCTCTGGGAACTTGCTCTTGAGCTTTTTTACTGCGTCCATTACCCCTTTTGAATGTCCATGGGAGGAGTCTATGACCAGAAGGTCTGCTCCCGCATCCACCAGGGCAGAGGCCCGGGGGATCATATCCTTGGCCACACCCACTGCAGCCCCCACTCTCAGCCTGCCCCTGGCATCCTTGCAGGAGTTGGGATACTGGATGTTTTTCATGATGTCCTTGACCGTGATCATACCTTTGAGGTTGTTCTTCTTGTCCACGATCAGGAGCTTTTCGATTCTGTTCTTGTGCAAGATCTCTTTGGCCTGCTCTAAGTCGGTTCCCTCCGGCACGGTGATCAAGTTCTTTTTGGTCATCACCTCGCCGATCTTCCTGGTGAGGTCTTTGTGGAATCTTAAGTCCCGATTGGTCAGGATGCCCAGGAGTTTTCCCCTTCTGGTGACCGGTATGCCTGAGATGGAGAATTTCCTCATCACCTCCAGGGCTTCTCCGATCATCTTGTCCGGAGGGAGAGTGATCGGGTCGACTATCATCCCGCTTTCCGATCTTTTGACCTTGTCCACCTCGGATGTCTGTTTTCCGATGCTCATGTTCTTGTGAACCACGCCCATGCCTCCCTCACGGGCCAAAGCGATAGCCAGTGCAGACTCTGTCACCGTATCCATGGCCGCGCTCAGGATAGGGACGTTCAGCTTGACATGTTTGGTGATGTAGGTGGAAACGTCTACGTCTCTGGGCAGCACATCGGATTTCTGGGGAATCAACAGGACATCGTCAAAGGTGAGACCGGGTTTTTCTCTTATTCTGATTCTCATTTTCCTCCGTCTTCTTTAAACTTGAATCATCCCGACTCGTCAGACCAGATCAATATCCTTCCGCAGTTGTCGCAGGTGTAGATTCTCTCCGCCTTTCTTATCTCCTGGATGATCTGCGGAGGGATACCTTTGTAGCAGGCACCGCAGGCCCTCTTCTTTATGCCCACCACCACCTGGTTTCCTCTTCCCCGCTTGACTCTCTCGTAGGTGGCCAGAAGCCTTTTGTCGATTCTAACTGTGATGTTCTTCCGATCCCCTTCTTTGATCTTGATCTTGTCCTCAATGGAATTGAGCTCCTCCCTTAGATGGGTAAGTTGGTCGGTGTTGGTTGTTTCGATGTCCTCAAGCTTCTGCTTGTACTCTTTTATGTTTTCCTTAAGATCATCCATGTGGGTGAGAATCTTTAAGATCTCTTCCTCGACGTCAGAAATTCTCCGCTTGCGGTTGGCGATCTCGTTGGTTAAGGCGTCGTATTCCTTATTGGTCTTGATAGCCATCATCTGTTTCTGAAACTTGGCTAGCTCTTGATTGAGAGTGGCCAGCTCCATATCCAGCCTGCTATGGCGGAGATTCTCTTCCTTGAGTTCGCTTTCTGAATTCTCCAGCCCTCTTTTTGTATCCTCGATTTCCGTTTCCAGATTGTTGATCATCTCCGGGAGATAGTCTTTGGACCTTTCCAGCTCCCCCAGATCATAGTCAACATTCTGAAGCTTGAGAAGCATTTCCATTTCTTTTTCTATTTCCATCCTGTTACTCCTTGCCATAGAAAACAAAAAAGTGCACAACCATGTTGTGCACTTTACGCTTGACCCTTCCTTCTTTCTTTATTATCAAAAAGCTGGGGGATTCTATTTTGAAATTATCTTCGCCCCCGCAACACTCTTCCTTCTCCATTAACTCTCCTCAAGGTCTAGATATCTCATAGGAGTTCCGCCGACGTGTATCGCTCGTTCTTTTTTCCTCAATGGTGGGCAATACTGGATTCGAACCAGTGACCTTTCGGATGTGAACCGAACGCTCTAACCAACTGAGCTAATCGCCCATCACTCTCCTTGCTTAAGTTCGAGGCCCAGAGGGTGCCTCCAATTTCCTAAACTTTTAATATACGGCTCTTCCTCCCGTTTGTCAATATCCTCAATAACTTTCACGCAAGATTTTTTCATCTGTTGGCCCTCAGAAAACGCCCACTTTAATACCGCTCATACCTACTCACTCACACGTTGATCCAACTCCCCCATGAGAGAATGACCCGCCGTTCAACTGACTGGCAACATTGTGTTGGCATTAACTGCCTCAGCCGCCATTTATCAGGCACGCGCTGCTGCGCCGATTACTCCTTGACCAGCAACACGTTCACTGCCTTGATAACGGCCTTTACCGTCTCCCCTTCCTTAATACCCAACTCGTCCAAAGAGTCTATCGTCATAACCGAGCTCATTTTTGAGCCAGCCGGAATGTCAAATCTGACCTGGCACATCATGGTGCCCTTCTTGATCTGGGTCACCTTTCCGATCAGCTGGTTTCTGGCCCCGTACTTCATGGCAAAACCTCCTTCCAGAGAATGAATTCAAAAGTCGGAAGAATATAAGAAAAAGTCGCGCCGCATGCAATAGTCTCTTGATGTGCGGATACCGGACGTCTTCGCCCCAGTAACTCACGAGAGCTTTCATTTTGGGGTAAAAGTGGCGAGATTACCGGGGGGTATTGAGAAGTGCGCCTAGGTTCCTCGAGAGAAGCTTGCAGTCAGAAAAGAGGCCCGCTCGCTTGAGCTTTTCTATGGTCTCGGGATTCAGGCTCTCCTCCGGCGTGCCCATTAGAATCTGACTTGTTTCTCGCTCGGAGAAGATTGCCGCGTCAACCGTGCGGCGAACAGATGGTGGATTTGCAGGGCACACGTTTTGACAGATCATGCATCCGATCAGGCAGTTGTGCCACGAGGGGGCGATCCAATCCGGGAACGGTCTTTCGCTTTCGTTGTGATAGCTGATGCATTTCTCAGCATACAGGAGGAAGCGGTCAGAGCAGATGGCACCTGAAGGACACTTTTTCACACAGGCACTGCATGTCTGGCATCGATCCAGCATCTGCGGCTCTTGCCAGTGTGGTCTTCGGAGAGGGGCGCATCGGTGTAAAAGGCGGTGAGACGGAAGTAACTGCCCATGTCCTCCACGTACGTGATGTTGTTCTTTCCATACGCAGCCAGCCCGCTGCGGCTTGCCAGGAGTTTCTTCGGCACCCCGGCATTTACCAGTTGATATCCTTCACCTTGCATCACCTCGTTCATGCAGTTGTGTACTTGTTGATCTGTGTCATGATTATACACGGGCGGAATAATGGCTTGGAATGGCCGTCCGTCCAACGTGAACGTCACCTCTAACGCGGGAACGGGCGTAGCGACAACGATGAGCGATCGCGGTTGTGGTAAAGCCTCGGGAATCTTGAAATCAAAGACGTAGTGATAGTCACGATAGACGCCGTCAGCAAGCAACCCTTGCGAATGGACGCGCTCTATCTCCTCCTTTAACTCGGCAAGATGCTCAACAGAGACCGCGCGGGCCTTAGAGCCAATGCGTTCCAGCTTGGAAAGAACTTTCGCCCATATGGAGTTTCTCTGAATCATCGTGACTCCTCTCCGTGAGCGGCATTGTCAAGGGGATATCAGCGAGTTTGTGGCATTGAAGTCGTCCAAAGCGCTCACACCTGAGTATACGGACGCTCCGGGAGTCAAGTTGCGCGCTGGCATGATGTACTGGGGCTGGAAGCAGCCGATGCGAATTGGCTACGGGAATTCCTATCCCTGCAACATCGGCAGGCTACGGTGGTTAGAGTTTGGTGGCACACGATGGGGGATTTGTCAATCAGCAATCGGAATCTCCAAATAGCTCGGATGTTCTGGATCGTGATACAGCGTGATGTGAGCTGTGCGGGCGTCCTTGTCCGACTCGGCAGCTACTTCACCCCCGCTGTTGTAGTTCTTCTGCCAGTATATGGAATTAGGTGCCTTGATTACCAGTCTTAATCGACTTCCTTTGGCGATTCGCCTCGAGAAAAAGAAGAAGCCGTCAAACTCGTAGCGGTTGATCTCACCTGGCTTAACCAGTTTTTCATGGCGCAACGATTCGCGGTAGCGCGCCCGCATCATATCCTGAGTCAAGAGCATGCTGGTGCCGTCAGTTTTGATCTCGTAAACCAGTACCACAAAATCGGTGTCGGGCACATCCATTTCGATCCAGATTACAAGTTTAAGATAGCCGGTGATCTCTGTGTCATCCGGAAAGGCCTCGCTGTGATAAACCAGACCAGTTCCAAACAAATTGAGTGCACGACCCTGGTCCGTGATCCAGTTCTTGATCTCTTCCTTCTCAAACTCAGCGGGGCGGACATCCAGCGGATCGTAGACGTAGTCGTCGACAGCCGAGTGATGCGGTTTCTCCTCGGTCAACTCTCCGGAATGAAACACGTCATTGGCTTTGCCATCGGATTTGAGATAGAGCTTGCGAGTGGTTGCGGTTATGCTCTCCAGATCATCAGCATATTTCCACTTCTCCGCGCCGGCCACGTAATAAGCCACCCTTTTTTTCACGAATTCCGGCTTTTTCCCGTCCTTCAGCGTCCAGTCATACCATTCCCTGTGCAGCTTGTTCATGTCGAGCATACTCTCCTTGCCGAGTTTCAGCCCGCCGATTTCTTCCTTGGGGGTGCGCGTCCCGACATGATCCCAGGGCCCGATGATCAGATAGTGTTTGCCCTGGGCTTCGGGAGATGCGTTGCGCATGTGTCGCACATAGAAACCCATCGCGCCCGGTTGATCGCCATCGTAATGCCCGGTGATGGTGAGAATGGGCAGGTTCATCCTGGCGAATTGCTCGTCGGTCGGATTCATCGCGTCCCAGTAAGAATCCTGGCAGGGGTGAGACAGCCAAGTTTGAAAGGTCGCGGAAGGGTTGCCCACGATCTTATCCAGCTCCTTGAACGGCAAATGAGCCTCATACATCTCTCGAAACTTCTGAATCCAAAACGAGGATTCCTCAAATAAACTCTGGTTGCGCGTCAGACCGCTGGTGAAGGTCAGCCACTGCATTTCATATGGATAGAAGATGTTTCTCCAAAAAGGGAAATCAATGCCTGGAAAGCCAGAAGCGACAGGCACGATGGTCTTCAGATGAGGCGGGAACTCCTTTAGCGTGGCCCATTGGTCGTGTCCACCGTACGAACCGCCCCANNAAATTGCCCTCCGAATTGCCGCGTCCCCGGGAATCCACCAGTACGAAGACGTATCCGTTCTGTGAGAAATAGTACGCGCGGGCGTGATAGTTGTCGCTGATGTAGGGGGTCAGCGCGAAGATGGCCGGGAGGGGGGTATCCGTCTTTTTGGGCTTGTACACGGTCGCATTGAGCTTAACGCCGTCCCTCATAGGAATCCTCAGGCCCCAGATCAGGTCGATATCTCTTGGCTTCGGGGGCTTTTTCTCTTGCTCCGGCTGACAAGGCTCAGGAGCCACAGATTTCATGATTTGCCTCCTGTTGGATTTGTGGTCAGAAAACTATTATTGCAGGCGCATCAAATAATTTTGCATTGTCATCGCGAGTCCCCCCGGACGGGGGACGAAGCAATTTGTTGGGATTGCTTCGCCGGCTTGCTCCTCGCAATGACATTCCACTTAATACGTTTGTATTAGTTGATTTCCCTCAAGGCGAATTCATAAGGTTAAGGAAGGGGGGTGATCCTTTGAGGCTTGACGGCGATTCTTCCTTCCCCCTCAACAGTGAACTCTCCGATTTCGACCGAATCGATCACCCCTCCTTTCTTGAGGACCTTTAGCAAATGGTTTTTCTTGCCTGCGGGCACGGCGATGATCAACCCTCCTGAGGTCTGCGCATCGCAAAGGATAAGTTTGCTGGTGGTAGAGACGCTTTCATCCCATTCCACGGTATCTGAAAGGAAGTCCATGTTGGAGAGCGTGCCGCCAGGAACTGCTCCCGCCGCTGCCAGGTCCCATGCCTCTTTTATTACCGGTACCTTGCTGGCGTAGATTACAGCATCAGCCTTGCTGGCGCGAGTCATTTCCTTGAGATGACCCAACAGTCCAAAGCCGGTGACATCGGTACAGGCATGCGCGCCGACTTCCAGCATCGCCTCAGCCGCATCCCGATTGAGCGCGCTCATCACCTTCACAGCCTTCTTGGCCAAATCGGCTGAAGCCATCCCTCGTTTTATGGCAGTGGAGATGATTCCAAGACCTATCGGTTTGGTCAATATGATAGCGTCTCCGGGCCGGGCTTTGTCATTGGTCAGCACGTTGTCTGGATCAATGATCCCAGTGACCACCAGACCGAACTTGGGCTCATTGTCCTCAACTGTGTGCCCTCCCAGGATGCTGATGCCCGCTTCTTTGGCCTTGTCGTGGGCACCTCTCAGTATCTCCTCCAAAATCTGCAAGGGCAATCGTTTTTCGGGAAACCCCACGATACTGAGGGCAAAGAGCGGTCGTCCGCCCATGGCGTAAATGTCGCTTAGGGAATTTGCTGCGGCAATGGCGCCAAAATCATAAGGTTCGTCCACTACCGGAGTAAAGAAGTCGACAGTCTGCACTATGGCCGTGCCGTCCTTCAATCGATAGACAGCTGCGTCGTCGGCAGTAGTGGTTCCGACTATCACGTTAGGATCTACGACTGGGGGAAGATTGCCCAGAATTTCCTCCAGAGCCTGTGGTCGCAATTTGCAGGCGCAGCCTAATCCATGCGTGTAATGGGTGAGTTTGATCTCCTTTAAGTCCACTTTCTCGGCAACAGGCGCTTCAGCGCCCGGCGATAGACGGCCGACCGCCCGGGTGATAGCTTCAACTGCGCGGTCGGTCTCCTCTTCTGTGGTATGTCGGCCGGTGGAGAATCTGATAGTCCCCAAAGCAGCGTCACGGGGGACTTTCATGGCCACGAGCACCGGCGAGGGCTCGGTCGCGTCAAAATGGCAAGCCGCGCCAGGAGAAGCGGCTACTTCATCCAATTCCGAGAGCAGAGTATTGGCGTCGATCCCGGGGAATGCCACGCTGAGAGTATTGGGGAGTCGTTTCTCAGGATGGCCGTTCAGTATCAGTCCTGGAATGCTCTCTCTTAGACCATCCCAGAGGCGGTCGCGCATCTTCCGCATATGAGCTGCCTTTGTCTCCGGATCGCGACCGGCGATTTCGGCTGCCTTTCCCAATCCAACGATCTCTAAGACATTTTCAGTGCCGGCTCTTCTGTCTTGCTCGTGGTCGGCGCCGTGTACGAGCTTTTCTACCTTAACTCCGCGGCGCATATACAGAGCACCGACTCCTTTGGGAGCATAGATCTTGTGACCTGCAATCGAGAGGAGATCAACGCCGAGCTCCTGCACCCTTGCTGGTATCTTGCCGACTGACTGAGCTGCATCAGTATGGAAAACGATGTCATGCCCCCGAGCGATTTTGCTGATCTCAGAGATGGGCTGAATCGTGCCCACCTCATTGTTGGCGTGCATTATTGTGATAAGAATGGTCTGGGCTGTGATGGCTTTCCTCACATCCTCGGGATCGACCAAGCCATACTCGTCCACCGGCACGTAGGTGACCCTGAAGCCTTCCTTCTCCAGCCACTTGCAGACGTTGATCACCGCCGGATGTTCGATCTGAGAAGTGATGATGTGCTTTCCGCTATCCCGCAGAGCATATGCCACCCCCTTGATGGCGAAGTTATTGGACTCGCTTCCACCGCTGGTGAAGATCACCTCATCCGGAAAGCAGCCCAGAAGTTCTGCCACCTGCTTTCGGGCATTCTCCACGGCCTGCCTGGTCTGGACGCCGTACCAGTGCGAACTGGAGGGATTACCGAAATGCTCCTTCAAGAAAGGAAGCATGGCATCGGCAACTTCGGGATCAATGGGTGTTGTGGCGTTGTAATCTAAATAAATAGGTTTCTCAGCCACGTTATCCTCCGGTTACAGTCGCGTCGTAAGGAACGCCATCGCGAGCCCAAAGGGCCAAGTGATCTCCTTCCACTCATGTAGGAGATTGCTTCGTCCCGCCCATGGCGGGACTCGCAATGACATCCCAATTGCAACCACCGGGTTTGAATTAATACTCCATTCCCAGTTGCCAAAAGACGAAGCTCCAGATGTCGGTGTATTGGTCTATAGTNNCTGCACCCTCGCAGTCATCTTCACGGCATGCATGGGGTCGACTCTGGCATCTGAGTCCGCGGTCATGAATAGTGTGGCCGGATAAGCTGTCCCGTGAACAACCCGATGGTATGGAGAATAAGCGTACAGCCACTGGAACTCGACTGAATCCTCAGGTGACCCGTACTCGGGAGTCCAATATTCGGCGATCAGGAAATTATTGAATCGCACCATGTCGAGAAGAGGATTCCAGCAGATCACCGCCTTAAACAGATCAGGTCTCTGGGTCAGTGCCGCTCCCACCAGGAGTCCGCCATTGCTTCCCCCGTGGATGACCAGTCTGGAGGGATTGGTGTAGCCGCTGGAGATCAGCCACTGGGCGGCGGCGATGAAGTCGTCAAACGTGTTCTGCTTGTTCTCCAACATTCCGGCCTTGTGCCACTCCTCGCCGTATTCTGAACCTCCCCTCAAGTTGGCCTCTGCGAAAACTCCCCCATGCTCCAGCCACAGAAAGGTGTTCCGCCGAAAGTCGGGCGTTTGGGCGGAGTTGAAACCGCCATATCCTGTCAGCAAGGTGGGGTTTTCTCCGTTCAGCTGGATTCCCTTGCGGTGTACCAGAAACATCGAGACTTTCGTCCCGTCTTTGGACTTATACCACACCTGTTTTACCTCGTAGGGGGAGGTGTCGACGTCCGCTTCCACCTGGTCGAGGATGGAAAGCTCGTCGGTTTTCAGGTCATAGCGGTACAAGGTGGGGGGGAGAAAATAGGAGTTGAAGATGAAGACAACCTCAGATCCGTCCCATTCTCCGTGCAGACCGTAGATGCTGCCCAGCGTGGGCAATTCGACGTCCTTAAGATGCTCGCCAAGGAGAGAAAATATCTTCAGTCGGGACGAGGCGTTTTGCATGTACTGCGCCACCAGCCGGTCACCCACGACAAAAGCGTGCTTCAATATCGACTCGCTCTCCGGTATCAGCTCCTTCCAGTTTTCCATAACTGGGTTTTTCAAATCGACTTGGAGTAAGCGATATTTGGGAGCCCTGTAGTTAGTATGAAGATAGAGATTCTCTCCCACAATCTCCCCGGAGAAGAGCGCTTCTTTTCCGACCGCCACAGGAACAAACTCCTGGTGTCTGATCGACTCAGGAGGGCGCCTCAGCGGTTGGAAGTAAACGTCGGATTTGTCCCAGCCTATGGCTGTGGAAAGCATAATGTTTTGATTGTCCGATGAGAAAGAGATTTGCTGCCACTCGGTCTTATCCCTGCCTTCGCCGAACACCTTGGGGTCGTTCTCTGGCTCGGTTCCCAGGATGTGATAGAAGACGTGCCGATGATAGTCCTCCTCATCCTTTGGAACCGTTCCAGGCGCAGGCAGACGGGTGTAGTAAAACCCGCTATCATCTGCTTTCCAGGACAGGCCGGTATAACGCGTTCTGGTTATCACGTCCGGGAGCTTCTCGCCAGTCTCCACGTTCATGATGTAGAGTGTGCTCTGTTCCGTACCTTCCCTGGAAAGACCGTAGGCCAAAAGCTTCCCGTCGTCCGAGGGAAACCACCAGTCCAGAGCTACCAAACCCTCTTTGTCCAGCGCGTTGGGATCGATCAACACCCGCTCCTCACCCTCTGTGCCTTGGCGCACATACAGAATTGCCTGATTCTCCTTTCCCTCTCTTTTTGTGTAGAAGTAGTTGCCTTTATGCACCTGCGAGGCGCCGATGTAGCCGATGGAGAGAAGCTTCTCCAGACGTCCTCCGATCTTGGCCCGAGCGGGAAGATTGTCCAAAAAAGAGCGGGTATATTCGGTCTGCTGGGCCACCCACCTTTGCGCCTCATCGCTTTTGGCATCTTCCAGCCAGCGATACGGATCCTCTACCGTGTGGCCGAAGATCCTTTCCGTGACGTCGTCTGTTCGTGTCATGGGGGGTTTTCTTAACACAATCCCGTCCTGAGAATTCGATTGTGTGACCAAGACGATTTCCAACAGAAATACCAATCCAACTAAGAGGAATGAAAATCCGCCTCTGTACGATCCGCCTACACTCCTGCATTTACTCATAAAGCCTCCTGCGGGTTAGCTTGAAACCTAACTTTGCCTGATACATCTCCTGTAAGATACGAGTACGAAATGCTCAGGTTTCCGTTCAAGATAACCACCGTGCGCCGCCCCTGCAAGCTAAATGTTCGCTTGTCCCGTTGCGGGAGCCTGAGCGAAGAGCCAAGATGCTGGCCAAGTGTGTACGTCCCGGTACAGACGAACAGAGAAGATGCACCCAGAAGTGCATCTCGGAGTGTATTTTCAAAGTAACCCAAAATGGGGAATGTTAGTAACGTCTTGCCCTGGCGAGACTTAGTTGGTACCGGCCGACTTTTCCCCTTCTTGGCATCCTACTTGCACTAAGCCTTTTTCGAAGTTGGTGCTGAGTGTAGCGATTAGAAGCTCGTAAAACAAACATTTCGAAAGGAGGTGCTCTATGAGGCAAAAGTCTTTGGTGGCATTGCTGGTGTGCTTTTCTCTGGCAACATTTCTCGCCAACGGCTGCATCTTCGATTCTGCCACCAAGATCAACAATGACAACACCGAGGTCCAGATTCCGGACTTGGAGGATGAATGGGGCGGATACAAGGCCACCGATGAAGCGCCCGCGTTCGGCAATCCTGAGATTCTGAATGAGTTTGCCGAAGATCAGAATGTGGTAGATCTTCTGGAGACCGATCCTCAGATCGCTGAAGCTTTTGAAGACCCGTTGGTGGAGGTTTACTTCCTGCGCATTACCTGGGGAAATCTACAGTGGGATACAACCGTCGCTGTGGTGACAGACTGGAGCGGGTCGGCTCAGATAAACAAAGGTACCCTTGTGCTTCTCAGGACCATTCGCTTTGAGCCGGGCGATTACATTCACCGGCCTCGCCCGGACTTTCGCACCTTGGAATGGACTTCTTACACCGGAACTCATTTTGACGGTATCTATGTTGCCATCGTTGTACGGCCCCAGGATACTACCAGCGTGGAAGGCACACTAACCTTTGCAAGTGCGCCCTTCAGCCGAACTTTTACCTTCTCCGAGCTGGATTCCATCAACGTGATCTATCAGGTTGATCAGCAGGGAAATGAGATCGCCTTCGTAGGCCACAAGAAACAACTGGTCCCCTGCGGTAACGGGTTTCTGGACGGGAGATGGATCAGGACGGCACGGCACATGGGTGTAGTCATGGGGAGATGGATCAATCGTGATGGAAGCTTAGCCGGACATTTCATGGGTTACTGGGGGATACGGAGGGACGGTCAAAAGCTCTTTTTCGGGAAATGCATCAGCCATAATGGCGAGTTCAGATGGCTCATCCGGGCAAGATGGGGATACAGGCACGGGCAAGATGAGGACAAAGGATGGTTTGCCGGAGAGTACTTTGACCGAAGCCTTCAGGCCAGAGGAGCCTTCAAAGGCGAATGGAGAGCCGGGGGTGACGGGGGCAGGAAAGGCTTCTTCGAAGGAGCATGGCACCAATTCTGCCCCTACGGAAATCCTTAAGCCAGAGATCCTTTCTGAAGCATTTTGAGCAGACCGATCCAAAGCAATCAGAGCAATTAAGGGTGGATGTGATCATCCACCCTTTTTTCTTGATATCTCAGCAGGGAGGTGAGGATTGGCGCCTGCGAGCAGGTTTGATTATCTGCTTCCAACGGGTCTGAAGGCGGCCTGGTTTTCCCCATCTCAAGAAGGCCGGGACGCCAAGTCAAGATATAGGTGATTTTCCAAGTCGGGGCCCTTGGTTGCTCCGCGCTTGGAATCCAATATCCTGCAGTCGCCCAAGTTATGTAAATTGTTTTGTGTAAAATTATGTTTGGCTAGATAAGTAGAAAGGGCATATC
>JABAOH010139216.1_pt3 | contig 18511 bp, 16 predicted proteins | sample 7062181 | NCBI WGS metagenome assembly JABAOH01 (sample SAMN14538630, study PRJNA623070) | marine sediment metagenome | biome: marine biome [ENVO:00000428]; feature: marine pelagic biome [ENVO:01000023]; material: deep marine sediment [ENVO:00002113]; isolation source: pool of 5 deep marine... | reverse complement strand
AGGCGAGTGGGGCTCAAAGGCTGGGGTAGGGGGCTTCCGCGCGGCCACACGCGCCCCTCCGCCCCTTCGGGGCACCTCCCCCTCGAGGAAACGGGGAGGCCGGCGAAGCCGGTAGGAGGCTCCCGCGTCGCAGAACGCGCCCCCTCCGCCCCTTCGGGGCACCTCCGGGGGAGGAAACGCGCCGGGGCACCTCCGCCGGGAGGGTCGCCCCGTGACCGCACTCTCGTCGCAATAGGGTGAGGGTGTCGTGGCCGCTTCACCCACTCCTGATCCGATGGCCGGCACGGATAGCCCGGTGGTCGGCCTCATCGCCAACCCGGTCGCCTCCAAGGACATCCGGCGGTTGGTGGGCCTGGCCCGGGTGGTCGACGTCGAGGAGAAGGCCAACCTCATCGCCCGATTGCTGGCCGGCATGACCGCCGGGCCCCCGGTTCGGGTGCTGGCGCTGGCAGATGCCGCGGGCCTGGTGCGTCGGGCGCTGCGGCTGGCTCGGAACACGACGCCGCCCGTGGAGTTCCTGGCCGTCGAGGCGGAGGCCAAGGAAAGCGACACCAGACGGGCGGCCGAGCAGCTGGCCGCCTCGGGCGCGACCGCGGTGGTGACCGTCGGAGGCGACGGCACCATCCGTTCCGCGGTGGAGGGATGGCCGCAGGCTCGGCTCGTGCCGGTAGCGGCCGGCACCAACAACGCGGTGGCGATAGCCGACGAGCCGACGGCGGTGGGTCTGGCGGTCGCCCTGGCAGCGAACGGCCTCGTTCCGGATGACGCGTACAGACGGCTCACCACCCTGGCCGTCGATACCGGCGCCGACTCGGTCAGCACGGCCGTCGTGGATGTGGTGGGCGTCCGCACCCACTGGACGGGGGCTCGGGCCCTGTGGGAGCCGAACGATCTCGTGGAGGCGGTGATCGCCAACGTGCGTCCCACCGCAGTGGGAGTCGCTTCGATTGCCGCCGGGCTGGGCCCGCTGGGAGCCGGGCACGTCCGCTACGTCCGGTTCGGTCCAGGTGCCACGGTGCGGGCCCTGCTCGGCCCAGGGCTGGTCGCCGACGTCTCGGTGGCCGACTACCGGGACATCCCGGAAGGGACCCGCCTCCACCTCGATGCCGCCACTCGTGTGGTGGCTCTCGATGGTGAGCGACGCTTGGTGCGCGCACCCGCCCACGTGGAAGCACGACCCGGCCCACTCCTCTTGTCGGTACCCAGGGCCCTCGAGAGCGGAAGGGGCCGCCCCGGCCGAAAACACGTCGAATCGACCCCGGCAGGCCCCTTGGTGGAGGAGTAGGTTCTGGAAAGAGCCCATAAGGGGCGGAGTATCGGCGGTGGTCCTCCGTGCGGCCGGCGCGTCGCGCCGCGGACCACCCGGACGACGGGAGGTATGGATGGAGATACCCAAGGAGCACCTGGTCGACATGTACTCGACCATGGTGAAGATCCGCTACTTCGAGGAGCGGCTCCGGGAGATCTACTTCGAGGGCAAGCAGCCGGTGTTCGACATTGCTGCGGGACCGGTACCGGGTGAGATGCACTTGGCCGCCGGCCAAGAACCGGTGGCGGTGGGAGTCATGCCCCACCTGCGGCCCGGCGACGCTATCACGGCCACCCACCGGCCCCACCACGTGGCCATCGCCCAGGGCTTGGACCTCAAGCAGATGGCGGCGGAGATCTTCGGCAAGGACACCGGCCTGGGCCGGGGCAAAGGTGGGCACATGCACCTGTTCTCGGTGGAGCCCAACTTCGGCTGCTCGGGCATCATCGCCGAGGGCATGCCGGTGGCCGTCGGCGCCGCCCTGGCGTTCAAGAAGCTCGGCAAGGACAACGTGGCCCTCTCCTTCTTCGGGGAGGGAGCTGCCAATCAGGGCGGCTTTCATGAGTCGCTGAACCTGGCGGCCCTGTGGAACCTACCGGTCGTGTTCATCTGTGAGGACAACGCGTACGCCATCTCGGTCCCCAAGACCGCTTCAACGGCGGTGGCCGACAACAGCGACCGGGCGTCCGCCTACGGGATGCCAGGGGTGCTGGTCTCGGAGAACGACCCGGTGGCCGTTTACGAGGTGGCGGCAGAGGCAATTGCCCGGGGCCGGGCCGGAGATGGCCCGAGCCTCATCGAGGTCAAGACCGATCGGTTGTGGGGTCACTTCGAAGGCGACGCCGACGCGTATCGGAGCGACGAGTTCAAGACGGCCATGGCCGAAAGGGACGCCGTCGAGAGCTTCGGACGCCGGCTGGCTGAGGAGGGACTGCTGAGCCCCGCCGAACAGGAGAAGATCCGCAAGGACATGCAGCTCCAGGTCGACGAGGCGATCGACTTTGCCCGTTCCAGCCCGTACCCGAACCCGGAGGACGCCCTCCTCCATGTGTTCGCCTAGGAGGCGGCGATGACCACGACAACGACAGAGCGCAAGCTCACCACTCAAAAGGCAATCGCCGAGGCCGTGGCTCAGGAGATGGAGCGGGACGACACCGTGTTCGTCATGGGCGAGGACATCGGCGTATACGGCGGGATCTTCGGCGCCACCGAGGGCCTGCTCGACCGATTCGGGCCGGAGCGGGTGATGGACACCCCGATCTCGGAGACCGGGTTCATCGGGGCCGCCATCGGAGCCGCCGTCAACGGGCTGCGGCCCATCGCCGAGCTGATGTTCGTCGACTTCTTCGGCGTGTGCATGGACCAGATCTACAACAACATGGCGAAGATCCACTACTTCTCGGGCGGCAACGTCAAGGTGCCGATGGTGCTGACCACCGCGGCCGGCGGCGGGTACTCAGACGCCGGCCAGCACAGTCAGACCCTGTGGGGGACGTTCGCCCACCTGCCGGGGATGAAGGTGGTGATCCCCTCGAATCCGTACGACGCCAAGGGTCTGATGATCTCGGCGATCCGGGACGACAACCCGGTGCTGTACATCTTCCACAAAGGCGTGCTCGGTTTGGGGTGGATGACCCACAATGAGCGAGCCACCGGAGGGGTGCCCGAGGAGCCGTACACGGTTCCGATCGGCGAAGCTGCCGTAGCTCGGGAAGGGACCGACGCCACCGTGGCGACGGTCAGTTTGTCGGTACACCGGGCGCTGGACGCCGCCGAGCAGTTGGCGGAAGAAGGCGTTTCTGCCGAGGTGCTCGACCTGCGGTCGCTGGTCCCGTTGGACCGGGAGGCGATCGTGGAGTCGGTCCGCAAGACCCACCGGCTGCTGGTAGTCGACGAGGACTACCGCAGCTTCGGGATGACCGGCGAGGTGATCACCACGGCCATCGAAGGGGCCTTCGACTATCTGGATGCGCCTCCGCAGCGAATCGCCATCCCGGACGTGCCGATCCCATACAGCAGGCCTCTCGAGGAGTTCGTGATGCCGGATGCGGCCAATATCGTCGCCGGAGTGAAGTCGCTGCTGGCAGCCTGAAGGGAGCGTTGTGGCAGTCGAGGTGGTGATGCCCGTCATCACCGAAGAAGGTGAGGACGGGGTAGTCACCTCGTGGATGGTCGACGAGGGCACCCCGGTTACTGCCGGGCAGCTGATCGCCGAGGTCCAGGCAGAGAAGGTGGCCGAGGAGGTGCACGCTCCCTCCGACGGCCTGGTGCACAACCGGGTGGGCATCAATGAGCCGGTGCCGCAAGGACGGCCGATCTGCCTGATCGTCTCTGAAGACGAGGAGGCAGCCAAGCCTGCGGCACCGGCGGCCCCCCCGGCGGGGACGGCCGAGCCGGAGCCTGCCCTGGTGCCGGCCTCGCCGGCGGCGCGGCGGGTGGCCCGGGAGCTGGGCGTCGATTTGGCGGCAGTTGCCGGCACCGGTCCCGGGGGCAGGATCACAGAGGCCGATGTGCAGGGCGCGGCGGGGGAGGGGGGCGCGGCTCCCGCGACGCTCACCGGCTTGCGAGCGGTGATTGCCCGCAACATGCGAGAGAGCCTGCGAACGACGGCGCCGGTCACGCTTACCACGACCGTCGACGTCACCGAGTCCCTGCCGGATCACATCACGGCGTGGATCGTCGGTGCGACCGCATCGGCACTGACCCGGCATCCGGCGTTGAACGGGATCCGCGAAGGCGACCGGTTCGTACCGGGCCGGAGGGTCGACATCGCGTTGGCCATCCAGACCGACGACGGCCTGGTAGCCCCCGTGCTGCGCGACCCGGCCGCTCAGTCGGTTGAATCGCTGGCCGAGGAGATCGCCGGGCTGGCGGAGCGAGCCCGCGCCAAGCAGTTGACCTCGACGGATTTCGAGGGCGCCACGTTCTCGGTGACCAACTTGGGGGCTTACGGCATCGACGGCTTCACGCCGATCATCAATCCGCCACAGGTCGCCATTCTCGGTGTAGGCGCGGTCCGCACCGTGCCCGGCCTCGACGACGGCGAGGTGGTGGCTCGCAAGCACCTGACGCTGAGCCTCACGTTCGACCACTCGTTCGTCGACGGCGCCCCCGCGGCCGCCTTCCTCGCCGAGGTGCGCGAGTTGCTGGAAAGCTGAAGCCGGGCTTCTCGAGACTGCCCCCTCCGCCCCTGCGGGGTTGGTCAGCCTCCGGGAGAGGAAGCGGAGCCGGCGGTCCCTGGGGAGAGGGGCTTCCGCGCTGGAAGAACGCGCTCCCTCCGCCCCTGCGGGGCACCTCCCCCTCCAGGGGGAGAAAACGGGCCCCCTCCGCCTCTGCGGGGCACCTCGCTCTCCGGGGGAGAGGTCGTCAGCCCTCAGAACGTTGGAGCTGACCCTGCATCCAGTGCCAGGCGGCCACGGTCTTCGGAAAGCCGCAGGTGTTCATGCCCAGCATGATCGCCTGCTCCATCTCTTCGACGGTGGCGCCGTGTCCCATGGCCCTCCGCACGTGGGATCGGGTCGCCGACTCCAGGCCGGCCCCGAGACAGATGCCGATCTTGATGAGCTCGCAGGTCTTGGCATCGAGCGGGCCCATCTCCGCCACGGCTTCGGCGACCCGGGCATGGGCCGCACCGATCTCAGGGAATCTCTCGATGAAGGCCTTGTAGGTGGAGGGGACCTTGCCGGACGGCGCGTCGCTCATCGGACCTCTTCTCCCAGCTCGACTGAAACGGGCAGAACGCCCGGGCAGGCATGGTACCGACGGGCCCTGGGGCCCGGGTGCCGGTGGGGCCGATCGAAGGCCCAGTCCAGGTCCCTGCCGTAGGCTGTCCCCATGTCGAAGACCGCAGCGTGGAAGGTGGTCAAGGCCGGTGAACACGATCCCAGGATCGTCACCGACCAGCTGGTCACGGAGGCCCCCGTCGAGATCCTGCTCGGGAAGATTCCGTTGGCCGTGCTGATGCGGACACCCGGAGACGACGAGGATCTGGTACTCGGCTTTGCGATTACGGAGGGGATCGTGCTCGGCCCGGCCGAGGTCGGGCGCGTCGCCATCGTGCCCGGTGACCCGCACGAGAACCGATTGGAGCTGCAGCTGGCCGAGGGAGTCCAGGTCGATCCGGAGCAGTTCCGGCGCAACGTGTTCGCTTCGTCCTCGTGCGGCGTATGCGGCAAGGCGTCGATCGATGCGCTCCGAGTGGCGGCCCCACCCCCTCCCCCGGGCCCCAGCTTCAGCGCATCGGATTTGCTGCGGCTGCCTCACGTGATGTCGGAGGCGCAGGCCACTTTCGAACAGACCGGCGGTCTGCACGCCGCCGCCCTCTTCACTCCCAGCGGCGAGCTGCTGGCGATCCGGGAGGACGTGGGTCGCCACAATGCCGTCGACAAGGTCGTCGGCGCCCTGGCCGCCGAGCGCTGGCCGCTGGGCGAGCTCATTCTGCTGGTGTCGGGCCGGGTCTCGTTCGAGGTCGTGCAGAAGGCTGCTGTAGCCGGAATACCCGTGATCTGCGGGGTGTCGGCAGCATCGTCGCTGGCGGCGGAGCTCGCCGAGGAACTGGGCTTGACCGTGATCGGCTTTCTACGCGATCGGGACTTCAACATCTACAGCGGTGCCGGTCGACTTCAGGTCGACTGACACGCTGAGGTCGGCGGCGGCCGGCCCGGGCAGAACCACTTCGGCGAGGCGTTCTCCGGGGACCGGGCTGTTGGGGCCGGTTTTGACAACGGACCGAGGCCGCACATGCCTCGGGTACCACCAACAGCGGTGTACGTCGTTCTGACGGCTCGCATGAAGGCGGATAAGGTGCGAAAGATCCCAGAGGAAAGGCGGGGCCGCGCAATGAACCGGATGAGCGAGGTGTTGGTATTCGACGTCAACGAAACGCTGCTCGACATGCGGGCCATGCGGGCCGGATTCGAAGAGGTGCTCGGCGACGCCACGCTGCTTCCCCAATGGTTCGGGCAGCTGCTGCGCAACTCGCTGGTGGCGACCGTCACCGAGACCTACGCCCCATTCGACGTCCAGGGAGTGGCGGCTCTCCAGTTGACGGCCCGTCGAGCGGGGATCGACCTCTCGCCCGAGGACGGGGTGGCGCTGGTGGCCAGGATGGAAGTACTGCCGCCCCACCCCGACGTGATGCCGGCGATGACCCGGTTTCGTGAGGCCGGGGTGCGCATGGCGACCTTGACCAACTCGGCCCCGCCGGTGCTGGAGGCCCAGATCCGCAACGCCGGCCTGACCGAGTTCTTCGAGCGATTGCTCTCCGTGGAACCGGTCGGTTTGTTCAAACCGGCACGACAGACCTACCACTACGCCGCCCAGCAGCTCGGAGTCGATATCGGGGCCATGCGCCTCGTGGCCGCCCACGATTGGGACGTCACCGGGGCCATCCGGGCCGGAGCCAAGGGCGCCTTCGTGGCTCGTCCCGGCATGTTCCTGGGCGAACTCTCCGAACGCCCCGACATCGTCGGTCCCGACCTCGGCGCGATCGCCGCTCTGCTGCTCGACTGAACCGCCCCGCCGGAGAGGACGGGGCGCGGCCGACGCCACAACGGGACGATCACCCGACCGCCCAGGGAGGATCTCTGCGTACCGAGCGCGTCGGGTAGCCGTCCGACGGCCCTGGGGTCAAGGGCCCTTTGGCCCTGGCCGGTGCGCTCCCGGTCTGGCGCGCTGGCGGAGCACGGTGAAGCGTCTGGGCGTCCGCGTCCGGAGCGCCGATGAGCGGGAGGTGCAGGGATGACCGGCCAAGAAACCAGACGCGGCTACGCCGTCTTCGAGTGGTTGAACAGCCACATCAGGGTGGTGTCGGCGGTGGTGATCGTCGCTGCGGTCGCCCTCGGGTTCTTGGGGCCGGCTGTTGCCCAAGAGGGCGAGCCCGATTTCAGTCCCGGCGGGGAGATCTACGACACCGAGGAGCTGGCCGAGGAGCGTTTCGCCTCCGACTCCCCGATCAGGGGGGCGGCATACCTGATCGAACATCCCGACGGCGGCGACGTGCTCACCGCGGCTTCGCTCCGGGAGTTGAAGGGATACTCGGACGCCGTGCGGGCAACCGAGGACTTTCGCACCCACGCCGTTGCCGTGTTCGACTACGACCTGGGGATCGAGATAGATGGGCTCTTCTCCCTCGCCGATGCCGTCGACGAGCTGCTACCGGGCGGCCTGGCGGCGGCCAACGATGCCGACGTCAAGCTGGCGCTGGACGCGCTGCTGGCCGACGACGCTCCGACCAGCGGCCTCCGCTTCAGCCTGTCCCAACTGGCCACCAGGAACCCGGGCGAGATCGGTGGCCGCGACGCGGTGATCTGGGAGTCGCCGGCGTTCCTCGCCCAGCTGCGTTACAGCATCGCCGGATTCGACACCGCTCAAGAGGTCGAGGGATTCGAGGAGACCAGCAACCTGGATGCCGAGCGCTGGCTGCGCGACGTGCAGACGGCACTGCGGGGCGACCAGAACGACGTCACCGCCATCGGGGTTGCCATCGATCCGGGCCTGGTCGACGAGGAGCAGACCACCGAGACGGCGCCCTACATCTTCTTCGCCGTTGCCTTCATCCTCATCGTCGTCGGAGCCTTGCTCCGCTCTTATTGGGCGGCGATGCTGGCCGGCGTCGGCCTGGGGGCGGTGATGATGTCCTACAACGGCATCAACTCTCTGATCGGGCTCAAGGTCGAGTCCCCGCTCATCATCTTCATAGTCCCGATCGCGCTGATCGCATTCGGGATCGACTTCTTCATCCACGGCAGCGGCCGGGCCCGGGAGATGCAGGTGGAAGGCCACTCCCGGGAGCGGGCGTATCCGCTGGGAATGACCGCCCTGTTCACCGCGCTGCTCCTGGCGGCGCTGACGTCGATCGGCGCGTTCCTCTCCAACACCGCCTCCGGCATTCAGGCGATCATCGAGTTCGGCATCGCCGCGGCGGTGGCGATCGCCCTGTCGTACCTGATCCTGGGGCTGATCGCTCCCAAGCAGCTGCTCGCCATCGAAGAGGCGCTGGGCCCGCGACCGGCCGATCACGGACTCCACATCGGTCGCAAGCTGCTGTTCCTGGTGGCCGCCGTCGTGGGTGGGCTCACCGTGACGCTGGCGATCATGATGCCCGCCATCGGCGTGTTCGCCTACGTGGTCTTCCTGCTGCTGTTCGTGGCCCTGCCGTACGCACTCACCCGGGCCCGCAACCGCAGGGCGGCCGAGGCGGGCAAGCCGCTGACCGAGGCGGTGAAGGGGGCCGGACACGGTTTCCGCGCCGCGGGCACCGTTGTGCATTTCCTTGCTCGCTGGCGGGTGGTCACGGTTCCGGTGGTGGTGGCGCTGGCCATCGTCGGCGTCCTCGGCGCGTTCCGCGTCGAGACCGGGTTCAAGATCGCCGACTTCTACAGCACCAAGACCGACTTCATCAAGAGCATCAACGCCTTCGAGGACCACTTCGGAACCAGCGCTTCTGGAACTGGTTACATCTACCTCGAGGGCGACCTCACCGCGCCGTCCACCCTGTCGGCGATGGAAAGGGCGATCGGCGAGCTCGATGCCTCCGGCGTTGAGCTGGCCCGTGACTTCAACGGGGATCTCGAGGTCGCTCCCAACGCGGCCACCGTTGCTCGTCTCGCCGCGGCGTTTGAGACCGCCCGGGAAGCGATCGCCGGAGCCACCGGCGTGACCCCTACCGACGACGACGGCGACGGCCTCCCCGACACGGCCGATCAGGTGCGGGCCGCCTACGAGTTCGCGGCGGCCAACGGCGTGCTCGGAATGTTCGGGGAGACGGTCTTCCGCCCCGACCAGGTGCAGGAGTTCCTGTACATCGATCAGGCCAACCGGGTGCAGGGCACCCGCCTCGAGGTGGTGGTGCCGTCGGTGACCGACGATCCGGCCGTGCTGGCCGCTCGGGACGCTCTCGACGACGCCGCCGCCAATCTGGAGACCGAGCTGGCCGGCGTTCCCATCGACGTGCTCAGTGTGTCGGGGTCGGCCATCACCACCCAGGACACGCTCGAGTCGTTCACCGGATCGATGCTGATCTCGCTGCCGGTGGCGGTGCTGGTGACCGTGATCATCGTGCTGCTGGCGCTGCGTTCGGTCCGCTACGCGCTCATCTCGATGGTCCCGATCTTGCTGGTGGTGGCCTGGCTGTATGGCTTCATGTGGTGGGTCGACTACGAGGTGAACGTGGTCACCGCCACCATCGCCGCCATCGCCGTCGGTGTGGGCATCGACTACGCCACCCACTTCACCGTCCGGTTCCGTCAGGAGTTCGAGGGCGAGCCGAGTCGCTTCCCGGCCTTACGGCGGGCCGGGGAGGGCACCGGTGGCGCCCTGGCCATCTCGGCGCTCACCTCGATGACCGGCTTCCTGGTCATGGCCGTGGCCCCGATGCCGATCTTCTCCACGTTCGGCGTACTGACGGCGGTGATGATCATCTTCGCCCTGCTGGTATCGCTCCTCGTGCTGCCCAGCCTCTTGCTGCTGGTGACGCCGTCCCGCAAGGGTGAGGAGCGGGAGCTCCTCGAGGAGGCCATCACCCGCGGCGAGTTCGTCTACGAGCCGCACGCCCGCGAGACCGCCCTGCGGGGACACCGCGAGGATCAGTAGCGGGAGGAGGCCGCCTCCGGGCCGGGGCGGGCTCGCACCCGGTCGCGGCCGGGTGCTCCTCGCTGCGTGACGTAATACCCCGGTTTCCCGGGTGGTTGACCTCCGACAATGCTGCTCCTTGCTCTTCTCCTGTGGGCCGCCGTGAATCGCCACACCGGCGGGCCCTGCCCTTCTCTCCCCACCTGTACGTCGCCCCGCGCCGTGGGCAGCACCGTGGAAAGCCGATCGAGTGAATCCATCAGCGTCTCAGACCACGACACCCGTGCCCCTCATGCAGGTTCGTTGATCCCAAGGTAACTGGGACGCCGGGTGAGCAATGCAGGTATGGTCGTAGATATGGCCGCGCCGTCGGGCGTCCGATTTGGTAGTGAACGAGACGGTTGGGCGTCGCCGTCGCCTGACTACGCCGGACGCCGGGAGGAGGTTCTCGCATGCTGTTCCACATCACCCTGACTCACGACATCGACAACTGCCCTGGGTTCGACGACGATCTGAGAAACCGCGCCATGCAGGCGTACGCCGGCCTCGACGACGTCGCCGCCGAGTACGGCGTCGTGATCCGCGACCACTACAACGCGGCACCCGACCACGTGGAGTTCATCGTGGCGGAGGCCCCCAGCAACATGGCGCTCGCCATGTTCTTCACCGCGGCGCTTCCCTACAAGGTGGAGTTCGACTCCAAGGTCGTGACCGACCGGGCCGGGATGACCAGCCTCATGGAGTCGATGCCTCCCCCGACCTGATACTCCGCAGCCAAGCCAGCCTCACTGCGTGCCGTCTAGTTCTGGAATTACGGAGGTGGTTTACATCCGGGCCTCAGAGTGAGGAGGCTCGATGACTGGCTCGCCAAGGTCGGTTCCAGGCCATCTCCGGCAATTCCTCGAGCCGGCGCTGGGAGACCTCGGCGGAGGCCACGCCGTACGACCATGCGGTGAACCCCACGCAGCGTGCCTGGTCCCGCCCCCGCCGAAGTAGCCGTGCTGGCTCACGCGTGAGTGAGCCGGCCGGAACACATCGAGGGAGGGGTGGAGAAGCTCGAGACGCTTCTCCAACCTCTTCGCGAAGTACTTCAGGCCGTATGGATTGGACGCCACTCAGCGTCGCTTCTGCGGCGTGCACCCCGCCGTGACAAGCAGGAGAACCGGAACACCCACGACCCCGCCCCCTCATCCCACCAGCGGGGAGACAGAGCAAGCCCTGCCGAGTCGCCGGTTCAGCTCTCGAGGAGCCACCTTCGAATCTGGTGCACCGCGTCCCCCGTCGCCATGGCTGCGCCGCGCTCGGTGAGGCGATCCGTCTCGCTTTCACAGATGGCGTGGACGACGCGCTGCCGAAGCGCCTCCAGCTCAGGATCCCGGACCCGGCCGTATTCGGCAGGCAACTCGGCTGCGAGCGATGTGCCCAAGGCAAGGACGGCTCGCTCGTGATCCCCGGACGCAAGGAAGATCTCCACGGCGGTGTCCATGGTGCGGGCTTCATGGACGTCCCTCATGGGCAGGACCGGCAGACGGTCGATCACCGCCACGAGACGCCGAGCGGCGGAGTCCGGATCTCCGAGAACCGCCTCGCATTGCGTCAAATACCGGGTTGCTCCGGCCCAGCAGTTGGCGTCCCCCACGTCTTCCAGCCGGGTGGCTCCGAGGGCGAGGAAGCCGGCCGCCTCGCCGGGTTCACTTTCGCGCCGCAGCAAGATGCCCAGGTAATGCAGCGCATGGCCGTACCGGTTGGGTGCATCCATGTTCGTGAGGATCTCGCACGCTCGACGCACGTTGGCGAGCGCCCACGCGTCGAGTTCCCTGTCTCCCTCGCCGTGCATGCCGGCGCTATCGGCAAGCGTTGCGGCCAGCAGGAGGTCGTCGCCGCACTCTTCGAACAGGGCGAGCGCGATGTGCAGGTGCTCCATGATCCCCGCTCGTCGTCGGCAGGCANNGCGGGTCAAGAACGGTTCGACCACGAGTTCCAGCGCATCACCACCCGGTTGGGCGACCCGTCTTCGGATTGAACGAGCGTCGCCAGGCGCTGCGGGCTGTCCCGCCCTCTACGCTTCCGACTCCGCGCATGCCCGTTCCCTCCGGGGTTACGGCGATCAGCGGCTCGAGGCGCCGGCCGGTGGGCTACAGCAAGTCCGCAGTCGCCGCGATCTTGGCGCCGTAGAAGGTTTTCAGATAGTCGAGCGCCGCCTGCTGGCGTTCCTGGTACGGGGCCTCGGAAAGGGGCTCGAACACGGCGGTGGCATCGGAGGCCACCACGAGGTCGAGGCCGCGCCGATAGGCGTCGTACGAGGTGTGGCGCACGCAGCAGTCGGTGTGCTGGCCCACCAGCACCAGGCGCCCGACGTCATGAACGTCGATGGTGGCGTCGAGATCGGTCTGGGTGAACGCCGAGTAGAAGCGTTTGGGCACGATCTCGTCTCGCTCGTCGGGAGCGAGATCCGAAATGACCTGGGCACCTTTGGAGCCGGCCAGTGCATGCTCGCCGAACACCTCGAACTCGAGGTCGCCCGGCCGGTGCGCATCGTTGGCGTAGACGACCACCCAGTCGGGACGTGAGCGGGCCGCCTCGACGAGTCCGCCAATCGGCTCGATGGTGGCTTTGGACGGTGGGTTGGCCAGCACGCCGTCGACAAAGTCGTTCAGCATGTCGACTACGACTACCGCGGTCTTCATGAAAGCACCTCCCTCTGCTCCATCTCACAGTACCCGTCCAAGCGGGTGCAGGCGGCACGCGGGCGGGGCAGACCTACGGTGCCCGGCTGCGCCCGAAGCCTCAGCCGGTGACGATCGGAAGCGGAAGAGCCCGGCCGAGGGCAAGGCGGGCTTCCTCGACGGCCGCGAAGAACGGCTCGGCGGTATCGAAGGCCACCTCCACTGAGCTCAGCACATCCGGACCGCCGGTGGTAAACACCACCAGCTGATAATCGATCCCGTCCACGCAGCCCCAGCACTGCCCCGGTTCCAGACGGGTGCGCAGGGCCGAGAAGTCGGTGTCGGCGATGACGGCGGCCATTCGATCGGCGATGTCGGTGTCTATGACGGCGTCGGTCTCGGCCTCGGTCGGATCGGGCGGGATCTGGGGCGGCCCGGGAGCGAAGCGGTCGCGGTATAGATAGGCGTGCCCGTCGGACCACAACACGTAGGTGGCGCAGTTGGGCCCCATCATGGCGCAGCCCCCGCTCTCGTTGATCATGAGCAGCGGCGTCGGCGCGGCGGGGAGGGTGGTCTGGCCGATCGCCGGGGTCGGCTCGGCGCCGCCCGGGCCGGATCCACAGGCTGCCAGCAGTACCGCGAGGACGACGAATGCCGGTTTCATTGCTCCTGAGACGATCGGCACGCGGCGGCGGATTCCCAAGGGCGGTGCAGGAGGTGATCGACGACGGCGATCCGGCCTGGTTCTCGGCGGCCTCCCAACTGACGGACGCGGACACGGCGGAGTGGCGCGCTTCGGTCGTCGGAGAGCTCGGCTTCGATCTGGGGAGGATGCCTCGGCGGTAGTGCTTCTGTGCGGCGAGAATGTCCCCGGTACCGGGAGGCACCGCGATTGGACAGTGACGAGCACATCGCCCGGAGCCTGCGGGAGCGGCGGCACCGGCTGGCTGAAGAATTGGCCCGCCTCACCGAAGCTCCGGCGACCGGCGTAAACGTTTCGTTCGGCAAGCGGATCGGCGACGGTACCACCGAGGCAATCGAACGCATCAGCACCACCGCGACCGCTCGTTCCCTCACCGCGTCGCTGGCGGCCATCGATCGGGCACTCGTCAAGCTGGCGGAGGGCTCGTACGGTCGATGCGACCGGTGCCGCCGGGCGATCGGCCCCGAGCGCCTGGAGGCCATTCCGGCCGCTTCCCACTGCGTCGAGTGCAGCGCCGCCGACCACGCCTAGGGATTTGCAGCTTCCGGCAGCCAGAGGCCGACCCCATCTCGAAGTGGCTGTTTCCGTATAGGCGTGGAGCACGGGCCGGCTTGCCGGCGGCCCGACAAGCTCTCACGGTGTTGGGGATGAGAAGGCACTCGGAAAGTGCCCGGGTCGCCGGGCGGCTGCGTGAACTCGATGGGCCGGGAGCTTCTGACCCACCATCGGAATGGCTTCGTGCGCGGCTCTGCGGGCCAGCAGGTCGATGGTCTGACGGTGCGCTCGGCCGAGGAAGTCCTCCTCGTCGAGGCTGGTACTCGAGCCGTTTTCGATCACGTGTCGGCCCTGCACCCACACATGGCGCACATCGCCGGCTCGGGCGGCGAATACCAGATTCCACGGAATGGGGTCATGCTCCTCGTCACGGGCAATGGGCATGAGGTGCGGCTGCCACAGGTCGACGGCAATCACGTCAGCCTGTTTGCCGACCTCCAGTGAACCCACCTTCCGGCCGATCCCGAGGAGTCGTGCTCCTTCAATGGTGGCCATGCGAATCGCCTGTTGGGCCGTGACGGCGGTGGCGTCCAAATGGGTGACTTCTTGCAGCAGCGAGGCATATTTCATGCACTCGAACATGCTCAAAGAGTGTTGGAGATGCCGCCGTCCGAGCCCAGACCCACTCGCCCCCCCGGCATCGGTGTACTTCTGCAGAGGCGCCGGGCCGGATGCCAGCTTCATGTTGCTGATGGGGCAGTGGGCTACGCCGGTGCCGATCTCGGCCAGCACGGCGATTTCGCCGTCGTCGAGCCACACACAGTGGGCCAGCACCGAACCGGGTTTGAGGATGCCCCATTCCTCGAACTTGTGAACCGGGCGATCACCGAAGAGCTCCTCGACGACCTCTACCTCTTCCTGTTGCTCGCTCGTGTGGGTGTGGATATGGACGCCGTAGGCGCCTGCGATGCGTCGCGCCTCGCGGAACATGTCCTCGGAGCAGTACGTGATGTGTTCGAGGCCCACCCAGACCCTTACGCGTCCGTCTTGTGTGTTGTCGTGGCTTTCGATCAGCGTCCGGGTGCCGTCGAGAGTCTCGAAGAAGTCCTTGGTGGGTGGTCTGCGGCATAGGGCACCAAGTGGACCCGCATGCCGAGCTCTGCGGCTGCTTTGGCCCCCATGTGCAGGAAGCGATACATGTCCATGACGGTCGTGGTGCCCCCTTTGAGCGATTCCAGGTAGCTGATCAGGCAGGCGCAGTACGCGTCTTCCTCGCTCAGCGCCTGGTGTTCTCGCTGGTACTCCGGCAGCCAATCCATCAGCTGGGCATCTTCACCGAACGCCTTGAGCAGGCTGGAGTGGCTGTGGGTGTCGATGAGCCCCGGCAGCAGCGCCAGGCGGCCACCGGCGTCGAAGACCTGGGCACCGTCCGGCACCGGGGTGGTGTCGGTGGGGCCGAGGGCGATGATGGCCTGTTGATCGAACACGATGGAGCCCGGGTTGAAGCAGGAGAAGGCTTCGTCCACCGGGTAGATGACGGCGTTGGTGACGGCGGTTACTTCAGGCGGCATGACGCGGTTCCTTTCAGGTTGGTGTGCCTGCGGGTCGTTCCCCCTGCGCCGGCAGCAACAGACTGGCAGGAAAGGGGCCGGCTCGGGAAGCCGGCCGCGACATCCGGTGGACCGATCCCTTCCCTCGGAGGCCCGGCCACCAACGACGGCGTTCCCCGGCGCTCATCGACCCGGCCGGGGCCGGCGAACGTCAGAGGGGGGTCTCCTCCTCACCGGGCTTGTCCTCACCGGCCTCCTCGAGGAAGCGCTCGATCTCGGCCGCGATCTCTTCGCCGGACGGGACCGGCCCTTCGGCGTCGTGGAGGTTCTCCAACGATCGGACGTACTCCGTCGCCTGTTCCTCGGAGGCCACGAGCTCGTCGAGGCGTTGTCGTTGCTCGGCGGCTTCGTCGATCAGGGTTCCGAGCGGAATGGTCACGCCGAGGTGGCGGGCGGCCCGCTCCACCAGGGCCACGATGCCGGGCAAGTAGCTCTCCACCACGTAGTGGGGGATCTGGGCCCAGAAGCCGACCGCCGGTATCCCCGAATCAACGACGAGGCTCTCGACCACGCTCACTGCCGCCCCCGGTACCCGGAGCAGGCCCTCGGGGAACTGCTCATCTTCGGCGATGAGATCGGGGCGGGAGGCGGTGGTGAGCAGCCGGACCGGTCGGGTATGTGGAGTCGCCGACGGGATCCCTCCAAGGGACACTTGCTGGACCACCCCGAGCCGGGCGGCGAGGTCGGCGACCGAGGCACCGAAGGCCCTCCAGTTCCAGTTGGGCTCCGGCCCGGACAGCACCAGCACGTCACGCTCATCGAGGTGACGGCGCCACAGGGTCATGTCCGGGAAGCTCACCTCCTTCATGACTCCATCTACGAAGTCGATCACCGGCCGACGCACCCGGTAGTCGTACAGCACATCGGAGTCGAACGTGGCGATGGCGTCGCCCGGCGCGGCGATGTGGTCGGCGGCACCGGTACCCACGTAGCCGGCGTTGACCCAGCCGTCGAACGCGACGATCAGCGCCGGGGCCTCGAGATTGGTGACGTCGACCAGTAGCTCGAACATCGACATGGTTCCAGGCTAGGCAGATCTCCTCCCGAAGCCTTGGGAACCTCCGGTCCGGCGGGCGTCGAAGATCTGGCTCGAGCGGTCCGTTTCTGGAGCCCCTTGCCACGAAGGGTGGTGATAGACGACGCAGAGTGCATTAAGGTCGATCCGCGGGACCCCACCCCTGTAGCGTATGCGCCACGGCTGGAGGTCAGAGATGACGCGATATGGCTGCACAGCCAGCCCACTCGGCCGGCACGGCCGGTCGGGCGGCCCCATTCCCCGGGTCATCTACGACCCGGCGGACGAGCGCGATTCGTGCGGTGTCGGGTTCATCGCCGATCGGAGCCTTCGTCCCTCACATCGCACCCTCCGTACTGCGGTGGAATGCCTCGTCAACCTCGACCATCGAGGTGCGATCGCAGCCGACGGCACCGGCGACGGCGCCGGCCTCCTCACCCAGGTTCCCTACCGGCTCCTGTCCCGGGAGATGGGGCGACGGGGCATGGCTCCGCCTCCCCGCGGATGGCTCGGGGTGATCGCTGCCTTCCTCCCGCCGCAGGCCCCGGAGAAGGGCCGCGTGCTCATCGAGGAGATGGCTGCGGCCGAAGGGCTGCGGGTGGCGTGGTGGCGCCGCGTTCCCATCGACCCGGAGTACCTGGGCGGAGCTGCTCGTGACTCGTTGCCCAGCATCGAGCAGGCGATGGTCGTGCCGGGGCCCGACGTCGCCGACGTCGACGACCTGGAGCGCCGTCTCTTTCTGGGGCGCAAGAACGCCGAGAAGGCGGCCCGCGGCTTGGGATTGCGCCGCTTTGCCGTGGCCTCGGCCTCGGCGCGCACGGTGGTCTACAAGGGCCTGTTCACCGCCCGCCACATCGACGACTTCTACCGGGACCTGGTCGACCCCCGCTTCGAGACCGCCTTCGCCATCTTCCACCAGCGCTACTCGACCAACACCTTTCCCTCCTGGGGGCGGGCCCAGCCGGGCCGGATGCTGGCCCACAACGGAGAGATCAACACGATCAACTCCAACCGGGCGTGGATGGCCGCCCGTCAGGTAGACCTGCGCTCGGTGGTGTGGAAGGAGCGCACCCCCGACCTGGTGCCGCTCCTCCAGCCCCGCCAGAGTGACTCGGGCAGTCTGGACAACGCCGTCGAACTGCTGGTACGGAGTGGCCGCTCGCTGGCCCATGCCAAGGAGATGTTGATCCCTCCGGCGTGGGAGAACGTTGCCGATCTCGATCCATCGCTGCGGGCCTTCTATGAGTACCACGCCTTTCTCACCGAGCCGTGGGACGGTCCGGTGGCCATCGCCGCAACGGATGGCATCGAGCTGTTGGCCGGGGTGGACCGCAACGGGCTCCGTCCGGCCCGCTGGACCCTCACCCCCGACATGATCATCGTCGCCTCCGAGGCGGGAGTGGCCCCGGCCGAAGAAGCCGATGCCGAGGCGACCGGACAGCTCGGGCCGGGTGAGCTGCTCACGTTCGATCTGGTTACCGGCCAGGTTCGGTTGACCGATGAGGTGCGACGCTCCCTGGCACAGCGACGTCCCTACCGGGAGTGGATCGACACCGAGACCATCTACGTCGAGCATCCGTTCGACGAGTTGCGCGATGAGCGGTTCGATGCCGATGCGCTGGCGCGGGTCTTCGGGTACACCGCCGAGGAGCGTCGGCTCCTCCTGGCGCCGATGGCGGAGGGCGACATACCCATCGGCTCGATGGGCGACGACACTCCGCTGGCGATGTTGATGGATCCACTGCCGCGGCTGTCCCGGTTCTTCCGTCAGATGTTTGCCCAGGTGACCAATCCTCCCATGGACCCCATTCGCGAGCGCCTGGTGATGTCGCTGCGCACCTACCTGGGCCGGCGGGGATCGCTGCTTCGGGAGACGGCTCAGCAGGCCCACCTGATGGAGCTGGCGTCTCCGGTCCTCTCCGATGCAGAGTTGGAGCGCATCATCGGTGCCGACGATCCGGCTTTCCGCGCCACATGGCTCCCGGCGTGCTTCGACCCCGCCGAGGGTGCCGCCGGAATGCGAAGCGCCCTCGCCGAGATGGGTGCCCGTGCCGAGCTAGCGGTCCGGGAAGGAGCGACGATCCTGGTCATCTCAGACCGCGAGGTGAGCGCCGACCGGGCCCCCATCCCCTCGCTCCTGGC
>JABAOH010005353.1_pt1 | contig 18513 bp, 18 predicted proteins | sample 7062181 | NCBI WGS metagenome assembly JABAOH01 (sample SAMN14538630, study PRJNA623070) | marine sediment metagenome | biome: marine biome [ENVO:00000428]; feature: marine pelagic biome [ENVO:01000023]; material: deep marine sediment [ENVO:00002113]; isolation source: pool of 5 deep marine... | reverse complement strand
TACTTCAAGCTGAAGCTGCTGAGAGCTCTCTTTTTTATGTGTTTAGGGCTAGCAATATAAAAGAGACCGACTGCAAGCGGTAAAATAATCAAGGTTTTGGGTTTATACAGGAACAAGATGAGTGCTGCAGCGATGGCCAGTCCTACCCAGGCACTCCGGGTTTGAGTGAGGACGAGCGCAACAAGCGACAGAAGAAATCCCAGTCCCCACAGATATCTTATTTTCTCTCTGTATAAGATAAACAAGCTTAAGGCCATGCAGCTAAATAGCAGGAGGAGTCCAGCCTGGGTCATAGGATTCCCCATGAATCCTGATATTCTACCCCTCTGTGGGGATTTGAAGAAAAAGATAAAGAGAGAATAAAGGCAGCTCAGATAGGCTGAAGCCAGGAGAGCCAGGTTGGCCTTTTTAAGTACGTTTTCGTCGGAGAAGCCTGTGTAGACTATGGGGATAATCAGAAAAAGAAGGAGCTCTCTGCTGTCTTTTAAACTCATCTCCGGATTAACCGACAGGAAAGATGAGACAAGCGATAAGGCCGCGTAGACCAATAGCGGCCAGAAGAAAGATGGGAAAATGAACTTTTGTTTTTCTCGAATGAGCATGATGATCCAGAAGATAAGAGAAAGGGAGAGGAATATCTGGCTCAGGCTTATTGACACCATAGAGAATAAGAGGTAGAGAGCGATGAATAAGGGAAGGAGTGAGAGCCAGAGGCTCTTTCCCTTACCAAAATCAAAAAATTTCATTTTTTAAAATTAATAGAAATTAATGGGGCCAGGCCCCATTTTCCAAAAAATATATTATGCCGTAAGGCAAGATAATTACAACTATTAAATTAGCGTTTATAGTGGATTTTGTATTATATCATAGGCAAAAATAGGGCCAAAAAATGGAGCCAACAAAAAATGGGGCCTGGCCCCATTTTTTGGCCCCATTTTTCATATATTTTCCATACAACCTTGGGGCAAGTTCTTTTTAAATAAAACGAAGGCAGGCTTGGTAGACTTCTTCAGGCTCGATGCCCCTCAGACACCTGAAGTCTTCGTATATGCAGCGTCTCTGCTTACAGGGCCGGCAGTCAAGCTCTTTTTCCACCAAAACCGCCTTGGCCTGCCACGGAGCGTTAAAGGCTGGAAGGTTGGGTCCAAAGAGGGCGACAATGGGTGTTGAGGTTGAAGCGGCGATGTGCATCGGGCCGCTATCAGGGCCCACAAAAAGAGAAGAATGAGAGATAAGTTCTTTGACTTCCCTTAAGTTCAGCTTTCCGACCAGAGAGAGAAGAGAAGCTGTGCTTTTCTTCAGGATTTCTTCCTCCGCTTTTTGGTCTTCACTGGTTCCTAAGAGGACAATTTTAGCATCGGGTCGCTGAGCAAGAAGGTTTGTAAGCTGCATTAAATTATCCACCCCCCAGTTGCGAAATTCGTTTCCGGCACTGATGTGGATGGTTATAATTTTGCACCCTTCAAGCTTGTTTTCTTCAATGAATTTCCTTACTTTTTCAGCTTCGGTTTTTCTAGCCTGAGGAAGATAAAGTGGAGGAAGAGATTTGATATCCACTCCCAGAACTCTTACAAGATTTATGTGGTTTTCGACGCTGTGGAAATATCCTTTTTTAGGGCTGCGAGGGAGCTTGATGTTGTAGATAAAATTTTTGTATTTGATCTTGTAACCTACTTTTAATTTCGCCCTGGAAAACAGGGTAATGAAAGATGCTCTCGGACCTCCATGAAAATCAAGGACAACATCGTACTTTTCCTTCCGAATGAGCCGGATAAGTTTGAGAAAATCTCTCAGGCTTTGTTTTTTCTCTAGGACAATAACTTTGTCCAGGTTTGGATTTCCTTCGACGAGCTCCCTATAAGGTTTCTCAACGATGTAAGATATAGAAGCTTTTGGAAAGCCCTGTCTCAGGGTAGAAATGGCAGGGGTAGTTAGGACGATATCGCCTATACGTCTCAGTCTGATCAGGAGGATTTTTCTTATTTGGGAAGGATCAATCTTTTGTCGGCGTTTCTGAGTCAATGGTTGCCTCGTCGATGAGCATAACCGGAATATCGTCTTTTATGGGATAGACGCGGTGGCATTTCACGCACTTAAGGCCTTTCTCATCTGCTGTAAGCTTCACATCTTCTTTGCATAAAGGACAAGCCAGAATTTCAAGAAGCTGAGGATCTAAAGTCATCATATCTCTCCTTCGGGCTATCTTATACTATAATCCTTTTTCCCGTCAAATAAGAAAAAGCGGAAAAATGTGGAGATCGTTGCCATAACTCAATAACTGTGCGGCACTTTTAGAAAACGAATTTCTCTTTTTTCTAAGTGTAGGTGTTTGATTCATCTCGTGAAGGGTCTTGATTTATCTAATGTAGGCGTCTGATTCGTCTTTTGTAAGGCCTTGATTTATATAGCGTAGGTATTTGATTTGTCTATTGTAGGATCTTAATTTATATAGCGTAGGTAGTTGACTCAGCTTTTGTAGGGGCTTGATTTATCTAGTGTAGGTGTTTGATTCATCAAACACACATTTTAAATCTATAGATAAACTGAAGAAGATCCAAAGGATGCAAATGCTCCAGGAAACGAACTCTCTGAGGAGGAGTGCTTTTATCTTCGCGATTCAGCTGTGCTCAGGGATTTTTTTATTGATGTATTCCGCCAGCGCTTTTTGGGCGTCATTGTCTCTCCAGCCTGTCCACCAGAATTCAATGCCAATGTCATATTTGTCTTCCTGCCTTACCATCTTACACCAAATAGTTTTCCCTATTCCGATGATTGTGGAGGGAAAGATCGCTGATCTCATTTCGAGAGCGAGCATGGTTCCCTTGGGAATTTCCTCATCAACTTCAAAACGGATTCCTCCGCCGCTGATGTTCACAGTGAAAGTGTTGAGAGGATCTTTTTTAAACTCTTCTAAGCCTATCTTCCTGTAATCTAGTTCCCATATTTCCCCCAGCCTTGGAAATTTTCTTTTTTCAAACATTTCTCACCTCACTTGCCGTAGAAAATACTTTTTTATTTATCGCGTTTTCACTTAGCTAGTGAGTATAGTCAATATAAAACGCAGATTTTCATAGAAGTGTTGTATTAGTTCTGCCGACAACTAGAGTTGAATTTGTTCCCTGCCAACTTAATTTACCCCTGCTTTCGCAATTTTACTAATTTTTTGTTCTAATATCAATAAGACTCCTTTTTTTCTTTTATAATTAAAAGCGTTGGGCTTGATAAATCAAGCCCCTACAGTTTACCGGTGGGCTTGATAAATCAAGCCCCTACAGTTTAGCCGGATAAAAAAAGGGAAAGTCCCCTATTTTGCCAGATTTAGGAAAAGCATGCAGGATATGGGAAAAAAGAGGAGACAGTTCCCTTTTTCGCCTTTTTTTGTTATTGATGCTATAAACATGACAAATAGAATCTGACCCAAAACTCTAGAGGCTTTGGCCATTGCTGCTATCCTTGTCTGTTGACAGAGTAGGATAAGGGGTGGTATTTATAAGCAAAAAATGAGGTTATGCTTTTTTGGCGCTTATGATCCTGAGTACCCCAGGAATACAGTCATAAAAAAGGGATTGAGGTTGAATGGTGTTGAGGTTTCAGAATGCTGGCTGCCGCCAAAATATAAGTTCTGGTTGAGATATCCCCTCCTGGTTTCTCGATACCTAAGCTCTTGTACTGGACATAACGTCTTTTTTGTTCCTGAGTTCTGTCAGAAGGATGTTCCTTTGGCCAAAATTCTTACTCTTTTTTCTTCAAAAAAGGTCGTGTTTGATCCTTTGGCTGGTCGTTTTGAGACGAAGATAATAGACTGGCGAAGAAAACCCCCCAATTCCTGGCAGGCCAGGTTAAATTTCAAGATCGATTACTGGGCTTTTAGGTTATCAAGCCTTATCCTGGCCGACACCCAAGCGCACAAGGATTACTTCTGTCAGAATTACGGCCTAGCCTCAAATAAAGTAGAAGTGCTTCCTGTGGGCTTTGATGATGGTCTTTTTATACCTTCTGCGGCTGCGAAAAAAGAAAACCTATTCACAGTGCTTTTTTTTGGTTCATTTCTTCCCCTACATGGTGTGGATTGCATACTGGAGGCTGCAAATAATATCTCCAGCAAAGAGCCGTCGATCCAGTTCAGGTTAATAGGCTCAGGGCAGACGCTCCTTCTGGCAAAGAATATAGCCTCCAAACTCGGTTTGCGCAACGTTATATTTGAAGACTGGTTACCTTTGAGCGAGCTGCCTCAGAGGATTGCCACTTCGGATATTTGTCTGGGAATTTTTGGCAGGACAGAAAAGGCCAAGAGAGTAGTTCCTCATAAAATATTCCAGGCCATGGGGATGAGGAAACCCGTCATCACAGGTCTTACTCCTGCTATAGAGGAATTTTTTTCGCATCGAGAAAACATATTTCTCATTCAAGAATTGAGATCGGATCTTCTGGCGCAGGCTATTCTTGAGCTTAAAAGAGATGAGGATTTGAGGGAAAGAATTGCTGAGAGAGGCTACGAACTGGTCAGCCAGAAATTTTCTCCAGAGGCCATCGGCCGAACTCTTATCAAAATACTGGAGAAAAATTTTCTCAATCAGGGAGACTGAAAAATCTGATGGGAAAAGAGTTTGAACAATCCCTTTCCTTACCCCGTTTCAAAGGGCGAATCCAGGCATCCTACAATCATCCTCTTTTTGTCCATGCGATTTCTGATTGCAGCCGTCTTTTGCGCGACCAGGGTACAGAAATTCTTCTTAACAGGCGGAATCGAGTGGGTGTTGTCGCTCTTCCCCAGGAAGATGGAAAAAATGTAGACATTGTTATTAAAGAGTTTCATTCCAGAGGATTGAACAAGCTGAAAAGCCTCTTCCTGCGCGGAAAGGCCTTTAAATCCTGGCGTGGGGCTGTAGCTCTAATTAAGAGGGGGACAGAGACGCCTCCTCCTGTGGCTTACTTGGAGAAAAGAAAGGGCCTTTTCTTGGATCAGAGCTTTTTTCTTGCAGAGAGAGTAAGCGGAATCGAGGAGATTCGCTTCCTCTTCCCTAACCTTTCTCCTTCTGAGCTTCGGCGACTCCTGGTCTCCTTGAGCCTGCATCTTTCTTCCTGCCATAAAAAAGGAATTCTCCATCGCGATCTTTCCGATGGAAACATCCTGGTCAAGAAAGATAAGGCAGGGAAATTCAGGTTTTATCTTATTGACACCAACCGCATTAGAATAAAGAAGCGAATAGGCCTTTTGAGCAGGTTAAAGAATCTTATTCGCCTTGGAGTCCCCCTTGATTTTCAGCGCTTTTTTTTGCAGCATTATTTGGAGACAACTCGCGTGAAGAGATTCCATTGGTTTTGGTATAAAATAAATAAATCTTTATACACGCACTTTGTTGAGCTTAAGAAAAAATTAAGGCTAAGGCAGTTGGCCCAGAAATTAAAGATACAGTAAGATGAGTTTTAAATTCCGTTGGAACGTTTATGCTGACCAGCCCCATAATGTTGCCTTAAAGAAAGATAGGCTTCCCTATCATTTGAAACATACAGCGAGCTATTTCGGCCTTCTGGCTTCAAACTTCCGCAAGACAGTTCCTGTCTTATCCCGTTATCGAGAAAACCGGAAAAAGATGCATGTAGAGCCGGTAAGGATAGAAAGTCCTATCGCGCTTTCAGTATCTCCTTCAGAGAAGAGAACAGAGGAAGTCCTTGAGCTCTTAAGAGAGACCGGGATTCACAAGACCCTTGTCAGGATTCCCTCATGGGAGAGCGGAAAGCTCGATGTCTTCGAGAAATTCTTTAACCTTCTTTTAAAGCACGATATTGAACTTACAGTTGCTCTCCTTCAGCAAAGGGATGATGTTTTCAACCCCTCCCGCTGGCAGCACTTCTTGGATGAGGTTTTTTCGCGCTTCGCGAGAACTGCATCGTTTTTTGAAGTAGGTCATGCCTGGAACAGAACTAAGTGGGGAGTCTGGAGCTACAAAGAATATCTGAAGCTTGCTCTTCCAGCCGTATCTCTGGCAAAAAAATACAGCGTTAAACTTGTGGGGCCGGCTGTGATAGATTTTGAGTTTCATCTCTATCCTCCTGTCTTGAAGGCCATCCCTTTTAATAAAGTGAGTTCTCTTCTTTATGTTGATAGGATGGGGGCTCCGGAGAATTTGCAGTATGGCTGGGATACGTCCAGGAAAGTTGCACTGCTGAAGGCGGTGGTGGATGGTTCGTGCGGGGGAGAGCGTGATTTGTGGATAACTGAGGTCAATTGGCCTTTGAAAGGAACAGGTAAATACTCGCCTGCCTCGGGCAAGCCAAATGTTTCTGAGGAAGAGCAGGCCAACTATCTTGTTCGCTATTTTATCCTATGCCTGACAAGCGGCTTTGTGGAGAGGATTTACTGGTGGCAATTGGTTGCCCCAGGCTATGGGCTTATCGACAGCCGCAAGAAAAAATGGAGGAGGCGGCCCAGTTTTTATGCGCTGAAAACCATGGTCTCACTCCTTGAAGGAAGCACTTTTACAGGGAAAATTCCGCATTCAGAGGCACTGATATTTTCGTTCTGCAAGGGAAAGAATAATTTTGTCGTCTGTTGGACTAACGGTGCCCCGTGTGAGCATGTTTTCACGAGACGAATTATGGGAATATTGAGCCGCGACGGGGAAGAGATTCCCTTCAAAGACGAGCGAATTGGAATTGACGGCAGCCCCAAATATGTCTTTATAGAATGAAAAAAGATAAAAATGGATAAAAATGGGGCCAGCAAAAATGGGGCCTGGCCCCATTTTCACACGCTTTGCTCGAATAGGCTTGGCAATTTCTAAAAAAGAAGAAAATGTATGAACATCGGAAAGCCATCAAATATTCCCTTTGAAAAACATGAGGTTGAAGAATATGAACGGAAGAGGTATCGAGGAATTGACCAGAAGCTCGTCCATGGAAGAGAAGGGAGGCTTCTGCGGAAAATCCTCCACAAAATAGGGCACGTTCCTCTTCTTGTTCTGGATGTTCCCTGCGGTTACGGACGGTTCTCTGACGTACTGCTCGATAAGGGCTTCTCTTTGGTGAGCAGCGATATATCTTTTCATATGGTAGAACGAGCAAGCGAGAAAGGCGGACAGCCTCACTCTCGTTTTCTTTCAGGGATAGTGGCTGATGCGAAGCAAGGCTTGCCTTTTGAAAAAGACGCTTTCCCTCTCCTTCTCTCCATGCGCTATTTCCATCATATCCATAAAAAAGAAGAGCGGGAGTTTGTTCTTAAAGAATTTTCCCGGGCTACTTCAGGTTGGGTGATTCTCTCTTATTATCAGAAGAATTTACTCCATATTCTCCAGAGAAAATTAAGGAGAAATATTAAGAGAAGCAAGACACGGATAAAGATGATACCTCGTAAAGAGTTTTGTGAGGAAGTTGAAGGGGCTTGGTTAAGAGTCGTTAAGATTTTCCCTTTGTTCACGGGAGTACACGCCCACCATATCGCGCTTTTGAAGAAAATGGGATCAAGTTGAATACTAGAACTTTATTTTGAAGCCGGTTTTCAAACTAAGTCCAGAAAGATTTAGAACCGCTTCTCTGGGATTAAAGACGTTGGCTTCGGTGGGTGGACTCTCCCGGATGAAAAGGAGTGGATAGGAATCTTCGCCGCCTGTTGCTACCCTGTAAAAATAGAGTGTTCCCTCTTCTATGTGGTACGTACCTGTTGAATTTTTGGACCTGTCTCTTCCTTTAAATCCTGATATTCTAGCGTAGCGAATTGTGGCCTCTATGATGAAATTGAAAGAAGAAGTGAGCTCAAAATCAAATCCAAGTCCAGCCAAAACTCCGAAATCTTGAGCTTTGGCTTCCCCCCGCCATTCCTCCCATGAACCCACTCTTTGGAAGCGGTAGTAATAGGCGCATTTGGCAAAGTAATACTCAATTCCAATTTTTGCATAAAGATTGCGAACCGGATAGTAAGAGATAGCAAGCCTTAAAGGAACTGCCTGCATCTTAGGATGGATGGTAAGGGTTTCAGAGGATGGATCATCTGGGAATTCGACCAAGCTTTCCCTCTCTCCAAGAAAATAGTCCGCACCTATTCCAAGTGAAAAATGAGAAGATAGAGCCAGAGTAAATTCTCCTCCTAAGATATAGCTCAGGTGGGCTGGTTTGGCCTCTCCTTGTGGCTGGACTGCCAGGATTTCGCTGTGGTAGTCAGCTATGCCCTGTGATCCATCGTTCAAATCTCCTCCAGAAATAAAACTTCCTCCTCCAGAAAAAACAAGGTTAAACAGGAATTCAGGAGGCTCGGAGGGCGGCGGCGGTGTGACAAAGGGCTGAGAGGGGGGTGTAATAGCAGGCTCTTGAGGGGGTGTTTCCTCTATTTTTTTTTCCTTCTCTGGCTTTTCTGGCTCTTCTTGTTCTTCTATTATCTCAGGTTCTTCTAACTCTTTTGGAGGGCCTTCAATAATGATAACCATGCTTTCATGAACATAGCCTGAGGCTTGCTCTAGTTCGTCAGGTGTTAATTTAATCAAGTACCATTCGTCCTCTTGTCCGGTTGATTCCAGGATTGTGCCCTGAGGGACTTGTTTGATGATTATGCTTCCTATACTGGGTTTTAATCTGATGTTTGCCTGTTCGGTGACAACCTTAAGCTTTCTCAGGACTTCTTCCCCTCTTGCAACAGATAAAAAAAGGAGAGATGCAGCGAGCAAAAATGCGCAGGTTTTAGTTATTTTATTCTTCATGAGTTATGAAAAATATAAAACGGGATCAGAGAATCAGGAGAAAAACGCAAAGAATGGCAACACAAAGAATAAGAAAAATGGGGACAGTCCCCATTTTTTAGAGTTATGCAAATAGGGATTGTCTCCACAATTAAAATTATAGAGAAGGGAAAGCTGGCTGTCAAGGAATCGACGGCTCTAGAGAAAAGGAGGGGCAGGAGGATTCAAGAGGTCAGGCTTGCTTCTCACTACGGAAAAATGTTAATATTGAAAAAATCTAGAGGAGCATGCAATGAATAAGCTATTGAATGGAAAAAGTCGCCTTCCCTTCGTTCTCATTTTAACCTGTTTTCTTTTTTCAGGAGGATCTATCTTCGCAGGCAAAGGGCCAAAAATTAAATTCAGAGAAGAGTCAAAAGATTTTGGCAAGATGAAACAGGGGAAGGTTTTAACTCATATCTTTGTATTCAAAAACGAGGGTGACGAAACTCTTGTGATCAAAAGAGTCAAGACTTCATGCGGATGCACTGCGGCCCTTCTCTCTAAAAAAGAAATTGCCCCTGGGGCTGAAGGAGAGATAAAGCTAACTTATAACACTAAAGGATATGAAGGGAAGAACACGAAATATATTGACGTGGAATCAAACGATCCCGCTCAACCTCGCAAGCGTCTTACTGTCTCAGCCGAGATTGAGATTCCCCCCAGGCCCAGAATTTTCCTGGACCGTTACGCTATTGACCTTGGCCTGGTCCTGGAAAATGAAGAGATTCAAGCCAAAACAAAGGTTAAAAACAGGGGCGAGTTGGAATTAAGAGTCAATTGCACGCATAAGCGTGCCTCTTTTTATTCAGGAGGTGAAAAGATTACTTTTCCTCTCAAGATTGCTGCAGGGAAAGAAGCAGAAGTAGAGATAAGAATACCTCCCAGCAAAAGAAAAGGCGTTATAAGGGAATATGTTGTGATAAAATCCAATGACCCGCTGAAGCCGAACCTCTCTCTGTACTTTAGTGGTTATATCGCCACTAAGAGCCAGCTCAAAGAACTATTTGCTAAGTATAAAGATATTTTGGAGTAGGACTCCGAGAAGGTTAAGTTGATAAGCTGAGAATGAAAAAGTGATTCTTTTTGCTAATCTTCTAGGTGCTTTCGCCGATATAATCCACGTTGTGTTGAGGATCTATATGTGGCTCGTTATATTCAGGGCTATTCTTTCATGGGTCAGGATTCCGGCTCTTTATCTGGTTGCGGTCATTCTCTATCATTTAACAGAGCCAGTAATGAGACCTTTAAGGAGGTTCGTTCCGCCAAGTAAAATGGGAGGGATTGATATTACTCCCATTCTTGTTATTATTTTGATCTGGTTTGTGGATCGACTCATTGTTGTAACTCTCGCAGATTATGCTCATCAGCTGAGAGAGCACGCGCTGTCTTTATAGCCAGCATTTAGCTGAAAATCTGCGGGCAAGGCCTTATCTTGAACGGGAAAGATAAAATCTATTTAAACATCAAAGTTCAACCCCGTGCCCGCAAGCCTGGCCTTGAGAAAGTGAGTTCCCGAGAGTATAAAATTCGAGTGTCCGCCCCTCCTTCCAAAGGTGAAGCCAACAGAGAAGTCGTTAAGGCATTAGCCTCCCATTTCGGCCTTCCTCCTTCCAGAGTGAAAATTGTCCGAGGGCAAAAGTCTAAAAGCAAATTAGTGCTGCTTGATGTGGAAAATTCAATATAATTTTTAAGGTTAGTTAAAAGATGGATATATACAACCTCGTCAGCTTTTTTGGGATTTTTATCCTGGCTGGGGTCGCCTGGCTCTGTTCCTCTAACAGGAAAGTTATCAACTGGCGTGTTGTTCTTTGGGGAATTGGTTTGCAGCTTTTTTTTGCGATTTTCATTTTTTGGGTGCCGGTTGGAGTAAAATTTTTCCTGTTTGTAAACAAGATCGTCTTGATAGTTCTCGACAGCGCGACAGCAGGAACCAAGTTTCTTTTTGGCCGTCTGGCCCTACCCCCGGGGGCGACTAACGAAGCCGGGGAGACATCGCTGGGATTTTTCCTTGCTTTCCAGGCCCTGCCCACCATAATGTTCTTTGCTGCCCTGATCGGAGCTCTTTATTATTTAAGAATCATGCCTCTCTTAGTCAGGGGTTTTGCCTATGTTTTCACCAGGTTGATGCGGATCAGCGGAGCCGAGTCTCTCTGTACTTCGAGCAACATTTTCGTGGGTATCGAGTCTGCCCTGGTAGTCCGGCCGCATCTGAGAGAGATGACAAAATCAGAGCTTACCACAATTCTTGCGGCAGGGATGGGAACAATCGCCTCGACAGTGCTGGCCTTCTATGTTCTTTATCTTCACGATGTGCTTCCTACGATTGCCGGTCATCTGGTTTCCGCTTCTTTCCTTTCCGCGCCCGCTGCGCTTATGATGTCAAAGCTCATAATGCCTGAAACGGAAAAACCTAAGACTCTAGGGATCCATGTTAAGCCCTATTATGAACGCGAAGACAACCTTATCATGGCCATCATTAACGGAGCCAACAGCGGCCTTCGTTATCTTGGAGGAATTGTAGCTCTTCTGGTTGCTTTTTTAGGGATTGTGGCCCTCCTTAACATTATCTTTGGATGGCTCGGAGGATATGTCAACGATTTGTTTGGCTTGAATCTTGAGTGGTCGTTCGAAGCCTTCCTCGGCTATATCTTTTATCCGTTCACTCTTGTCTTGGGGATCCCTCCTTCTGATGTCTTCGAAGTTGCCAAGATTATCGGAGAGAGGACTATCGTCACAGAGGTTGTCTCTTATCAGCACCTCTCTCAACTCATATCTGAGGGTACTCTTCTGCATGCGCGGTCGGGCATCATTGCTTCCTATGCTCTCTGCGGATTTGCCCACATCGCATCGCTTGCTATTTTTGTCGGAGGAGTAGGAGGTTTGGTGCCGGAGCGGTTGAAAGACCTATCACAGTTGGGTTTCAAAGCTCTCCTGGCGGCAACACTGGCCTGTCTTATGACCGGAGCTGTGGCCGGTGCTTTCTTCACGCAAGCCTCGATTCTATTGGGACAATAAAAATGGGGCCAGGCCCCATTTTTTCGTATTTTTTCCTTTTCTTATCAAAATTGCTTTTTTGGACGACCTCTAGGTTTAAGAGTCTGCTCTAAGCCTAGTTGTTGGGTCGTCTTTTTTTGCCATTCGATGTCGCCAAATGGAGCCTGGCGATTTACGCTTTGCCTTAGATTTTCTAATTCTACGTATGTTAAACGCTCATCAACATACTCAGTCCAATTAGCTGGTAGTTGAATAGGGAGACTATCTAAAATTTTTTTAGATTCTTTGCCAATTCTTTCTTTATGACTCGACCAGAGCCAATCTTTTGATGAGAGGGCTAGTTTTGCCCTTGCTGGATTTCCTTCAACGTAGCTTAATACAGTTATTAAGTGCTCATCATTTTGGATTATAAAACTTTTAAATCGACTCTGCCATATGTGGCCACTTGTTTTATGAAAATAGTGATAGCGGCGAGCATGAGTTGTCAGTAACCAGTGCATCCACTTGCTTAGATGATTGGATTGATCAGCCATTAAGACAAAATGAAAATGGTTGGGCATCAAACAATAAGCATAAATGTTTAGAGGATAACGCTTCTTTGCCTCTTTCATTAATCTAATAAAGGCAATAAAATCTTGATGTTGATGGAAGACTTTTTGCTTGCCGTTGCCTCTATTTAGCACATGATAAGTTAATCCCTCAGTTAAACACCTTTTTACTCTTGCCATCGTTATTAGTTTTTCCCTTTCAATAAAAAATGACGTAGATTGATTGATTAATTTGTCATTAAAGGATTAATTACAATATAAGATTAATTTTTTAGATAATGGGGCCTGGCCCCAATTCTTGCAACTTTTTAATAAATTGTTTTTTGCTGCAAGAAAATGTGAGGAGGCTGTTCGTCTATATAGCATAAGGTGGGAGGTATTATCTATTATCTCTTATCAAACGGGATGGAGATATTTGGAAAAAATGATGAAAAATTAAAAATGGGGCCTGGCCCCATTTTTGCTTGTGTTTTTATTTTTTCTTGTTAAAATAATCGTGAAATTTGAGTCAGGTTTTTAACAGGAGAGAATGATGTCTGTTTTCTTGAAAAAAATTCTCTGGGCAACGGATTTTTCGGATGAAGCTCAGGAGGCTCTTCTTTATGCCGAGGCTTTTGCCAAGGCCTTCAAGGCCAGGATCGTCGCTCTGCATGTTGTTCCTGATTTTTCTCCGGCCCTTTACGACGCGGTCTATGCTATAAGAGAAGACCTTGTCAGGAGATTAAATTTTATAAAGGAAGAAGCAAAAAAGAAACTTACTGCGCTGAAGAAAGCTAAAGGGATTCCTTTTAAAGGTATTGTCAGGGAAGGATCTGCTTCAAAAACTATCATAGAGACCGCAGAGGAAGAAAAAGTAGATTTGATCGTGATAGGAAGAAAAGGGATATCTGCTATAGAGAAACTCTTCATCGGGAGTGTTGCCAACCAGGTCTTAAGGAATTCCCCTGTTCCCATTCTTGTCACCAAGAAAAAGACTGGAAAGCCTCGATTTAAAAAAATTGTTGTACCTACGGATTTTTCAGATAGGGAAGAAGTGGAAAGGGATTTTGCTTGGAAGCTGGCCAAAGGATTTGGCTCAGATCTTACGCTGCTGCATGTGCTCGAGCTTCATGACTATGAATTTTCGCCCAAGGTACTGGATGAGCTTTTTAACTCGCTGCTTAAAAGACTCAAACAAAGAAAAAAGAGAGAAAAAGCTGATATAAAAGTCTCGGAGGAAGTCTACCGAGCAATAAATGCCTCTGTCGGAATCGTTGATTATGCTGAAACTCACCACTTTGATCTGATCGTTATCTCTACTTGTGTCCAGACCAAGCTGGAACGATTCTTTTTGGGAAGCACAACCGAGAAGGTGATCTCTTACACTCACGTGCCTATTTTTGCCATTCCTCCCACATATTGCATTGCCTAAAGGTGGAAAATAGCCTAAAGTATTGGGTTGCTCTAAATCTTGTTCTGGCTGAACGTCTAAAGGTAGCCAAGAAAATTGTTGACCATTTTCCAACTATTGAAGATGCCTTTAAGGCCAGCAGCCGGGAGTTCGCTGCCTTAGGCGTTGATAAAGAGAAAGCACGGGCTCTGACTTCCTCTAAGGTGCTGGATAAAGCCTGTAGAGAAATAGAAAAACTGCAGAGGAAAAAGTATTCTATTCTAACTCTGGAGAATGAGAATTACCCTGAATATTTAAGAGAAATATTTGATCCCCCTTTCGTCCTTTATTGTGCAGGAAACATCGAAGTGCTAAAAGGACCGGCTGTTTCAATAGTCGGAGCAAGGAGGCCTTCAGCTTACGGGAGGGCTGTCGCCGAGAAGCTGGCTCGAGACCTGGCTTCTCAAGGAATCGTGATTGTCAGCGGTTTAGCCCGTGGGGTGGATTCCATTGCTCATTGGGGAGCTCTTGAACGAGGAAAAACTGTAGCCGTGTTAGGTTCAGGATTAGAAAACATTTATCCGAGGGAAAACCACGCTCTATTTCATAAAGTCATCGAGCAGGGGGCCGTTGTATCTGAGTTTCCTTTGAAATCTGCTCCGTTGGGCTTTCATTTTCCTATAAGAAACAGGATAATCAGCGGTCTTTCTATGGCTGTTGTTGTGGTTGAAGCAACAAAGAGAAGCGGGTCTCTTATTTCAGCCCGTTTAGCCTTGGAGCAGAACAGAGAGGTCATGGCTGTCCCTGGGAATATAACTTCTAATCTCAGTCAAGGCACGAATTGGCTTATTAAAACGGGGGCAAAATTAGTTGAAAGCTGGGAAGATGTGGCAGAAGAACTTGCCTCTCCTCTGAAAGACAAACTTCTTTCTCAGAAAAAAGAGGAGAAAGAGAAGCCTCCTTCGATGAGCCCTCCAGAGCGAAAGGTCTTCGAGCTTCTGGGCTCAGACTCCCTCACCCATATCGACGACCTGGTCGAAGGAACAGAGTTTTCTGTATCTGAGATTCTCTCCATTCTACTCAAACTGGAACTTAAGGGTTTCGTTTTCCAAAGGCCGGGGAAATATTTTCAGAGGAGACTGTAATGGGGAAGCGTTTGGTTATCGTTGAATCTCCAGCCAAGGCAAAAACAGTTCACAGATATCTGGGCTCTGATTTTATGGTAAAAGCATCCATGGGGCATATCCGGGATCTGCCAAAAAAAAGCTTGGGTGTGGACATCGAGCGCGATTTTAAGCCTGAGTATGAAATCATTCCGGCAAGAAAAAAAACAGTCGCAGAATTGCAAAAAACTGCCAAACAATCAGAAGCAGTGCTGCTTGCCGCAGATCCTGATAGAGAAGGAGAAGCGATATGCTGGCATCTGAGCACTGTACTCGGCGGCTTTAATAAAAATATACATAGAGTTCTTTTTCATGAGATTACTAAGGATGCCGTGGAGGAGGCCTTCGAGAATTTAGGGGAGCTTGACCGGAGCAAAATCAATGCCCAGCAGGCAAGAAGACTTCTTGATAGATTAGTAGGGTATCTCATCAGTCCCTTACTGTGGAAAAAAATTGGAAGAGGATTAAGTGCAGGTCGGGTTCAGTCTATAGCTCTGCGGCTGATCTGTGAACGGGAGCGAGAGATAAAAGACTTTATTCCTGAAGAATACTGGATTATTACAGCCGAGCTTCGAGCATCTAATCCTCCTCCTTTTAAGGCAGCTCTTACGGAGATAGATGACAAAAAAGCCAAAATAAAGGATGAGAAGAGTGCAACAGCCGTAGTCTCTGAGCTTCGCAACCTGCCTTTTGACCTTGAAAGAGTCGAGGTGAAAGAGAAGAGGAGAAATCCCTCGCCACCTTATATCACCAGCACCCTCCAGCAGGATGGTTTTCGCCTTTTTCGTTTTCCGGTGAAAAAGACAATGTCTGTAGCTCAGAGGCTTTATGAAGGTCTTGAGATCGGACCCAAGGGTTCAGTGGGCTTGATCACCTATATGAGAACAGATTCTGTTCGTGTTTCTAATCAGGCTCTTTCCTGGGCTCGTAAGTATATTAAAGAGAATTATTCCCAGGAGTATCTTCCCCTAAAAGCGCGCATTTATAAGAACAAAAGAAAAGCACAGGACGCCCACGAAGCTATCCGTCCCACTACATTTTCGCTTCCTCCTGACGCCGTCAAGCCCTATCTCAAAAAGGAAGAATACAACCTCTATCGCATCATCTGGAATCGATTTATCGCTTCTCAGATGAGTGCGGCTCTGGTTGAGGAGACAGTGTTTGATATCAAAGCCTCGAAATACAAATTCAAAGCCAAGGGAGAAGTTATCAAATTTGACGGATTTTTTATCCTCTACTCCAATCTGAAAAAGGAGGATAAGATTTTACCCAGAGCAAAAGCGGGAGAAAGACTGACGCTCATTGACCTTGAGTCAGAGCAGAATTTCACCCAGGCTCCCCCGCGCTATACAGAAGGGAGCTTAGTCAGGGAGCTGGAAGCAAGAGGTGTCGGTCGACCAAGCACCTACGCGCCTATTATTGCCACCTTGCAGGGTCGTGTTTATGTCATTAAAGAAAAAGGGAAGTTTATCCCCACAGACCTTGGAATTTTTGTGACTGATTTTTTGATCGAAAACTTTGCTGATTTAATGGAGTTTAAATTTACGGTTCGTTTGGAGGAAGAGCTTGACCGAATCAGTGAGGGAGAGCAGGACTGGGTGGATTATTTAAAATCCTATTATTCTTTCCTTGATAAAGATTTGAAACAAGCAGAAAAGCACGAAGGTGTGAAAGGGAAAGGGATTCCTTTGGAGGATGTCTGTCCCCAATGCGGCCGCCAACTTGTCATAAAGGATGGGCGTTACGGACGGTTTAAAGCTTGTTCGGGCTATCCTGAGTGCAGACACAGGGAGAGCATGGTTAAGAAAGAAGCAACGCCTTTGGAAGAGAAATGTCCCGAGTGCGGGTCTGGTCTGGTTTTAAGGCGGGGGAGATACGGGACTTTTATCGCTTGCTCGAATTATCCTCAATGCACTTACACAAAGACAGAGAAAAAGGATACAGGCATCGCCTGTCCGAAGAACTGCGGAGGGACACTCATCAGGAAAAAAACGAGGAAGGGAAAGATCTTTTTTGGCTGCAGCCAGTACCCGAAGTGTGATTATGCAACCTGGGATGAGCCCATCTCTCAGCCCTGTCCTGAATGCGGCCGGAAATTTGTGCTTCGAAAAAATGTCATAAAGGGAGAGCCCTTTCTCTACTGCAGCAATGAGGAATGCAGCTACAAGGAGACGGTGGAAAGGGAGAAGATTTGGGAAAAGAAAGACGCCAGTTCTGAAGAAGGAGAAGAGCTTTAGGTGTTATAATAGAGAAGGGAAAGCCTATAGAGTAAAGGCATGAGCTTGCATTTTTTTCTCATTTTCAAATTAGGTGCTTGGTTTTGTCTAAAAGCTGCGTGATATAATGAAATGTATTTTTGGTTACACTTGTCATTGCGGGCGACCAAAGGGAGCGACGCAATCTCATAGAAGTAAAAATTGGCTTCCTTTTTGAGGGGATTGCTTAGCCTGTTCCGAGCAAAGCGAAGGAATCTTCTTCGCTCCACGTAATGACAGATGAGATATCATTCTGGCAGATAAAGTGAGAAAAGAAATCAATCAGTTTCTCACCTCCCTCAAGCACGAAAAAAACGCCTCCCCCCATACAATCTCAAGCTACAAGAGGGATTTACTCCAGCTTGCCAGGTATCTGGAAGAAAGAAAAGTTGTGTTGAAAGAGATTGATAATGTTGTTCTTCGTGGGTTTCTGGCAAAGCTCCAGGAGAATCAAAACAAAAAATCAACCGTGGCTCGCAAGCTGGCTGCGATCCGCTCTTTTTTCCAGTTCTGCATCAAGAAAAAGTGGTTGGAGGATAACCCTGCCAAGGCTGTGGCCACTCCAAAGCAGGAAAAACATGTGCCCTCTTTTTTGTCCGAAGAGGAGATGGCGCAATTCCTGGATTTGCCTCAGACGACTCAGCCCTTGGATTTAAGGGATAAAGCCGCACTCGAGCTACTCTATGCAACGGGAATGCGGGTGAGCGAGTTGGCAGGACTCGATCTTGATGATCTGAATTTCTCAGAGAGGTTGATTCGAGTCAGAGGAAAGGGCAAAAAGGAGAGGCTTATACCTTTCGGAAAGAAGGCCGAGGATAGCCTGACCTTTTATATTCGAAGCAGACCTCAAATCCATAAAGGCAAGATTGAGGCTGAGGCTTTATTTTTAAATTACCGGGGAGAAAGACTCTCCTCTCGTTCTGTGGAGAGGATTGTTGATAAATACATCCACCTCACGGCACTGCGGAGGAAAATTAGCCCTCATTCTCTCCGCCATTCTTTTGCTTCCCACCTTTTGAGCAGGGGTGCTGACCTGAGGGTTATCCAGGAACTTCTGGGGCATGAGAGTTTAGCCACAACTCAAAAATATACCCATCTTGATTTAAGACAGCTCTTGGACGTCTACAAAAAAAGCCACCCCCGCTCCTAGTGGGGTCAGACTTGCAAAACTTGCATTATCTAACTGGTGGGATCAGACCTTTAAAGCTTTTAAAATGTCATTGCGAGCGTAGCGCGGCGATCCTCCTTTGCGAGTGAAATGAAGCAATCTCCTACAATAAATTGTCATTGCTAGCAGCGGAGCGACGTGGCAATCTCGCATATTCCAAATTTGGCTCATTTTTCTAGCAAGAAAAACAACTCAATTTTCTCTTTTCATGCAACTCTTTTGTCTAACTCACGTCCTAATGTTAAAGAGGTTTATGCGAAAAAGAACATCGGAGCGTAAAGCTGCAGAAAATCGCCTGAGCAGCG
>JABAOH010013184.1_pt2 | contig 18515 bp, 19 predicted proteins | sample 7062181 | NCBI WGS metagenome assembly JABAOH01 (sample SAMN14538630, study PRJNA623070) | marine sediment metagenome | biome: marine biome [ENVO:00000428]; feature: marine pelagic biome [ENVO:01000023]; material: deep marine sediment [ENVO:00002113]; isolation source: pool of 5 deep marine... | reverse complement strand
ATACGAGGCCGATGAGATGGAGGGCTTTTCCCTTCTCGACGGCCTTGTTCATCACATCGAGAATCACACCGTTCTCGGAAAAGGACCCATCCTGAACGGCCTTGTTGATCCGCACAAAGTCCTGGTAAACCACACGGCCGGCGCCGATGTTCAGATGGCCCACCTCGGAGTTCCCCATCTGACCCGCAGGCAGTCCCACCCTCTCTTCCGATGCGTGGAGGAGGGTGCCGGGATGGTTTGACGAAATGCGGTTGAAAAATGGGGGATCTGCAATGGCCACAGCGTTGTTCTCCTTTTCCTCCCTGAAACCCCAGCCATCGAGCACGATGAGGGCAATGAATCGTCTCTTCGCCATGTCCGCCTTCGCTTCGCGTTATTTTCTGACCTTTATATTATAGAAGACGTCCCACCCGGGATACCGGGCAATCCCCTCGAGATCTTCCTCTATCCTGAGAAGTTGATTGTACTTGCACACCCTGTCGGTCCTGCTCACCGATCCTGTCTTTATCTGTCCCGTGCCGGCTGCCACGACGAAATCGGCGATGGTGGTGTCTTCCGTCTCCCCCGACCGGTGGGAAACGACGGATGTGTAGCCTGCTCTCTCTGCGAGCCGGACGGCCTCCAGAGTCTCGGTGAGCGTGCCTATCTGGTTCAGCTTGATCAGGACCGAGTTCGCCACCTTCTCCCGTATCCCCTTTGCGATGATCTCGGGGTTCGTGACGAACACATCGTCCCCCACGATCTGTATCCTGTCTCCCAGAGCCCGGGTAAAAAGCTTCCATCCATTCCAGTCGTTCTCGGCAAATCCATCTTCAATCGATACGATGGGATATTTCTTTATGAGATTCTCATAGAACGCCACCATTTCCCGGGGACTCTTTTTCGAACCGTCCGATTTTTTGAAAAAATACTTGCCCCTGGTGTAGAACTCGGAAGCGGCGGCATCGATTGCGAGGGCAATATCGTTCCCCGGCCGGTAACCGGCTTTCCCGATCGCCTCGACGATCACTTCGAAGGCTTCCTGGTTTGAGGCGAGGTTGGGAGCGAATCCCCCTTCGTCCCCCACAGAAGTGGAGTATCCCCGGGATTTGAGGACTTTCTTCAACGCGTGAAAGGTTTCCGTTCCCATCTGGAGGGCCTTTGCAAACGACTTCGCGCCAAGAGGCATAATCATGAACTCCTGTATGTCAACGTTGTTGTCCGCATGGGCACCGCCATTTACGATGTTCATCATCGGCACGGGAAGCACGCATGAGTGGACCCCCCCCACATATTGGTAAAGAGGCAGACCCGTGAACTGGGCGGCTGCCTTCGCTGCGGCCAGGGAAAACCCGAGAATCGCATTTGCCCCGAGCTTCGATTTGTTCGGTGTGCCGTCCAGGGAGATGAGATAGTTATCGATGAATACCTGCTCGGTTGCGTCGAGACCGATCACTTTCGGCGCGATGACACCGTTCACGTTCCGAACGGCTTTTTCGACGCTTTTCCCGAGATATTTCCGGGGATTGCCGTCCCTTAGCTCGACTGCTTCCCTGGTTCCCGTCGACGCACCCGAGGGCACCGCCGCCCGTCCCATAGCGCCCGATTCGAGGATAACTTCGACTTCCACTGTCGGATTCCCTCTGGAATCCAGTATCTGCCTGGCGAACACATCGACTATGACACTCATCTCGCACCTCCTCCCTTACATTTACTGTGATTTTCAGGACCCCATATTATATGCAGATTTAGTGCTGGCTGGAAAGGTGTCTTTCATTTCCCCCGGGGAAGGCGCACAGCGAGTACCGGGCAGGGCGCCTCCCGTATCACCTTTTCCGCGGTGGATCCGAAGAGCACCTTTTCAAGTCCCGTCCTCCCGTGTGTTCCGATTGCGATGAGAGAAGCTTTGAGGCTCCTTGCCGTTTTCAGTATCTCCTGGAACGGGATCCCCGATGCAATGATCACGTCATAATTTTCAAATTGCTTGACGTGGTTTTCGACGAATTCGTCCATGGCTTTTGTGGCTTTTCTCTCCAGGGAATCCCTGAAGGAGTCGAGAGAAATATCTCCGGCAAAGAGTGGATCGATGATGGTTTCATCCATGACGTGTTGGATGTAAATGCGGGAATTGAACTTTCTCGCGATATCGAGGGCCAAGGAGATTGCGTACTCCGATGTCTCCGAAAAATCCACCGGAAAGAGAATTTTTTCAAACATTCACGCTCCCCAAACAAAAAGCCCCGGGTCATCTTTCCCGGGGCACAGGATTCGCGGGGATTTTTCCTATTTCTTTCCGCTTACAGAGTCTTTGAGCCCTTTGCCGGGAGAAAATTTCGGCACCCTCGTCGCCTTGATCCTTATTTCCGCACCCGTCTGAGGATTGCGGCCCTTCCTGGCTTTCCTCTTGGACACTGAAAACGTTCCAAATCCGGTTAGCGTTATCTTATCCCCTTTTTTCAGAGTTGCCGTGATGTTTTTGATGATCGAGTTCAGTGCTTTTTCCGCTGCTGCTTTGCTGAGTTTCGCCTCACTCGAAATCTTTGCAACAAGTTCAGCCTTCGTCATGTTCTCCTCCTTGTTTATCGGGTATTAAATGGTGAATAAACACGGTAAAATTGCACTGCCGATAATATATATATACGAATATCTTTGCTTGTCAAGGTTTTTTAGCGAAAATTCCTCTCAGAGTCCTATTATTCTTGCCTCAGGCACGGCGGCGGGGAAATCTCATTCTCCATTTGGGCAAGAAAAGGCGAAGGAGGACAATCCCCGCGATGAACCCCCCGATGTGCGCCCAGAATGCGATCCCCCCTGAAAAGGGGTTTCGGCTCCCCAGCTGTGCCGTACCGCCGGCAAGCTGCATGAAAAACCAGAAGCCAAGAAAGAAGTACGCGGGAATCTCAACCAAGGTGAAGACGAAAAAAAGAGGGAGCAGCGTGACGACCCTTGCATGGGGGAAGAGGAGGAGGTAGGCACCCAGCACGCCCGCAACGGCACCTGATGCTCCGATGTTGGGCACAACCGATGAGGTATTGATAAGGATCTGCGTCAGAAAAGAAATGAAGCCGCAGATGAGGTAAAAACCGATGTACTTCCCGTGTCCGAGGACATCCTCCACATTGTCACCAAATATGTAGAGGAAAAGCATGTTGCTCAATATGTGGAGCCAACCGCCGTGGAGAAACATGGCCGTCACGGGTGTGAGCAGTTCGTACAAAGAGGAACTCCAGTTTTCCACGAATCTGAAGGGAACGACACCAAAGGTGCCGATGATCTCATTCCTGCCGCTGCCGGCAAAAACTTCGACGAGAAAGATCAGCGCGTTCACTCCAATTATCGCGTAATTGACTACCGGGGTTTTTTCAGAGGGTATCGTATCTCTGAGGGGTATTATTTTTCATTCCTCCCTAATGCACCTTTTATGTTCTAATATTCGGTAACGTTATAAAGTACCGAACGTTAAGCCGATATTCAAACGCGATGGAAAAGAAAAGATTTCACACATATATACTCGTATCGATGCTCATCCATGTTACCTCGATTTCATTTCTCATGACAATAAAAATGAAACCGGTGAAAGAGCCAAGGGTCGCATTCGTCGAACTTGTCGACATTCCAAGGGCAACCGAGATCGAAAAGGCCTTTCCCGGCCTGATCGAGAGCAAGAAGATCAAAGCGAAGAAACCCCTCCCGGAAATCAAGGAGCCGATACTCCAGGGAAGGGTGCCGGACCTCCCCGTGAAGCCCGACTTGCCGCCGGAAAAAAGTTTTCCCCGGGATGTGCCGAAGGTGACAGCCGAGGCGAAAAAGACTGCAGAAAAAGGGGAAAAGAAGGAAAAGGAGGAGCAGAGGGCTGACACGCCGGTCCCACGAGAAGACGGAAAAGAGGATAAAGGCGGGAAGATACCCAGCGTCAAGGATCTCACCCCGACCCTCGGAAGGATGGTCCTGGCAGCGAAAGAGAGAAAGACCAAAGGTGAGGACGAGGGAGAGGGGGAAAACGTGGGAACGACGGCTGAAGCCAAGAAACGCGGCGAGTTTTCGGAAATTGCGCGGGGAGGAACGGTCTTAACTCCCCTTGATACCCCCTCGATACAATACATCTCCTACTTTGCGAGCATCAAAAGAAAGATCGAGCTCGTCTGGCAATACCCTTTCGACGCCATTCAAAACGGCATCCAGGGTGAGCTGGTCCTCGATTTTTCGATCTCCGGAAACGGCAACCTGAAGCACATCAAGCTCGTGAGAAGTTCGGGTTTCAATATCCTGGATGACGAGGCCATGCAATCGATTAAAAAGGCCGCGCCCTTCTCGCCCATACCGGAGCAGTACAGCATCGACGAGCTGAATATACGCGCAAACTTCATCTACGAAATGCATTATATAAAAATCAAGTAGCGGGAGGCAGGGGGTACGTGAAGGTCGCAGCATAATCCCTGTATTCCCCGGGACTGAGAAAGGCGCCCCAGGAAGCGTCATCCACCTCCACCTTGATCAACCATCCCTTGCCGTAGGGATCGGTGTTGATGATCCCGGGGTTATCCACAACCGTGCCATTGATCTCCCGGAGCATACCGGACAGGGGGGAGGCGAATTCGTAAACCGTCTTGCCCGACTCGATGAGAAACAGCGCTTCCCCCGCCAAGATCGTTTCTCCTTCGGGAGGACGCTCGACGTAAATGATCTCCTCCATCCTACTTTGAAAAAAGTCCGTCATCCCGACGGTGACCAGCACAGAATCCTGATCCTTCAGGATCCACTGGTGACCTTTCGTGTAGACGAAATTTTCCGGAATAAACATGAGACGTGTTACGTAACCTGCAGCCGAGCTGCCTCGACTGTATTTACCAGCAGCATGGTGATCGTCATCGGACCCACACCTCCCGGAACGGGCGTGATCTTCGAAACTGCCGGAACGACCTCATTGAAATCCACGTCACCGACCAGCTTTCCGTCCGGCAACCTGTTTACGCCCACATCGATGACCACCGCTCCCTTTTTTACCATATCCTTTCCCACCATCTGGGCCCTGCCGATCGCGGCCACGAGGATGTCGGCCTCCCGCGCCACAGCGGGCAAATCCACTGTTCGCGAATGGCAGATGGTCACGGTGGCATGCTGCCGGAGGAGCATCAGGGCCAGAGGTTTCCCCACGATATTGCTTCTTCCTATAATCACCGCCCTTTTTCCCTCAATCTCGACTGCCTCGTGCTCGAGCATCTTCATGATCCCGTGGGGAGTGCAGGGGTAAAAAGTATCCTGCCCTATCATCAGTTTCCCCACGTTTACGGGATGGAACCCGTCCACGTCTTTGCGGGGAGAGACTCTCTCCAGGACGGCTCCCTCGTCTATGTGATGCGGCAGGGGAAGTTGCACCAGGATCCCGTCAACCGCTTCGTCACGGTTCAAATCGTCAATGAGGTTGAGAAGGTGGTCCTGGCTGGTATCGGTACCGAGGGTGTGCTGAACGGACGCTATGCCCGTTTCCTCACAGGCCCTGCCTTTCATACGAACGTAGATCGATGATGCCGGGTCATCTCCAAGAAGCACCACAGCGAGGCAGGGCTTTCTGTCGTGCCGATCGCTGAATCTGGCGGCATCGATTGCGATCTCTTCCCGTATCTTTGCCGAGATCGCCTTTCCATCTATAATTTTATTGTCCAACCAGCCCCCCCCTACTCGGCCGGCGTCACATGGCTCTTTTTCGGCGACTCCTTCTCACCCTCTTCGGATTTCCCGGCGCCTGTGTCTTCCCCTGCATCCGAAGAGCCCGCCGCCGAAGCACCGTTCCCTCCGCTCCGGCTGTGATTCGTCACTGGCTTGCTCCCGTTGATGCCCTTTTTCCCGTAATCGGTGGCGTACCACCCCGAACCTTTCAATATGAAGGTTGTGTTGGAGATCTGTTTTACCAGCTTCCCCCCGCACTTTCTACACCTCTTCGGCTGGGCGTCGCTGACCCTCAGTATCATCTCGAACAGTTCGCCGCACTTTTCGCAATGGTATTCGTATATCGGCATATTTCTTCCCCACGGTTACATATGGTTAACAATATTAACAAGTTTTTAAAACAAAAAAAAGGCGAGGCGATCACCGCCTACCACCCCGCCTTATCGTTCATCCTTCGATTCTTAGTACATTCCGCCCATTCCGCCCATGCCACCCGGTGGCATGTGGGCATCCATCGCTTTTTTCTCCTCGGGCTTGTCGGCCACCATGGCCTCCGTGGTCAGCATGAGCCCGGCAATCGACGATGCATTCTGAAGGGCCGTCCTGACCACCTTGGTGGGGTCGAGTATCCCGGCCTTCATCATATCCTCGAACTCATCGGTAGCGGCGTTGAAACCCGTGCTGCCCTTCAAGTTCTGTATCTTATCCACAACAACGGCGCCGTCCTTGCCCGCATTTTCCGCTATCTGAGCTGCAGGCTCAAGCAGGGCCTTCTTCACAACCCCGGCACCGGCCTGCTGTTCAGTAGACAGCTTGAGGGAGTCGATAGCGCTCACGGCCCTGATGAGTGCCACGCCGCCTCCGGGAAGGATTCCTTCCTCCACGGCAGCCCTCGTAGCGTTCAGTGCATCTTCGACTCTCGCCTTTTTCTCTTTCATCTCCGTCTCCGTTGCAGCGCCTACATTGATGACGGCCACACCGCCAACGAGCTTAGCAAGACGCTCCTGGAGTTTTTCCCTGTCGTAATCAGAGGTGGTTTCCTCCACCTGCGCCCGTATCTGCTTGACCCTTCCCTCGATGTCGGATTTCTTTCCAGCGCCATCGATGATGGTGGTGTTGTCCTTGTCGACGACGATTCTCTTCGCCCTTCCAAGGTCGTCGATCTTGACCGCTTCGAGCTTGATCCCCATTTCCTCAGATACGGAGTTTCCGCCGGTAAGAATCGCAATGTCCTCGAGCATGGCCTTCCGCCTGTCGCCAAATCCCGGCGCCTTGACAGCGGTGCAGGTAAGCGTACCCCTGAGCTTGTTGACAACGAGCGTGGCAAGTGCTTCACCCTCTACGTCTTCGGAGATGATGAAGAGGGGTTTGTTCATCCGGGCGATCTGCTCGAGGAGGGGGAGGAGGTCTTTCATGTTGCTTATCTTCTTCTCGTGAATGAGGATATAGGGATCCTCGAGCACTACCTCCATCCGCTCGGCATCGGTCACGAAATAGGGGGAGAGGTAACCGCGGTCAAACTGCATGCCCTCCACGATTTCGAGAGTTGTCTCCATGCCCTTCGCCTCCTCTACGGTGATAACCCCCTCCTTTCCCACCTTTGACATCGCCTCGGCGATTATGTTTCCGATCTCTTCATCGTTGTTGGCTGAAATCGACCCCACCTGAGCGATCTCCTTCTGATCTTTGGTGGGTTTGCTCATCTTCTTCAGGTCCGCCACAACAGCCTCGACGGCCTTATCGATACCCCTTTTCAGCTCCATCGGGTTGTAGCCCGCCGCAACGAGCTTGATCCCTTCCTTGTAAATGGACTGAGCCAGGACGGTTGCGGTCGTGGTGCCGTCTCCGGCCACGTCGCTTGTCTTGCTCGCAACCTCGTTCACCATCTGTGCCCCCATGTTTTCGAACCTGTCCTCGAGCTCGATCTCTTTCGCCACGGTAACACCGTCCTTGGTAATCACGGGGGAACCGAAGGACTTTTCGAGAACCACGTTCCTTCCCCTCGGGCCGAGGGTAACCTTTACCGCGCCGGCCAGAGTATTTATCCCTTTGAGTATTTTAGCTCTCGCCTCCTGGTCAAATGCTAGTTGCTTCGCCATACTGCATACCTCCTTTTCAATTTGTATTTAATTCATTACTTTTCTACGACAGCCAGAATATCGTCTTCACGAAGAATCAAGTGCTCATCCCCTTCGATCTTGATTTCCGTTCCCGCATACTTGCTGAAGAGAATCTTATCCCCTGCTTTCACATCGAGGGCCCGTTGCGACCCGTCCTCGAGAACCCGGCCCTTTCCCACAGCGATAACTTTCCCCTCCTGGGGCTTTTCCTTCGCCGAATCGGGGATGATGATTCCCCCTTTCGTCTTCTCTTCCTCTTCCACCCTTTTCACAATAACTCTGTCCTGCAGCGGTCGTAATTTCATACGCACCTCCCTTTTTTAATTATCGGTTCAGGCTTGATTGACCTGCTTATTAGCACTCATTTAAGGTGAGTGCTAATAAATCTATTTTTATCCATTGTCGGAGAAAAAATCAAGTTTTTTTTACCCGCGGAGAAAAAAAGAATAAAAGGATCGGAGCACACACTGCAGGGAAGGTAATGCGGAATGAAAACAAGTTCAGAGTTCATCGTTCAGAGTTCAGAGGAAAGCAGAGAGCAGCAACATGGAAGCAGATGGCAATGCGGAATGCGGATTGCGGAATGAAAACAAGTTCAGAGTTCATCGTTCAGAGTTCAGAGGAAAGCAGAGAGCGGCTGATGACTCGAACAGCCGAGGATCCAAAGTTCCGTAAAACAAGAAGTTGGGAAATCGATACGTGGGAATTGCTGAACTTCTGCTGTTCTGATCTTCTGTCTTTTTTCTCGGGACTCGAGACGCGGGACACGGGACTGTTTTTTTCTACCAGAGCCTCTTCTTTCTTACCTCGTCCTCGAAATATTTTTTATAGAGGATCTCCCATTCTAAAGAGCCCTCGGGAACCCTGTTTTTGAGAGATTCGATTTTTCCCCTCACAAAGCTGTCCACATCCTCGTAGAGCTTCAAAAACTCCTCGATGGCACGCTTGATCTCCCTGAGTCCCGTCTCCTCGTCGTAAAAATCGACCACGTCATCGTCGTAGATCCTGTTGAATACCATGTGGGCTATATGAGAGATCCTCTCTTCTGAGAGCTTCATCGCTATTCCCTCAAAGGACAATGCCCCTCTCCCGGGCGAGCTTGCTCTTGATCATCTTGAAAAGCTTTCTCCTGTTTATCTCCTCACCAGCCTTCGATATGTGCTCGTCGATTATTCGTTCAACCTCCTCATCCAAAGCGTCCTCATTTCTGATGTCTTTCTCTATTTCTTCGAAGATGCGCCGCCGAACCTCGTCCTCATCGTCTTTGAGGGTTATCATCTCCCTTTGGGTGAGCCTCTCATAAATGTAATCGGCGAGTCTCCTCATTTCCTTTTCATTCAGCCGCAACGCTCTCCCCCTTCACCCAAGCCCTGAAATCCTCCCCGATCAAACCTTTCTCCCTGTAGCGCTTCATCGAGACGCTGCAGGGACAATTCCTCTCAAGGTTATCCAGCTCGCGCAGGGCGGCAATGCATATCCGGGGAAGTTCCTCTTTCGCCCTATCCACATCTTCACCCAGCTCATCCGGGAGCATGCCCTCGAACAGCACTCCCTCGCGGTACGGCATATCCCTCACCCCCTCGGCGTAGTTGGTGAGATAGCAGATGGGCTGGTAACACATTTCCAGCTCCCTGGCGAGAAAAGCTTCCGGAACGATCGTCATACCTACCACGTCGGCGCCCCACATGCGGAACATCTTGATTTCAGCCGGAGTTTCCAGCCGCGGTCCCTCGGTGCAGACATACGTTCCGCCCTTGACGACACCCCGCTTGCTGCCCCTTGCCGCATCGGAGAGAATCTCCCCCATCGGCTCGCAGAAAACGGGGTTCTGCCTGATAAACCCGAGCCCCGAATGATCGAAAAATGTGCTCTTCCTGGATTTCGTGAAATCGATGATATCCGTCGGGACAAGGAAGGTTGCCGGGACAAGGTCTTCGTTTATTATCCCGGGGCCGCTCCAGGCGATTATACGCTCCACGCCGAGCATCCGCGCACCGAAGATGTTTGCCCGGTAATTCACGAAGGGAGCGCTCACATCGTACCCGCCTTCTCCGTGTCTCGAAAGGAAGTGGAACCGGAAGCCCTCATGCTCGAAAAGGGAGAAGACACCCGATTCACCGAAAGGAGTCCGGACACTCCCCTTCTCCAGGAGCTTCCCGAAGGTGTGATCCGGCAGGGCATACGCGCCCGACCCCCCTATGAGAAGATGTTTCGTTTCACCGCGGGTTCTTTCAGCCATTTAAAAAAGGGCCCTCAAAAGAAAATTGATCGCGAGTCCCCCGACATCGGGATCCGGGCCGAAAACATCGCTGAAGTCGGGCTCGGCAGTGAACCAGCGAAGCTCGATTCCGGCGATGATACCGGGAGATATCTTGAAGTCAAGGCCTGCGCCCAAATGAAACCCGAAACCGGCGCCGGTATCGGTTTCTATGCCAAAACCGTTGAAAAACTCGAATTCGGCAAAATAGATACCCACTCCCGCCTCCAGGTAAGGTTCCACGGAAGGGGTGGGATAGATGAACCTGAAGTTGAACACGATGGGGGTCACCCTCAGGTCCTCCGGACCAAAGTCGGTCTCGTAGAAATCGATCTCCCCCTCGAAGGCAAGAAAGGGCGTGGACCGGTACCCCAGGCCCAACCCGCCGAAAAAGCCGCTGCTGAACCCATCCAGACCGTCTGGAAAACCCTCGTCGTTGGGATTGAACATGCCGAACTTCCCGTAGACGTACGGCGCTGGAGTAAAGGCGTACCGGGGTTGTTCGGGATAAACCCTCCGGACAACCCTTCCCCAGCCATCGGGGACGACAAAAACAGTCATCACGAGGACCGCCATTGCTGCCAGGGTGCATTTCCCTGTTTTTCTCGCAAGATTTATCATTTCTCCCTCTTCCGTTCTGTTTTTATAATAATGATGGCATAATTGAACTCTAAACCCAATTGTACTGTATTATCGAATGTTGGGAAACGGAATTAGGAGGAGCACATGATTATCGTAATGAAACCCCACGCCCTGAAGAAGGAGTTGCGCGCGGTAATCGACAAGATAAAAGATCTCGGTTACAAGCCCCATACGATTTACGGTGAGACGCGAAACGTAATCGGCGCCATCGGCGACGAGCGCGGAAAGTTCGTTCTCCAGTCACTCGAGACGCTCTCCGGCGTGGAAAAGGTGGTCCCCATTCTCACTCCCTACAAGCTCGCGAGCAAAGAATTTAAAAAGGATAAAACGGAAATTCCTATTTCGAAGGATATTGTGGTAGGGGGAAAGGAGATCATCGTCATAGCAGGCCCCTGCTCCATAGAGGGGCAGAAGATGCTCAGCCAAACTGCCAGGTTCGTCAAGCAGGCGGGGGCGAAGATACTGCGGGGAGGAGCCTTCAAGCCGCGAACGTCACCGTACAGCTTTCAGGGCCTCGAGCGCAAAGGTCTCAAGTACCTCGCAAAAGCACGCGACTTGTCGGGCATGCCGGTCGTCACGGAAGTTATGAACCCGGGAGACGTGCAACTGGTGGCCGACCATGCGGACATTCTCCAGGTGGGCGCGAGAAACGTGCAGAACTTTACCCTTTTGAAAAAGCTCGGAAAGATCAAAAAACCGATCCTGCTCAAGCGGGGCATGATGACGACGATCAACGAGTTCATCATGAGCGCCGAGTACATCATCTCGGAAGGAAACAGCCGGGTGATCCTCTGTGAACGGGGAATCCGGACCTTCGAAGACGCAACGCGGAACACCCTCGACGTCTCGGCCGTGCCCGTGCTTCGGGAGAGGACACACCTTCCCGTCATCGTGGACCCATCTCACGCCACGGGATACGCACAGTATGTCAAAGCGATGTCGTTCGCATCCGTAGCTGCCGGCTGCGACGGCCTGATGATCGAAGTCCACCCCTCCCCCGAGAAGGCTCTCTCGGACGGCCCTCAATCTCTCGACTTTCCGTCCTTTGCCGCCCTCATGAGGGAGATTGTCCCCTTCGCCAGCGCTGCGGGGAGGACCATAGCAACCCGACAATGATACGTTTCAAAAAACCCCTGATTTTGATTTCCGTTCTTCTGATCACCGCCTTCGTCATAGACCTTTTGTACCTCAACCACATCATCAACAGAAGGATCGTTTCGGGTCTGCTCAAAATTCCCTCCTCAATCTTCGGAAGGAAAGTGGAGCTCACGGAGAATGACAACATCCACAATAGGTTTCTCCTCAATTACCTCGACCTTCTCGGTTACGGGGAACGGGAGGGGTCACCCAAAATGGGAGAGTTTTCCCGGCGGGCCGGCGAGGTACGCATCTACCTGAAGGATTATCAAGATGAGGAATCGCTTCAAAAGGGGTTCCCGGCCACCATCACCTTCGATGAGAGCACGGGAGACATTGAATCCATCGAGACTGAGGAAGTGGAGATCGATAGGCTCGTCCTCGGCATTTCCGACATCGGGAGAGTCGCCGACAGGAGGAAGGAGATCAGAAAGTTCATACCGATCAGAGAGCTCCCGGGTCATCTTTTGAACGCGGTGATCGCTGCCGAAGACAGGAGATTCTACCGGCACATAGGAATCGATTACCGGGCTATCGGGCGGGCCCTGGTGAAAAACATCACCACGATGAGCTTCAAAGAGGGCGGATCAACCATCACCCAGCAGCTGTCGAGAAACTTTTTCCTTACCTTCGAGAAAACGATTTCGAGAAAAATCCAGGAGACGTTGATCGCACTGCTGCTCGAGGCAAAATACAGCAAAGATACGATCCTTGAACTCTACCTCAATCAGATCTACCTCGGCCAGCGAGGAAGCGAGGGCATATACGGCGCGGGGGAGGCAAGCATGTACTATTTTGGGAAGGACGTGCAAGACCTCACTCTGGCGGAATCGGTGATGATCGCCGCGCTCATAAAATCCCCCAACTACTACTCCCCGCTGCGCCACCCAAAAAGAGTACTGGCGAGAATGCAGTATGTCGTTGGTGGCATGCTGGAAATGGGGAGCATAAGCGACGAGGAGGCCCGGGAGACGGCCCGATCCCTCCCCCCACTCGATCTGGGAAAGGGGGAAAAATCATCATCCAACTATTTCACCGACGCCATCATGGATCTGATAACCGAGAAGATAGACGACAGCGACATTGTTCACGGGGGATACCGCATCTACACCACCCTCGACCCGGTAATTCAGGACATTGCCTCGGTTTCACTCGAGGGGGTGCTCGTAAAAATCGAGCGAGATTACCGTCTCGAAAAGAGACTGGAAGGGGCTGTGGTTATCATCGACAACAGGACCGGAGAGATCCTTGCTCTCGTCGGTGGAAGATCGTACGCCGACTCCCAGTTCAACAGGGCCACCATGGCGAAACGGCAAGTGGGTTCCCTATTCAAGCCCTTCGTTATCTTTGCCGCGCTGAGAAACGGAATGGAGGGAAAGCCGGTTACCCTGGCAACGCTGGTCGATGCAAAAGGTATTACCGTAAAGACGAAGGAAGGGGACTGGCTCCCGAAAAACTTCGATAACAGGCACTACTCAACGGTCACGGTGCGCAGCGTTCTTGAAAACTCGATAAACACCGGGGCCGTTTTCATCGGACTCAAGACAGGTCTCGAGAACATCATAAAAACCAGCGCAGCCTTCGGCCTGGGAGAGGGGCTCAAGCCCTACCCGTCCATGATACTGGGAACCTTCTCGTACTCGCCCCTGGAAATGGCATACGCCTACGCCACCTTCGCATCCGGGGGGAAAAAATTTCCGGCCAGGATCGTTAACAGTGTGCACAGGGACGGGGAGAGAATCCTCACATTTCCCTCACTGCCCATAGGGGCCGCAAATCCGGCAGAGGCTTACCTCATCTTGGACGCCCTCGAGGGGGCGGTGTTGCGGGGGACGGGGTCTGAGCTCGGAAAGATCTTCCCCCAGGGAGTGGCGGGAAAAACGGGAACGACCGATGATGGAAGGGACTCCTGGTTCGTTGCCATGACCAAAGACTACACCGTGTGCACCTGGGTGGGAATCGATGATGCGTCGCCTACACCGCTCACGGGTGCAACGGGAGCTCTCCCCGTCAGCGTCAGGATCCTCAATAAGCTGTACCGGGGCGCAGCACCCAAAAAAATCCAGTCCCCCGAGGGGATCACGAAAGAACGCATCGACTACAACACCGGGTTCCGGGCCACGTCGGGGTGCACCGAGGTGATCGAAGAAGCATTCCGAAGCGGCACGGAACCGGAGAAGTACTGCCCGGAGCACCCCGCCGGTCCGGTGGAGACGATGGGAACGAAGTTCCTCGAAACGCTGCGGGATCTTCTCGATGGGTTCTGACGCGTTGAAACTGACGCCTGTAACTTCGTGCGCAAAATATGATATAAGTAAATCCTTACCCGCAACTGAGAAACTCTATATGCGAGGAGCCCGGCGATAATGGATTACAAGGAAACACTCAGCCTACCCCGTACCGACTTTCCCATGAAAGCCAACCTCCCGGAACGGGAGCCGCTCATGCTGAAAAAGTGGGAAAAACTCGACATTTATCGGAAGATCATAGAGCACAACCGGCAGGGCGAGAAATTTGTCCTCCACGACGGGCCGCCATACGCAAACGGCCACATCCACATGGGACACGCGCTGAACAAGATTCTCAAGGACATCATCGTAAAGTTCAGAAGTTTGACCGGTAAATGGTCGGAATACGTTCCCGGGTGGGACTGCCACGGCCTTCCCATCGAACACCAGGTGGATAAACAACTCGGAAACAGGAAAAACGAGATTCCGCGGGTCGAGAAGAGATTGATATGCAGGAACTACGCGGAGAAGTATCTCCACATACAGCGTGATGAGTTCAAGAGGCTCGGGATTTTTGGAGACTGGGAAAACCCTTATCTGACCATGAGTTTCGATTACGAGGCGAAGATTCTCCGGGAGCTCGGCAAGTTCGTCGAAAACGGTTCCGTCTACCGGGGCGTGAAGCCCGTCTACTGGTGCAAGGAGTGCAAAACTGCCCTCGCCGAAGCAGAGGTGGAGTACCACGACCACTCGTCGCCGTCCATATACGTCAAGTTCCCCTACAAGGGCGAACCATCGGAGGTATCTCCGAAACTCGCCGGGGAGCAGGTGTCCTTCGTCATCTGGACCACAACCCCCTGGACCATACCCGCAAATCTCGCCGTCGCCCTGCACCCCGAGTTCGACTACGTGGTTATCCGGAGAGGAAGCGAGGCATACGTGGTAGCAGAAGGCCTCATCGAGAGTTTCACGCAAGATGTCGACATGGGAGATTTTGAAATTATCGACACCATCAAGGCCGGCCATCTGGAGGGACGTGCCACAGTCCACCCCATCTTCGACAGGAAGTCGCTCCTGGTTCTCGCCGACTACGTCACCCTCGAGGCGGGAACGGGATGCGTTCACACGGCACCGGGCCACGGCAGGGAAGACTACGAGACCGGCGTCAAGTACGGCCTTGACATTTACGCCCCCGTCGATGACGAGGGAAAGTTCACCGCTGACGTGGCATTTTTCGCCGGGCAGGATGTCTTTGATGCCGACCGGGCAGTGACGGAAAAACTGAAGGAGCGCGGGGCTCTTATCGGTGCAGATGTGAAGAGCCACTCCTACCCCCACTGCTGGAGGTGCAAGCAGCCCGTCATCTTCCGGGCAACGAGCCAGTGGTTCATCTCCATGGAGGCGACGGATCTGAGGAAAAAAGCCCTCGAAGAGATACAGAATGTGCAGTGGATCCCCCGCTGGGGGCAGCAGAGAATCGAAGGGATGATCGAGTCCAGGCCCGACTGGTGTATCTCCAGGCAGCGCGCGTGGGGAGTCCCCATCACTGCCTTTAAGTGCAGGGAGTGCGGAAATGTCATCCTTCACCAGGATCTGATCGAAAAAGTCGCGAAGATCTTCGATAGGGAAGGAGCCGATGCGTGGTTCACACGGGGCGTTCGAGAAATGATGGGAGACCTGGCATGCCCGGACTGCGGAAGCGATGACCTGGAAAAAGAGATGGATATCCTCGACGTGTGGTTCGACTCGGGGGTAAGCTACGCAGCCGTGTGCGAAGGGAGGGAAAACCTCGGAATTCCCGTTGACCTTTACCTTGAAGGAAGCGACCAGCACAGGGGGTGGTTTCACAGCTCCCTCCTCGCCGCAGCCGGTACGAGGGGTTTTGCGCCTTACCGGTCCGTTCTCACCCACGGCTTCGTCGTCGACGGGCAGGGAAAGAAAATGTCCAAGTCGCTCGGGAATTACATTGCCCCCGGCGAAATCATCGAGAAATACGGGGCTGAAATTCTGCGGCTATGGGTAATTGCCGAGGACTACCGGGATGACATCAGGATTTCCGAAGAAATCCTCGCCAGGGTCTCGGAGGCCTACCGGAAAATAAGGAACACGATTCGATTCCTCACCGCCAACATCTACGACTTCGACCCGGAAAAGGACACCGTTCCAATCGAAACGATGCTCGAGATAGACCATTATGCCCTCGCCTGCCTGAACAGGCTCATATCCAGAACGAGAAAAGCCTACGAGCGCTATGAGTTTCACCTGATTTTTCACTCAGTGCACAACTTCTGCGTGGTCGACATGTCCAGCTTTTACCTCGACGTGATCAAGGACAGGCTCTACGCATCCAGGCCCGAAGAGGAGGGAAGGAGAAGCGCCCAGACGGCGCTCTTTCTCATTCTGAAAAATCTTCTCGTCATCATGGCACCCGTTATCTCCTTTACCGCCGAAGAGTCATGGAGTTCCATCTCCCCCTGGCAGGGAAAACCCGAGAGCGTTTTCCTGGAGTCCTTCCCGGAAACCCTTCCCGTTCCGGAGGAAATTGCGGTTCGGGAAAAATTCGAAAAGATACTGAAGATCAGGGAAGACATTTCCCGGGCCCTCGAAATTGGGAGGAAGAACAAGGTGATCGGCCATTCTCTGGACGCTGTTGTATCCATCGAGACCGACGGCGAGAAGCGGTCGTTCATAGCGGACAACCTCAATTTACTCAGGGATGTCCTCATCGTCAGCAGGGTGGAGGTGGTCGGAAAGGCAAACGAAGGAGCCATCCGGGGTGAGGAGAATCCGGACATCCTCATATCCTTTTCGAAATCACCGGCCCAGAAGTGCGAGCGGTGCTGGAAGTACGAGGAGACGGTGGGGAAATATGACGACCACCCATCGATCTGTGAGAGATGCAGAAACGCAATAAGTTGACAATCAACCCATCGCGTATCAAGATTTCCCTCCTTTTCGCGGTGGTTATCATCGTCGTCGACCAGGCGTCCAAGTACCTGATCAGGACAGGCGTCGGGAAATTCGAGGTCATCAGCGTCATTGATGGTCTCTTTCAGATCGTGTATGCGAAGAACACGGGGGTGGCCTTCGGGTTTCTCTCAAAGCTCAATCCCCGCATCATAAACCCCATCCTGTCTTTCCTGAACATCGCCATCATGATATTTCTCGGCCTGATCGTCCTCATCGAAGATTTGAGCCTCTGTTCCCGCACTGCCTTCGGGCTCATTCTGGGAGGTGCCGCCGGGAACCTCATCGACCGGCTGCTCCTGGGCTTCGTGGTGGACTTCCTGGACTTTTACGTGGGAAAAGCCCACTGGCCGGCGTTCAACGTTGCCGATGCCGCTATAACGCTGGGCGTTATCCTCCTGATCGCAGATCAGCTCTTCGGGGGAAGGGGGAGGAAAGTAACCGCTTGAAAGAGAACGTCCGAAGTTCATAGTCCATAGTTCAGAGTCCAGAGTTCAGCGTTCATAAAATGCAGTTCGAAGTTCACAGTTTCCCGTTGCTGCCTTCTGGTTTGTACGGAGTTGGAGGTCACTTGACACTGCTATGACAAGTGCAATGAATGTTTCCATGGTAAATCCTGAGCACGAAATCCTAAATCCCAAACAATTTCAAATGTTCAAAATGCAAAACAAAGACCTTTTGAGAACAGGTTTTTTTCATAACTGGGTCTTGTTCAGCTGTTTGGGGCATTTGTGCTTTGCATATTGGATTTGTTTCGTAATTCGGATTTAGTATTTAGTATTTGTCAACGCATCTTCAGCTCAGCACATTTGGTTTCCTCGGGACTCAAAACTCGGAACTCGGAACTCGGAACTGACCGATCTTTATACCATCTACAGTCCCCCTCCCACCACCATCCTGATGGCGTTGTTGCCCGTGTCTGCTATGTAGAGGTTACCGTCGGGATCTACCGTCACATCCCGAGGATTTACCAGGCCGGCCGAATCGGGCGGGAGAGGCTGGAGGATTGAACCGGGAGCATTGATGTTATTTGATATTAAAAATAATTTGTTCTCTTTCATTAATAATAAATTCTCTTTATCCAATTCACGAATAATGAAAAAGTTGCCATAATTTTTTATAAATTCAGGGTTTTTTATATTATATTCAGATGATAGTATGCCATCATAAAACTCATTTTCAACATAACTACCAATTAAAGTAAAAACCAAATCATTTTCTACAAACTTTACTTTATTATTTCCAGAATCTGAAAAATATAATCTTGTACCATCAAAATATATCCCTCTCGGATTAAGCAACCCATAATTGTCTTTATCTATGCCCTCGCCGATAGTGGTTGGATTAGCGCCTCTTTGAATATATATTTCCTTTACTCCATTTTCTATTTTATAAATCTTATGTTCATCATAATCTGAGTAATAAAATTGCCCATTTTTACCTGTAAACATATTCTGTCCGTTATTTAAAAAAATTATTCCAGGATTTTCAGTGTAATAAATCCTCAGCACATTGAAA
>JABAOH010011546.1_pt2 | contig 18519 bp, 25 predicted proteins | sample 7062181 | NCBI WGS metagenome assembly JABAOH01 (sample SAMN14538630, study PRJNA623070) | marine sediment metagenome | biome: marine biome [ENVO:00000428]; feature: marine pelagic biome [ENVO:01000023]; material: deep marine sediment [ENVO:00002113]; isolation source: pool of 5 deep marine... | reverse complement strand
TTCCGGGTAGAGGTCGTCGGTTCAAATCCGGCCGGCCCCACCACACGCCGGACCGGCCCCATCCAAGCCAAGATTTTCAAGACGCTATGGACACTGAAGAAGAGCGGCTATTCCGAGGATACTCTGAAGGCGAAGGGTCATCGGCTCAGGTTCCTGGCCAAGCATGTTGACCTAGACGAACCAGAGGCTGTAAAAGGGTACATTGCCAATCAATCACGCTGGTCGAACTCCTACAAGCAGGGGGTCGCCTACGCCTACAACAGCTATGTGAAGGCCAACGACCTACACTGGACCCTGCCCCGTTTTCGGATAGAGGACAAGCTGCCAAGAATCCCAACAGAGGAGAAGATCAACCAAGTAATCGTTAGAGCCCGAGGAAAATACGTCCTCGTTTTTAGCATCCTAAGAGATACTGGCATGAGACCAATCGAACTTGAAAGGACCAGAACCCGAGATATCGATCTGGAAAGAGGAGTAATCACAGTCCGAACAGCGAAAGGCGGAGCAGCAAGGAACGTGCAGGTCAGGAAGCAGACACTAGCCTTGCTGAAGGAGTACCTCGGCAAGCGCAACTTCGCATTGGATGAAAAGCCATTTCCGAAGCGCAGGAAGATGACGGGCAGGTGGGTCCGATTGAGGAACACGGTCGCGGAGAAGCTGATGGACCCCGCCTTCAGGACCATCCGCCTCTACGACCTCAGGCACTTCGCGGCGACGATGACCTACCACAAGACCCGAGACATCCTCTACACGCAGAAAATGCTGGGGCACCGGAACCTGAGGAGCACGCTGAGGTACGTCCAGCTTATCAACTTCGGGGACAACGACTACACGTCTGCTATCGCGAAGAGCCTGCAGGAAGCCCGCCAGCTGATAGAAGCCGGGTTCGAGTACGTGACCGAGATGGAAGGCGCCAAGGTCTTTCGCAAACGGAAGTAACCCGTCCTTTGTGTATACATGCTCGCTGTGAAGCGCGCGCATCAAGTAGGCTTCTCAAACTTCTCTTTATAGAGTTGAATAGCTGACAATATTATGCTTTCTACAGCCTTTGCGTCTTTCCACCCTTTGACTTTCACCCACTTCTTGGGTTCAAGTTTTTTATAGTTTAGGAAAAAGTCTGCGATTTCGGCCTTCAAGTGATTGGCAACATCTCTTACATCCATAACCTCCTGAAATCTAGGGTCTCCAATAGGGACTCCCAGAATCTTGTCGTCCTCTCCATGTTCATCTTCTGTGGTTAGCACGCCAATAGGTCTGACAACCATCACGCAGCCGGGGAAGGTCGGTTTCGTGGTCAACACTAGAATGTCCAGTGGATCTTCGTCAACAGACCATGTTCTTGGAATAATGCCGTAATCACCTGGATAGTAAAGGGCAGAGTATAATACACGATCAAGCTTGAAAACTCCTGTTTCCCAGTCAAACTCATACTTGTTGCTGCATCCGTTAGGCACCTCTACTATGGTATAAACGTGGCTTGGAGGATTGGGACCCGGAGGAAGTTCTCTCCACAAGTTAGTCACTCTTACAGCACCTCTGCTTCCATATCCTCCAATATGTTTCTTCCAAGCTTTTATGCATTGCAATCAAGCGCACGATTTCGTATGGGAAACTAATAATCGCCTTTTTCAGATTCATCTTCAAACATGAAATGAAGGTCACGTTCGTCCACCCGCTCAAAATCGCAGTGAATATAGCCTGATTTGCTCAAACCGAAATGCATTAGATTGTATGTTTTGTGACCATAACTGACACTCTTATTGGACATCCGGAATGCAGTAACTAAGTTGTCAAGCGCTATATGAAAAAGCCATTCAATAACAGCTTTTTCGCCCAATCCTTTCCTCTTAGCATCCCAATATCCTTTTATCGTGTTTTTATCGCCTTCATTGAAATGGTGTCTTTCTATTCGATGTTCATATCCAAGTCTTCTTGTCGGTTCATCGATCCATCTATGTAGTTCGGCAAAATCATTGCCTGCCTGCGCGGACTGTAGCATGGGGGCGGGCAATTATTTTCACCAAATGGCGCCCACGTGTACGCTTTTCCGGAGGTTTTTTTCGGATTTTCATTTGTCATACGTTGGCTGTTTCGACAAAGATTGCCGTGGGAAAACGTTCCGACGTCTGACATACTTGGGTGCTATTTGCTGAAAGAAATCGTGCGTGCACGCATGAAATTATATACGCTTCCTTCCAATAGGTAGTTAGTCATCATTTTCAGAAGGAAGACTTCTTTGCCTATCGATCCCAATTTCCAGAAGAATAGGAAGAAAGTCGGAAAAGAGAAAGATATTGCTATCTGGGGACCCGTGAATGCACCGCTGAAACTTGGCATTCGTGGAAGCAACGTGGCAGTTGACTGGGACATCTGCACAGGATGTGGAATATGCCTGAACGTTTGTCCAGCGCAAGTGTATGACTGGAGCGAAACTGCCGACCATCCAACTTCGGAAAAAAAGGCCTTTCCAGTCAGGGAACCAGAGTGCGCAAGCTGCTATCAATGTGAAAACCAGTGCCCAGTCAAAGCAATCAGAGTGACTTTCTACCCACCCAAAACATTCAACGTGGCAGTTCCCTTAATGTTCGCACAAATCATAGGCAGTGTTGTCTACGGAATCATATTTGGACCATGGCTAGATCTAACAATTCTATTTTATGGCGGATGGATAGTTTCAGCTGTCAGTCTACCATTCTTCCTTTCTCCATTTCTATACTTTCCGAAGAAGCCACAAGAGGGAAAGAGCGTGATGGACACTACCCTTATCGTTGAACGCGGAACCTATGGAATTGTTAGACATCCGCAGATTCTAGGATGCATGATGTTAATGTTAGGATCTATTCTTATCTCGCAACATTGGCTGAGCGCAATTGTTGCCGTTCCAGTATTCGTATTGTTCTACCAATACATGCTGAAGGAGGAAAAGGACCTTGCCTTGAAGTTCGGCAATGATTACAAACGCTACACACAAAAGGTGCCAAAAATGAATCTTGCTGTTGGAATCGTACGACTGCTAAAGCGGAGAAAATGAACCACTGGGAGGGACATATAAGGACCTTAGGGACGCATCTCCCCATTTTTCTAACAATTCTTAGGTGACTGAAGAGTACCCATATTTCTAGTTGCAAAAGGACTGAATTGCGTCCCATTTGTCCCGATGACGCTCATTGCATCTATGTCCACCGGTACGAAAACAGCAGGTTTCTCCCCCCTTTCCAACACTTCTAAAGCCTGCTCTTCTACTCCCCCAGATTTCTGGAGAGTATGAAAATCCTGGAAAATTGGCTAATTTTGTACCTTTTGTACCGTGGACTGAAGCCGGACCTGATAATATGCGAATATGAGAAAAGTTATAGTTGAATCAACGTAATTCAGTACAATTGCGCGTATATACAATGGGGAGCGTCGAGGTAATGAATGAAGAAGAATTCAGGAAATATCTGAAACGGAGAGGAAAACGGCCAGCAGTAGTAGATAGAAACGTGCGTGTTTTGAAGGGTTTCAGTTCCTACCTGCTCGAGAGAAGAAAGAAAAATCTTGATGATGTGACGATCGATGATATAGACGTTTTTGTTATGGACATCGAGAGTAGAAAACAATCAGCAAAGGGATATTTGTATGTCTTAATGAATTATTTCCAATTCCTAGGCAATAAAGATCTACTGAATCATGCTAGCGCGCTTAGGGATGAAAGAATTAAAAGAGCGAGAAGAATTTTCCCGATTAAGGAATTTCTAGACATCAAGCAAGATCATGTCAAGAAACTTGCAACCGTAGGGATCAAGAACGTTGCGCAGATGCTTGAGAATGGAAAAACAAAGAAGCAACGTGAACAACTGTCCAAACAATTGGACATCCCAGAAGAAGCAATTCTGGAACTGGTTAAACTTTCCGATATAACTCGAATTGGGCATGTTAAGAAGAAACTTTCACGACTATACTATGATGCCGGATTAGACTCCCCAGCTAAAATCGCGGAGTTTGAACCAAAACAACTTCATGAGTTCTTTGTAAAATTCGTCAAAGAATCGGGTTGGGATGGTATGGTTCCGAATCCAAAAGATTTGGTCAACAATATCAAAAGCGCAAGAAAACTGTCCAGAATTGTAGAAAGATAATTACTTGGGATTCTTCATCAAATCAAAAATCTACGCAAGGCACACATTACTTGTACGACCGCCTTGGACCAACCCTTAGAGGCCATTAAATATCGGGTTACGCATGATGCATCATAGGATGCTAACATGCATTCAGTCATTATTGATTGGGATATATCCTTTTGTAGTGTTCCGGGTCTTGAACGACCTCGAGTTCGTTGTTGTCAGGGTCCAAGAAGTCAGCAACTATGCCGCCCCATGGCATCTTGGTGGGCTTGAGAGTGAATCTGACTCCCTGTTTTTTCAGCCGTTCATAGAGTGCGTAGATATTGTCCGTATCGAAAACTATCCCTGTTCGCCTTTTTCTCCTAGATTTCTTACCAGTCGCATGCAGACCGATCTTTGCCAGTGGCTCATCTGGGCCGACTTCCGCATGGTTGAACATTCGAGCGTCAAGGGCTATTGGCAAGCCAAGAGTTTCCTTGTAGAAGCGCAGGGCGTTGTCCATATCTGAAACACGGATCATGGTTAGCCAAAGACGGGTTATTCTGCCAGTTTCTTCCTTCATGCTAACATCTTCATAGAGTCAGATTCATATCTTGTTAAATGTTTGCGATTTTTCAGCCAACTTCATTCGTAAACTCCCAAAACCCTGCGGACCCAACCTACTCAGTTTTGCGATGTCGCTCAGGAACATGCTCGCGTTCTTGGCTGGTGGACACGCTGGAAAATCCCACAGGTCAACCTACTATATTTTCGGGCGCCCGATATGCTCCAGGTACGCGCCGACGCGCATAAATCCTTTGCATGCACATCAATCCAAAAAACTCTTAAATCCATAATGACTAGTCTTGATAAAAGGAGCGATTTTTGATGGGGGGAAAAACCTTCCTTCAAAGACATTCTGCTTCAATTTACTTCTTCCTTGTGTTTCTCATTAGTTGGCTTGGCAGTTTTCTGGCAGTTGGGTCGAAATTCTTACGGGGTGAGGCTATGGATTTGAGTGATGTTGGACTCATGGCTATCCCAATGTTAGGTGGGCCTTTTGTAGCGGGTATCTTGATGACGGTTCTCGTTGATGGAAAGGATGGACTTGGTGATCTCCTTTCTCGAATGAAGAAGTGGAATGTTGGTTGGGGTTGGTATGTTCCGTTGCTGATTTTCCCGATTCTTCTTATTTTGACCGCATCCATTTTGTCGATTGCGGTCTCTGCTGAGTTAGCTCCTACATTTGTTGCTTTTGGCATCTTGATGGGTCTCTTTGCAGGATTCTTCGAAGAGACAGGCTGGATGGGATTTGCTTTTCCAAAGATGAGTCTGAAAAGCAGCCTTCTGAGCACTAGTATTTATCTGGGGGTCATTCATGGATTTTGGCATATCATGGCCGATTTTTTGGGGAATTTCAATACTCTTGGGGGATATTGGCTGCCCTATTTCGTTGGCTTTTTTGTACACGTGGTGGCCTTGAGAGTCCTTATTGTGTGGGTGTATGCCAATACTGAAAGCTTGCTTCTATCTGTGTTAATACATGCTAGTTCCTCCGGGTTCTTTGTGACCCTCATACCCACTGCAATAGCACCGCAGAATTGGGCAGTCTTTTACCCCGTTTACAGTGTCGTACTGTGGATACCCGCTGTTGCATTAATCTTGAGATATGGCAAGACTCTGAGGGCATAGGTGTCTGCCCTTCTTGAAGGACTTATGTGACGCATTTCTCCATTTTTCGAACAATTTCTGGATGACTGAAGAGTGCCCATATTTTTTGTTGTAAAAAGATGGAATTGCGTCCCTTTTGTCACAATGCAACTATCAGGGTTGATGGCCGCGTCGCCCCAGGCCCTTGATTGCGTCAGGCCCACGCACCGGCCACCGGTACGAAAATGGCCGGTTTCTCCCACCTTTCAAACACTTTTAAAACTTGCTCCTCTACTCTCCCAGGTTTCCAGAGAGTTAGAAAACTTGAGAAAATTGGCTAATTTTGTACCTTTTGTACCGTATGCGGGCGAGCATAAACCACCACTTGCCACGTGCCGACCTTACGATAGAAACGTTTCTCTAGACCGTTATCGCGAACCACCTTATCAACCGCCTCAGTTGGATGGACGAAAAGACGGAAAGGATTGCGACGAGCCCAATAGCTGAAATTTGATGCCGCGGTTTCGATCTTCGCCCACAAAATATCCCGCGGATATACCACGCCGTAGATTTTGCTGGCTAGCCTCGACGACAGCCCGACAAGCGCTTGTATATCATGATAGCAGCATATCACTCGGTCAAGCGTGACTATATCGGCTTGTGGGATTTCGGTGACCAAGTCCACAAAGTCGCCATGGTAATGACTCACTCGGTCGCTAAGACCTTGCCTTTCCGCTTCTTCCTTTGCTGCTTCGATATAGGCCTTTGAGGCTTCTACGTTAATGGCTTCACTAGCGCCGGCTTTCAGCAATTCATGCTGAAGAACCCCGACTCCCCCACCAATGTCTAATAGCATCATTCCTTCGATCTCTTCAGCTTTGAGTGCATCAATCAATATGCGGGTCGTCTTGTCTGGGCCTTTCTTCCGATACCTTTTGAGGTCTTTATCCACGCACTTGCGATTGAAGTAGGTCTCAATACCTCGACATTGGCAACAGCTCATGGTTCCTCTTCCCTACAAATGTGGAAGATTATATATATTCTTGAAATTCTACGATGTGCGTATATGCATAGTTTCTGTTTGTTTGAAAAAAGAGAAAGAGGGAGGAGATTTACTGCTTCCTTTCGCTTTCTATGCCGTACAAATGCCTAGCCATCAGATAATTCAAATGAGTCATCATGACACCAAGGCCAACAAGGATTGCCAACAGTAACCAAGAGGTTGGTTCCAAGATGAGAGTGATGTTCAAGGCATCACCAATAACTCCTATAGCAGCGAGTATAATGCCAACAATCGTCCATACAGCCGTAGCATAATCGCACATACGAATGTCAGCCTTGACCTCTTCACGGTCCTTGAAAGGTTTCCCCAAATCCTATCACCTCCTTTGTCTTTCCTGCAACAGCGTAATTTCAAGTTGTATTAAAGATTTGAGAGAGTGTGTATCCGGAAATTTCCAGTAAAGACGCGCCACCGCCTCGGCTTTCCCCTTAGGGGGCAATAGATGGCCCTACGGGTGTGCTCAAATCACAGGTTGAGTGCAACTTCAAGTATCAACCAGATACCAACTACGAAAATAACTGACCCGGCCAACACTTCCAGATGCCTTTCCACCTTTTCAAGCCTTGAGACATACTCGATTGCCCTGAGTGCTATAGAAGTCAGAACCACCATCATTCCAATAGTCGAAATGGCGTAGCAGAGCATCACCCAGAAGGTCGTGGCTGCCCCATAAGGGATACTGGCAAGCAAGACGGGAATCAGGGTGAAGCAGGGTGCTATGCCCACTATAGCCACTATCCAAGTGCCCCACCCAACAACAGGCTTCTCCGCTGAACTGGAAGTATGCGTAGCGCGATTTGACCCGTGGGAATGCGAATGGCCTCCCTGCTTTCGCTTCCATGAAACAAGCGCATAGGCTACCCCAAACGCCATCAGAAAAATCCCAGAAATGTACTGGGTGGACTCTGCTATGTATTGCGCAAATGCCACACTTGCAAGCAGGGCTAGAACCCCGATGCCCATTGATACGGAGATGTGGATTATACCGGCAACTAGCGTGACCCCTGCCATTCTCTTGAGAGTCCAGTTTCGAGTGCGTCCGATCATGGCCAACGGAATTTCATGATCGGGAACCAAGGTGTGGAGGATAGCGGCTACGATCGCGGAAATCACTAGCACTAATGTTGAATCCATTGTGAATTCCCAATTCTCTCAAAGATTCCCCTCAAGCAACCATAAAAACCTTGTTGATTTTGCACAAGCCAGCATCAACCTACTATATTTTCAGCTAGAACTCGATATGCTCCAAGTATGCGCCGGCGCGCCCCTTCCAGCCGGCTGCCGCTAGTACTTTTAGTACGTAAATCATCAGAGTTCCCACTAATTTTTATGGCCTCCGTAGCACCCATATTATTAGTTGTAAACTTGTCGAATTGCGTACTAATTGTACTCATTGCGTTTACGCGCTTGTGCCGATTTTCCCTCACTGTCGAACAGTTTTTATTTATAACCCTCGCTAGCGGATTGTGGGAGAGTATGCAGATTGTTGGAATTTCGGCACGACTCGTCCCGCGCGCGTATTTAAGGCAGCAAGAAGATAAGTAAGAGCTATGAAGAAGAAGTTTGTCCTAGTGACCGTTATAGTTATTGTTGTAGTCGTAGCCGGCTACTCAATATGGATTTACACGAATCATCTAGATTACTTGAGCAAGACCAAGCACGAAACGGACAGATGGGCAGTCATCATGGACTCGAAGGGAGACATCATAGCTGTCGAAACTACAAATGATGATATCTGGAACACAATTGGTGGTTTACATCAGAACCAGACTCAGATGTGGATCGGTAGCATTGTAGAAAAATATGACAACAAATGGGGGTTCCGTTTCAACCCTGAAACTATCATCGTAGCACAGATTACTATTGAGGGAGCTCAATCAAACATTAGGGGGATAAGCGAAGACTTGGACTACTGGACGAATGTATGGACTAAAGAAACCTATGTTCTAGCCAAAGTAGTAGAAATACACGAATGAAAAATCTAGGAGTTCGTTGCTACCTATGCGCGCGCCATAACATCACCGCAGAGACGCTGAAGTTTCGAGTATTTGGAGTGTGTTACTGTTATACCACAGTCACACAGATTTAAGAGTCTGTGCCCCCCAAATGAACCTCGTTGACATTGCTAATAAGTTCAGGAGGTGAGAAGATAGTATGAGAAGAATTCTTAGTGTCGCCATAATTGTTGTCTTGGCGTTCGTTTTTGCTTCACCAGTCTTAGCCGCTCCCACATGGGACAAGAATCCTAGGGCCTTTGTACATGGAGCAGCTGTGGAACTAGATGGAGAAAGTTGGTATTTTGTAGGTCCTGGAAGCATTCCGCCACCTTTCAACGTGGTTGATGTCCCTGGACACACATGGACTCAGGATTCAAAGAACCCTTTCAAAGTGGTCGGAAGACATTACAATGTTGGTCCGTGGTTTGCTCCACCTGGAGCGCCCTGGTGGGCTACTGGTGAACCATATGGAGTAATGTTGTTCAAGGTTGATGGGATAATCGCGCCTTGGACTTGGGAAATCGCTGAAATGATGGCTGCGAAAGGGTACGTTCACTACCATGAGCTAGTTGATGCGGACGGTAACCACCATCCAGAGCTGGTTGTGTGGCTGAAACACACTGCCATCCGCTCCTTCGATTTTAATGGCGGTCCAATGCCCGGAGCAGCCCATGACGTAACGCCAGGAATTGACTATGAGTTCATGCCAAATTGGATGGAGCCCTACGAACCATAAACAAGCCAGATAGTGCAAGCATCCGTTCCCCTCTTTTTTGAAAACCCAATGCATACATTACATTGATTGGATGATATTAGATGGAGGTGAAAAGCTCGATGGAACTTCTCATTTTTTTTATTCAAGAGTGGATTACCCTTTGAAGAAATATCTAAAACTTCGCGCGCAGAAGATAATGTAACATAAAACAATGTTGAATTAGGGAAAATAGGAAAGCGCGCGCGTGCTTAATCTTCACTTTTGTATGAGTTCCACGCGTCTGCAATCATAAACATCGATGCAAGGAAAAAAATCGCAGAGTCTATAGTTATCTGTCCATCTGGGAGTTGGATATTTCCTGGTTGGGCTGAAATCAAATCCCATTTAAAAAATGTCATAAAATGAACTATTGCGACACCATACATAATCCAACCTACAAATCTTAAACCCGGAATCCCAATGATGTTCGATTCTTTTCTAATATTCTTGCCAGCTGAGTGTGCAAGTGGAACAGCAATTAAGAATAACAATATTTTGGTGAAACAGGCAGCAGGATAAATTGCCAATTCAGTATAGTGAGTCGCATCAGCCACAATACCTAAAAAATAACCTACAATCGCAAATACTAAACTTAATAATATTTTGAGTTTAACCATCTTATTTACACGTTCCCCGATGGTGGTTTTCTTGGGAAGAACCTCCTAATGGGAAGGAGGAGCCCCACCAGCGATATGCTCGTAATCGGTATCCATGGCAGCATCAAGTTGAAGTCACCAAGAAGGACAGAGTCGAAGAGTCCTTGTCCCAGCAAATTGGCAGGACATAACCACAGGGTGTACCAAGCCCACCTTTCTCCCCTCCGGTAGCCCGTTAGGGTAATGGCTAAGACCATGAAGGACCAGGTCATCTTGAGCAGGCCCAGTGTCCCATATAGCCAGCGAACCAACTCAGAGGCCACAGGGCTTGAAGCCTTGAGCTCACTCCAGGACATGTCTATGACACGTTGAGCGTCCTCCTCAGCCAATTCGTCCGGAAGGAATGCTTGGTAGAAGCCAACCACAACCCATAGCAATCCCAGACCTATGAATATCACCCACGCATACTTCTCGTATACCCGCATCATCAGAAACCTCAGACATAGACCGAATCTAATGTATAAGAAACTTGCTCGGATAACCGCCTCGGACCAACCCTTAGAGGGCATTAAATATCGGGTTACGCATGTTACATCATAGGAAATCAACATGAAAAGTGCTGATTCCCGGCTGCGGGTCGTCGGTTCAAATCCGGCGGGCCCCACCACCGTGGTCGGGGGATAACAAGAGCCCGCCAGCCGCTAACTCCATTCGTAAACTTTCAAAACCCTACGGATCCAACCTACCATACTTTTAGATGTCGCTTGGGAGCGTTATCATGTCCTTGGCTTGGGGATACGCGCACCTATAGGATTTATGTATAGGCTTCACTTGATAGAGCGTAAGGATCTACTATCTCAAAGATGTCAATAGAGAGGAAAGACGGCATGAACGATGATGTTTATGAGCAGCTCGCAGGTGCTCTGGATAGACTCCCCAACTGCTTTCCCAGAACTCCATCGAATGTTGAGATTCTGATTCTTAAAAAGATCTTCACATTAGAAGAGGCATTGTTAGCTAGTCAAATGCGAGGTAGCATGGAATCCCCTACCGTGATAGCTGAACGAGTGGGGCTTTCGGCTGAGGAGACAAAGGCAAGTCTGACGAAGATGGCTAAGCGCGGTCTTGTATGGACTGACAAACGGGTCGAGAAGTTCAGATTGGCACCATTTGTAGTCGGAATTTACGAAGCGCAACTAGAAAACTTGGATCACGAACTCGCCCACCTTGTCGAGGAGTATTTCGAGGATGGAGGTGCAGTTGGAATCATGAAGCCGCAACCTGCATTGCATCGTGTTGTTCCAGCGCAAAAGGCAGTCAAATCTGAGTGGATTCTTCCTTATGATGATGTTAGAAAGATCCTGATGTCAGCCAAGAGCTTCCGTCTTCGCGATTGCATCTGTCGAGCACAACAAGACTACATTGGGCGTCAATGCAACTTTCCCGTGAGAATGTGTCTTAGCTTCTCCTCACTTGAGCGCTCCCCAAATCCAAAAGACACTTCTCAGCAAGAAGCACTGGAAATTCTGGACAAAGCGGAAGAAATCGGTCTGGTTCACACAGTGAGCAATGTGATGAAAAGTCTTGGCTATGTCTGCAACTGCTGTGGGTGCTGTTGTGGCATACTTCGGGGAGTCACCGAGTTTGGAATAGAGAACTCGGTAGCTCACGCCAACTACTATGCTGTTATTGATCCCGATTCCTGCCTTGGATGCAGGACGTGCATAGGCCGATGTCAGGTTCACGCAATTTCTGAACACGATGGAGTTGCTGTTGTGGACAGGAGCAAATGTATCGGCTGTGGGCTGTGCGTTACAGGATGTCCTAATGATGTGGCTGTACTCCGTAGGAAGCCTGATAGTGAAATTGTTGACCCTCCTGCGGACTTCGAAACATGGGAGCATGAGCGCTTGGTGAACCGAGGTCTGACCGAGTAGTTACGTTGCAATAGACGTACGAACTGGAAATCTCAGGGATCAACCTACTATATTTTCCAGCGGTGCCCGATATGCCCCTGGTACGCGCCGGCATGCAAACGTCATATTAAGGACGAAGCTGTAAAAGCTGTGAGCAATAAAATGGAACTAGATGGCTTCAAGACCGCTTTGCGGGAGCGAAAACTTGACGATGAGCAGATTGAAGCGGCTGTTAATATTGTTGATGAATTTGGTAAGTTTCTTGGTCACCAGAAGAAGTCAGTTGAGAATGCATCCAATGAGGATGTGTACGATTTTTCGGATTATTTGATTGAGAAAGAGAAAAATACATTTGAAAATTATGTGTCTCTCCTTAGGTTTGGGTATTTCCAGAAGAACAAGGAATTAATAATTGCGTCCTTGGAAATTCTTGATGGAAGCGAAATGATAGAAAATTTCTCCAAGCGATTAGTAGAGGAATATGGCGAAAAAATTCGAGACGAAGTTTTTGAGGGTATTGGGGTGCCGCCGTTGGGGATTCGTCCTAAGCAAAAGGTTGGAGTTACTAAGGGATTAGTTGAGAGATTTCTTGCCAAAGTTGATTACTTGGCGTGTAAAACGTTCTTTGAAGTTGGACTGCGCAATAAATATCCTCAATCCTATGAGAAACCCACGGAGTTGTTTCAAGAATTGAATGACGTTGATGAATTTCTTGGAAGAAGCCACCAAAACCTGATTAACACATTAGAAAACCACCTAAAGGAAGATACACTGTTTTTTACCCAAGAGGTAGATGACGAAGTAATTGCGTATGTCAAACGCGATCAAACTATTGAGGTGGGAAAGCGGAAAGGAGAACGTGTAATAATTACCAAAATTCCGTATTCGACGAAGGAGTTTATACATGAAACGGATGAAAGGAAGAAACGGTATTTTTACTGCCATAATCCTTGGATTCGTGAGGCGCTGTTGGAGGAAGACCGACCAATTGATCCAGTCTTCTGTGGTTGCAGTGCAGGGTACTTCAAGAACTTCTGGGAAGCGGTATTGAACCAACCAGTAAGAGTAGAGGTTCTGAAGTCGCTTATTAAGGGCGATCAGATTTGTGAGTTTGCCTTGTATTTACCTCAAAAGATCATTCATGAAATAGAACTAGCAAATAAAAGACTCTAAGCAAACCACTGGCTCCTTTGGAATTTATTTCGGCAAATCAGCCGGCATACACCGGAGTTCAGGACGTTTTCTATGGTAATCTTTGTCTGAACAGCCAACGTATGACAAATAGAAAGAAGAAAACAATTAGCATACATGTGGGTGCAATTTAGTGAAAGAAATTGTGCTGCTTCTGGGCAGCTTCCAGACCCGTCCGCAGTCAAATAGTCAAATTTTCGGGCTTTTCATAATTAAGTAGATTTTCCCAGTTTGGGACCAAATTTACATTAATGTCAAACACCTGACTTTTTTTGACTATTTGACTATAGTGCGTACTTCATGACCATACGCGCATCCACCCCGTAGCGACGGTTCAAGTGGCGGCTAGTAAGGCAAGTTCATCTTCGGTTTCAAGAGAACTCTCAAATTTCTTGTAAGAATCGGAAACGAGTCCTTCGATTTGGTGGGATAAGACTCTCTGAGTTTGCGGGACAAAGAATCTAGCAGTTTTTTATCGGGTGCTCCTTTCAATATCTTTTCAGTCTCTTCCTCTGTTACGTCTTCAAGCCTTCCCGTCAATTTTATAGCTTCTTGATTGGCTGGGCAACGCAATTGGCATTTCATACAGCCCATCAACGCGTTATGTGCGTTGGCGCTAATCCAGTCTGGGAATTCACCTTCAATTTCGTTATATAGAGAAAGACATTTGCCCGCATCAATCACAAAATTCTCTTCAGTTATGCAGTTAGACGGACAATGGTTCATGCAGATTCTGCAGTCTCTGCAGTCTTCCATCATCCCTATCTCAGTCCAGTTGTCCTCCTTGAACCGATAATCCGTAAAATAGGCGAATAATGTAAGCAGACTTCCCATTCCGTCTACATAACAGAGATTATTTCGCCCGTATCTGCCCAGTCCACTTCTGACTGCCGATAGTTTCAAATGAACCTGTAATGTCCTTTCAACTTTATATCCAGGTTCCCTAATTATTCCTTTCAACACGATATCACGTAAAATCTCGTCAGTTAGTCCGCTGGAATAGTATTGAGGAGGTAGCATAACTTCGTATTTTCTGCCAGCTAAATGAAAGTTTACCAGCATTAGTTTCGTGAAAAACGCCATGACTATTAACGATCTGGCGCCAGGGAGATTCTCGGGAATCTCGAACTTCTTATCCTTCAAATAACTTCTATAGGTTTTATGATCGCTCAGCTTACCTTCACGCTTTAATTTGTCTATATCTTCCTGCAACTCTTTCAAATGGACAACAGAGAGCGTTTTGTATCTGTATGTGAAATCCGTCGGAGAAGCGCCGGGAAACTTCATTTTGTACGGCCCCGATTTCGGAATTTGAAATGCATGCAAGTATCAACAGTAAAGATAATGCCTGATAAACATAGCGATTATGCCGTCAGATGACGAGTATTGTGCGCGTAACCGCCTCGGCTTTCCCCTTAGAGGGCAATAAATAGCCTTTCGTGCGTGATATTTTGTGGGAGCAAGCAATCCTGATGGAAAAAGCGATTAGCAAGGCACTGGGTAAAACCCGAGGTTCCAAGGTCGTCGGTTCAAATCCGGCCGGCCCCACCACACGCCAAACCGACCCCACAGCCGCGAAGATCTTCAAGACGTTATGGACACTGAAGAAGAACGGACAGTCCGAGGACACGCTAAAGGCAAAGGGTCATCGCGCGTATTACGCATGTCTGTTGCCGAACGAGGTTGACACCAAAGCTTAATTCTTGTGCTGATAGCAACTCTCATCAGTCAAATTGTGGGAAGGCACTTGATATGCAGGAAGTTCTCTACGAACGACTAACACCATCTGAGTTCCAAGACCGCCTAAAGAAGGTCCCGATAGCCTATCTGCCCTTGGGAACTCTTGAGTGGCACAGCTCGCACCTGCCTCTTGGAAGCGACTCTCTTCAGAGTCAAGCTTTTTTTGTGAAACTTGCTCAACGTACTGGAGGCATAGTCCTTCCGCCTCTCTTCTTAGGCCCGGATGAAGTAAAGGAAGTCGACGGATTCGAGTACTACGGCATGGACATTTATGGATATTTGCCGAACGCTCCCCAACAACTCAGAGGAAGTGCCTACTGGATACCCTCTGACCTATTCTTGGCACTCCTTGAGGCGGTACTGAAGCAAATTCGCCGCGCAGGATTCAAGATCGTAGTAGCCCACGGACACGGGCCCTCAACCAATCTCGTTGCCGAGAACAGCAGAAAACTGAGCAAGAAATTCGACCTGACCATAATGACAATCTGGCGAGACAAAGACCAGAGGGATCCGGATACGGAATTTCAGTACGATCATGCTGCAATGAATGAAACTTCGATTATGATGGCGCTGCATCCTGATCTGGTTCACATGGAAAATCTGTCGAGGGACAAGAAGAAACAACCGTTGGCCATTATAGGGAAAGATCCGAGGATACACGCATCAGCCAAGCATGGCGAGAATATCGTCAGGCTTCACCTTGATCGAATGGAAAAAATCTTGAAGGATCAACTTCTCCGTCTTAAAGAAACCAAGTCTGGTCACCATGCCTAGCGCCCGAATTCGCCCTATGCCGGAAGCAAGGCACGTTCACAGATGGTGTCTCCATACTCACAAGCGCATATTAGCCAGAACTCTGCTCGCGCGCATCACCTTGGCACTCTGAATATTTTAGCATTATAGTTGTTTTAAACTGGAAAATTGTGACAACATACTACCTTACCAGAACGCAAATTGGAGTCCGTGTGATAAAGTCGGAGGGATGAATTATCATGACCAAAAGGAAACTTCTTCTTACATCAGCAGGCATTACAAATGAACATATCCGAAAAGCACTTGTAGACTTGCTAGGCAAGCCAATCAATCAATCCACGGCTTTAGTTGTCCCCACAGCAATCTATGCATATCCCGATGGAAGCAATTATGCTTGGATATCATTACAGAGCCTTGGCAATCTAGGATGGAAAAAAGTTCGGGAAAAAAGAGGGGGGAGACGCGGAGATTGTGGATGTCTATATGCATGCTATGCCCACGTTAGGTAGAAGCTCAGGCCAACCCTGCATTCATAATCAGAGGATACAACGAAAGAGAATTCGTCGCTCGGGACAGGAATTGTTATAGCTGCATAGGGATTGTCTTCATCCAAAATGATTTCTGTGATTTTTATTGCATGGTATATGTTATGGGTGCCGTTCCAGCATGCGCCGTGAATCACGAAACGCACAGTCTCTGTCGCTTCTAGACCTACTTGAAACATAAGAACATGAAGTTGGCCGAACCCATTCGCATTGTAATTCAGACTTCCCGTGCCAGAGGAGTCAAGGTGCTCATACCACCAAACATTGACAGCTGTGCTAACAGGCCAGTTTGTCACTTCCATCTGGAGTGGAGGCTGATTTCCTGGGGCAGTGACTACATTAAGTGCTAATGCAATTATGGCGACAACTACAAAGATGCTGGCGAAGATTCCCAATGTTCTCTTTTTCATAACCTAATATCACCTCCTTTCTCTTCCATTATGTAGCAAATGTGTCATTCAATGTTGTATTTGCGATTTGAGGAAGAATATTCTATAAATTAAATACATAGTGTGAAGTCAGTGGAGAAAGCTCCAAAAAAGATGCATGCAATGAGTTAATCATTGATGTGTGAGTGAGTGTGAGTGTGTGTGCGTCAAGTGATAGAAAGAAAAGAAGAAGAAGTAAGAGAGAGAAAGGTTAAATTTAAACCACACACACAGCACGCGTGCATGCATCACAGAAAAATAAACTCAGTTTTAACCTGCCTTAGTGAAATCAAAGACGTAGTTCCTTCAATACCTTCTCGCGCGAGAATAGTCTTCAATACGTTATAGAAAGCATCCTGATCCTTTGTCCTTACCTTAAGAACCACATCCCATTCTCCAGCAAGGAGGTCCGCACTCTCAACCTCTTCATATCTAGCTAACTCATTTGAAATCCTGTCAGGGTCAGCACCTGCTTTAGCGGTCAATTTAAGGAAGAGATACACACAAAAACCTTCATCGATCTTCTTATAATCAAAAACAGCCTTGTAAGTTCTTATCGCACCCTCTTTCTCCAGCTTCTTTATGTTGTAGTGGATAGTGGTGGATGGCTCCTTTATTTCCCTGGCAATCTTGGCTATTTGTGGTGTACAGTAGCCTTCCTTGAACAGCTTAATTAGTTTGGGCCCTATGTTTTTCATATTATTGAACAATGTTCCATTCTTTAAAAATATTTCGTTCAGTATTTGAACTTTGTTCAGGTACATAATTATTGACCAAAGCCCTATCTTATTGTCATGGAAGGTGATAATGTGAAAAGCAGTTTAAGAAGGAAAGAGCCGCAAAGACCGAGCTCTTTGGCAAGAAAGATGCTTGAATTACTAGGAATCACCAGAGCTTACGTTCGATCCATAGGCACCCAAGAAGAAGATATTGTCCGTGATAACCTTCCTCTAGATTACAGTGATTGGAAGCCTATTGAAACTGCCCTCTTGGAGGCGGAACACCAGAAAGCCAAGGCAATAACACAGATACGAAGGCATCAAATCCTCTGACAGAAGTAATCTACACAAGCATCCAATAAGACGGTAGAGAACAATGGAAAATAGAAGCTTGATAGTTGCTTCTGTCTGGATCTTTGTGCTCGTTGTTTCTGTTGTAACATTTTGGGTTGGGGAACCGTATGTTGCTGGAATTGGAGGCCCATATATTGCTTCAATTCTCCTTTTCATCGTCGCTCTAATATTCAGCGCCGTCTTGCCGCAAAGAACGAACAGATAGAAATCAAATTTCGTGAAACAGACGTTGAAACCGAAAACGTGCGCATGCATGCGCCAGGGGTCCCGCTCTGACCTCTTAGTGGCTCCTTTTCCCCCTTTCCTACTCGGCGTACTTTGCCCTCTTCACCAACTTTCACCTAGATGGAATTGCCGGAAACGAGGCCACTTCTGTACCGTAGGTTGACGCCCATCCAGCATTGAATCTAGCGACCTCCCACACACTGGCCACCGGTACGAAATTGGCCGGTTTTTCCTCCTCGTCGAACACTTCTGGAGTTTGCGCTTCCGGCTCTCCATTTCCAAAGAGTACGAAATCCTGGGAAAGTGAGCTGATTTTGTACCTTCTGTACCGTAGCATGCATGAATGCAAGCTATGAATACCGTAGATGCAGAAACTCCTTACAACCTTTGTCTTGAGCTTTTATCGTTTGCTTCTGACATATGCTGCTGACATATCTTCCAACTTCCGCCGCGTTTCTCCAGAACTCCCGTCCATCGTATGTCTCTCGCACCCCAAGGCTTTCCAT
>JABAOH010000604.1_pt1 | contig 18523 bp, 17 predicted proteins | sample 7062181 | NCBI WGS metagenome assembly JABAOH01 (sample SAMN14538630, study PRJNA623070) | marine sediment metagenome | biome: marine biome [ENVO:00000428]; feature: marine pelagic biome [ENVO:01000023]; material: deep marine sediment [ENVO:00002113]; isolation source: pool of 5 deep marine... | reverse complement strand
GCATAATCGCAACCATGGACACCTACGACCTACAAGTATACGGCATCGGCAAAGGACCAAGCGCCACTACAGTTGAAGCACCAGACGCCGCCCAGCCTTTCGGAACACCAGTCCAAGTAAAAGGCATGGTCACCGATGTTTCACCTGCGACGGAAGAATACGGTTTAAGAGCGAGATTCCCACATGGCGTTCCAGCTGTATCTGACGCGAATATGACCATTTGGATGCAGTACGTACACAAGCAGTTCCCGCGTCCAACAGATGTTGTTGGCGTTGACGTTGTCTTAGCTGTGCTTGACCCGAACGGCAACTTCTACGATGTAGGCACAGCCACAAGTGACGCAACCGGCTTTTACAGCACCGTCTTTACCCCCCTGGTTCCCGGCGAATACACAATAATCGCTTCCTTCCTAGGTTCCAGAGCATACTATGGTTCATTCGCTGAAACAGCCATATACATCCAAGAAGCAGCTGAACCAACAGCCCCACCAACACCAACACCAGCACCAATGACAGACAGTTATGTTATGGGCTTTGGTATTGGAGCAATACTCGCGATCCTAGCAATCGGGCTAGTACTTATCCTGATGCTCAGGAAACAGTAAGCATACGACAGCCAAAATAGGAATACAATCCTCCCCCTCTTTTTTGGGGTAAAAATCTTCTTTTAATGATCAAACAGAAGTTGACAACATTATTGAAGTATTAGTTTATCTAGATGTTTTTTGAGGGTGAATTGGAGGCNNGAAGATGATTGGACGAAAGAGACTTGTTTTACTGGCTTTCTGTGTAGCCGTGATTTGCAGTTTGTTGGTTGTTGCGTTGTTGCCTTTGAAGCCTGAGCTTGACGTTTCATCCGCGATAGTTGAAGCGGTTGATTTCTTCGATGGGTCACGTGAGCCGGACGCTTTGCTCTTTCTCGACGTTATTCACAGGCGCTTTGAAATCCCAGAGTTCGCAGATGCTTTGCAGCGTTATGATGAGGTGCTAGCTGAGAGTCCAGAACAGGCGCCTTTGATGCGTGTTTTTCGCCGCATCGCCGATCACGATAATGTTTTGCAGGATGGTGATTTTGATTCGCTTTACTGGGAAAACGACCTTCTAACTGTACCTGCGCTTTATTGTGATCGATTTGGGTTACCAGACTATTACCGAGAGGACCTCGTGGACGCTGCGTTCAGCGGGGGTTATGCGTTGACGCATGCGCTGTTGGCTTGCATTTGGGTTCAGGAAAACGGTTGTGAAGTGCCATTGTCAGAAGAGTTTGTGGAGTTTTTGTATCAGGCTAACGCGGGATTGATAAATGAAGATTCTGTCGTGGATGATCTGGAGCTTGAAGCTGCCGCGTTTCTCTATTTGGCGGGTCAGGGCGCCTTGGTCGATGATGCTTTTGTTGAACGTGTCCTTGCCGTTCAGAGGGATGATGGTGGCTGGTTGTTTTCCAGTGATGAGCCGGAAGACTCACACTGGCACGCGACGGTCTTGGCACTTTTATTTTTGTTGCATATAGAATACCCGGCTGACTCGTATCTGCCAATGCTTGCATCTAAGTCTTGAAAAATTTGCTGTTCTGTGAAGAATTGGAGTATTAGTAAGCTTTATAATAAATGTAGAAGATGCAATCGTCAAAATATTGAAAAGTTAGAACACGTTCATTCTCAGTTGTGAACATAATAAAGATAGCTGCCAAGAGAATAACAAACTAATAAGTAGGAAGAAAGATGAAAGCTCCTATCTCATTTAGGATGAGAGTAACCTTGATTCTTCTATTCGCAACAATTATACTGGAAGCTTTGACTTTTTTTCCAATCTTCAGAATAGACAGTATAGTAAATTACGAATTATACAATTATGGATTACAATTTGACCTTGCTTGGGCTAATTTGTACGAAGACTACTTGATTCTTTTCTTAATTTCGATTGTTTTCTCCATTATTTTGATAGTTCTCTCAATCGTTGTTATGCTAAGCTTTTTGAGAGGCAATAAGGGTCCTTTGAAATTAGCTGAATACGTTATTCCGTTAGCCATTATAGGCTCAAACATTTTTTCTGTTTTTAGTTTGACGGGCATATTAAATATTGTTAATGGAACGCTTTACAGCTACGGCTTGCAATTGAGCTTCGATTGGTTTAATCCTATATTAACATATAATATTACGGTGCTAATCCTAATTTCATTGGCAACTATATCGATGATTACAACGTCTTTTTTTATCCATTTTGGTGCACGGGAAGTCGTAACGGCAAAATCCGTGAAAAGAAGAACTGAGACAAAAACTAGGCAAATGCAAAATTCTGAATTAGCCTCTTTTATTCTAATAGCGGCAGGAACAGCAGCACTTTTGACGGCGATGTTCTTTGATTCATCCATCCTCGCTTTTATAGGTATAGGATTACTCTTTTGGGGAGTACTATTCGTTTACATACGTAAAGAAGATTATGCAAAAGACAGGCAGATGGGTGCAATTGTCTATCAACTTGTAGACACAATAAACGAGATAATTAATGAATTAAAGTTTCAAGGCAATCCAATATATCTTCCTCCAAAATACTTCAAAAATCTAGGAACGTGTAAAGTATTTATATCCAAGGATAAGGAGAGCGCTCTCCCAACACCGGAGCAAATTCAAATTCAAGAGTCAAAAATTTTCATTGAAAAACCCGCGGGTATGGTGGTTACGCCTCCAGGATCAGAACTCGCAAAAATCTTAGAGAAGACTTTAGGCACTTATCTCGCAAAAGTAGACCTTTTATACCTCCAACAGAACATGCCCAAAATTTTAATTGAAGATTTAGAAATTGCACAAAACTTTGAACTCGAAACCGAAAACAATCAAATCATTGCTAAAATAGAATACTTTGCAGATAAGCTTCCACAAAAGGAAAAAGAGGAAACCCGATCCATCTTGGTTTCTACGCTCGGCAGCGCTATTGCCTGTGCTCTGGCAAAAACAACCGGTTGTCCGATTACCATAGAAAAACAAGAGTCAAGCAACACGGGCAGAAATGAAACCATCAAATATCAAAGAATAACTGAAGAGGCACAAGAACCATGATGTTTCCGTTGGATCTATGGGACATAAGCCTTCTAATTGCCGTAATCGCTATTATACTTCTAGTCTCCTCAGAGATGCTATCTTCTTACTATGGTAAAGTCGATATATTTGTTGATAAGAAAAAACTGAAAAATGTCACAATAGGCGTGATAATTACTTTCTTCATCACTTTAGTTCTGAGGATAATAACTATGTTGATCGTAGCCTAGACCTACACATACAAACGAAAAAACGGCAAATAGTAATTAAATCCGCTTTTTTCTAATAGTTTTTGATTTGAAACTATTCTTATATAGGCAAAGTCGCCATCAATTTTTGAGGTTATACCCGATTGAGTAAAAAGTCTGTAACGGACTCACTAGACGCAACGATACTCCAAATAGTAGAAAATGAAAAGCCAGACAACATTAGCCAACTCATAGCTTTGTTGAAAGAGCAGATTCAAATCTCCGAAGCACAGGCTCTCAATAAAATTGTAGATCTGGAGAACAGGGGCAAAATAAAGCTGGGAAATAAACCTTTGCCACCTTCATTCAAGCTCAGCGCATATCTTCAGAACAGCCAAGCCCGATGGTATTGGATTACTACAATTTTTACACTATTGACTCTCATTGTCGTTTTTGTGGTTCCAGAAAATATGCAACCATGGATTTATATGCGGAACATTTTAGGCGCAATTTTCGTTCTATATCTACCAGGTTACACTTTCGTAAAGACGTTGTTTCCAACAAAACCACCGTTTAAAGTATCCGGGAAAAACCTTGATAGAATAGAGAGGTTTGCACTCAGCGTTGGATTTAGTCTGGTCATATTACCCCTATTTGGGGTATTTTTTGACTATGTCATAGGTGGCGTAGGTTTGGTCCCAGTTTTTTTTAGTCTGTTAGCATTTTCCATGATTTTTGCCTCAACAGCTTTAGTCAGAGAATATCAAGCTAAAATTAATCCACAAATTCTGTAAAAAGTGAGACATTATGGAGGATGACTTAGCCAGAGTTGCTCAAGAATCAGCTCGCGGAGGTTTCTTTCTCTTCTTGGGCGCTTCCATGGCCACTTTCATCTTGGCTATAACTTCTATCTTGGTTGCTCGCTTTTTAGGTCCTGAACTTTACGGCCAATATGTGTTAGTTATTGTAGCTCCAGAACTTTTCTTCTTGTTCACTGACCTAGGCTTGAATCAGGCAATAATCAAATTTACGGCGACCCTTAAGTCTAAAAACGAAGCAAAGCGCATACCTTCCATAATAAAACACGGTATGCTTGCCAAAGCGGCTATTGGCATCGCAATATTCGCGGTGAACTACGTCTTTGCAGAATCCATTGCAGTCAACCTCCTTCAGAGACCTGACTTAGGCTTTTACATACAATTAGCTTCCGTAGCCATATTATTCCGAGTAATCTCCACAACCGCAACCTCAGCTTTCGTGGGATTGGATAAAACAGAGTTCCAAGCAGTTACTAGAAGTACTGAAGCAATAGTCAAAGCAATATCTTCAATTGCCTTAATTCTTGCTGGTTTCAGCATAATAGGTGCTGTAGCAGGCTACACTATCAGCTACATTGGATCCACCTTCGTAGCAATTCCTTTGGTTTGGTTACTTCTACGCCAAAACACTACCTTGGACAAGAGCGAAAGCTTCAAAACAAACCTTAAAAATCTGTTCCAATACGGTTCACCGCTCTATATATGTGTACTCATAGAGGGTTTAATGCCCCTTTTGAACAATGTGATTCTAGCGTTCTTCGTTACAGATACAGACATAGGCAACTTCAAGGCAGCTATAAATTTTGCTGTCCTCCTTCTTGTTCTGGCCAGTCCGATAACTGTTGTGCTACTTCCTGCCTTTTCAAAACTTAATCATATATCCAAAAAGAAAGCCCGAAACTTCTTCCAGATAGCCTTAAGATACACCACCTTAGCAGTTGTTCCAGTGGCTTCCCTTATCATAATCTTCTCATCCGAAATAGTCCAAATAATCTATGGCTCAACATACCAGCTCGCCTCGCTCTTCCTTTCAACCTATATTCTCTTATACTTGCTTGTAGGAATTGGTTACTTAACTCTTCCAAGCTTTTTCAACGGATTGGGGGAGACTAGAATAACATTAAAAATGAACCTTGTCACTCTCTTCACCCTTTTGGTCCTAGCAGTTCCTCTAACGCAAACTTTTGGTGTCCAAGGAATAATAGCGGCATTTATTATATCACTTATGACAGGTACATTTTACGGGGCTTATACTGCAAGAAAGAAGTTTGATATTAATTTCGACATCAAAAGCACAGCAAGAATCTATCTAATCTCCGCCTTCGCCAGCGTTTTCCCCTTACTTTTTATCAACTTCACAAGCTTTTCAAGTGAATTAAAGCTAGTACTAGGCAGCACTATATATTTGCTTGTTTTCATTACACTTATGCCACTGACAAGTTTAGTATTCTCAACAGAACTCCAAAAAATCACTTTAGCAGCACGAAATACGCCATTGTTAAAACAATTTGTGACCCCAATAATTAAGTACCAACAAAAAATACTCAACCTCAAGGCAAAATTGAAGGAACGCTGGCTCTAAATTCTTTCAACTAAATTAAATTAAAAAAACATTTTTTACTAGACGAAGAATACTCAAGTTATAGCGCTTAATAAAAGGCAAAGTCAACCTTGCAGTCAACCCGCCGCAGTTGAAGGCGATGTTAACCAAAACTTAGATTATGTATTTCTCCAGATAATTTAGCTTTGGATGCGAAGGTGGGCGCAGTATAAATAATGATTTCTACTTGGCTTTTGATTTTATTGCGTTCCAGTAATTGTCGCACTGAAGCTAAATGTTGTCAAACTATCTGCATTTTTCGCTACTGTCAATGTCAAAGTGGCTTCACATGACACCCCTGCATTTAGGACATAATTTTCGCGATTCCAAGATAAAGTTAAACAATCGTTTGCCGTCGTTGGACTCCAATTGCTTGTAGTCATAGATAGTGTTAATGGTACATTTCCTGTGTTCTTGACGTAAATTGTTTGATTCAAAGTGCTTCCAGGGTTTAGTGTGCCAACATTGATATTTGAGCAGGGTTGAGTCCACGCAGCATCATGGTAAACTTCTACATTGACCGTGTTTATTGTGCCGGTCAAGTCGACATTTCTGGAAGCGCTGAGAGCCGCTATTGACGTAAGTGTCATTACGACTGCTATTAGGGCTATTGCTATCCCCGCAATTTTTGTAGTGGTGGGGTTCGCCATTTTTACCACTTAGTGTTAAGTCACAAGTCTCAAGTGTTAATAAATATTGTTGTTGTAACGAACAACAGAGATACAAAACCCATTACAACAAAAAATAAGAAAAATGCACAGCCCTTCATTATGTTATCAGCATTCTGCAAACTTGCGCAGTGACCCATAAGAATTCTATTATAAAAACAAACTAGGGCTTTAGTTGTGTTTTTTGGTAGTGGTTACTATGGAACAAAACTTGGTTTGTTATATAACTTTAAACTATATTTTGCTTCTGGAATTCATTTACCGCTGATTTTATAAAAATTGAGTTATGTATTCTATTTCAGTTTGAGGTTCAACTTGGAGAAGGAATTGACTTAAGAACGTTTACTGTTCCGCTCTGGTTGCACAGAGGGATTAGCTATTGGAAACGTTGCAATATGGATCTAAAACGATTCCAAAAGATGAGATTAAGAAGAGTGAGTCCTGCTAGACACACTACATCTATTAGCGCGATTATGTTTGCATTTTTTTTCTTTTTGTGGAGGTTGAATTTTGCTAGATTTCGTTGAATTTGGCAAGGGAAGAAGAAATCGCTGCAGTTTGGATATTGTTCAGAAAATGCTTGTTGTGGCCTCTGTCAGGGTTAGGAAGACTCGAATTATGTACCAAGCCAATTTAAGTTATCTTCAGGTGCAGAAGTATCTACATATACTGTTGGAGCAAGGATTGCTTAAGCTTGATGGTGATTCTGTCTATTTAATTACTAAGAAAGGATGGGGGTTCCTTGAGTTATATGATGATTACGTTAGAAGAAGAATGCGAATCAAGAAGCAAATCGACCAATCTGCAAGGGATAGAGTTTCTTTAGAAAAAATGTGTTTTGGAAACGATTCTTTGACAAAAAAGAAGTTTGAGAAAGAAGGGGTTCGTTCGTGAACAGCAAGTAATCAGTGAGGGGAAAATGAGCATTTTGAACTTTAATTTTAGCATTGGAAAATTTTAACACAAGTAATCTTATTTGATTTTTATTAGAAGTAGGGTTGGTTTTTGGAGAGTGAGTCTGCAAGCTGTAGGTAGATACTCACTATTGCCTCTGATAAGGTTGTTTTTTGAGCTCTTGCCAGAACTCTTTTCTTAATTACCTCAGACAGGTTACCTTCTTCGATTCTTTTCTTCGCTATCCATAAATATTCTTTCTCATTTGCATTTGCGTGTTCAGAAGCTATTTTGAGGAAATATTGACATGCCTCTTTTGCGATCTTTCCACTGGGATGTTTGACTTTGGCTGCTAATCCTTTTTTCACTATTGCTTTGTAATCGTTTACTAGTAATTGATGTGGCGGTAACTCCTCATTTCCAGCAATTAATCCTCGAATGGTTGCTCGGATGAAGCAGCTTAAGGCTACATCGGATTTAATGCATTCCTGTTCATCCATTACTCGCACCTCAATTGAGTCTCTTGAAAACCTAAAAACTACTCCTCTTTGATTAAGCCATTCTGCATTAGCTATTCTTTTTCCTGCTTTAATTCTTGCTAAATCCTTCGAATACTTGCCAATGACTTCTTTTCGGTACTGGTTAAAAGATGTGATATATTCTGGTACAACATCGCCAGTTATCGAGGGTATCTCGTTCATATAGTTTCCGTAATAGTGCAGCCTGCCATCGACGTTGGGACTCAATTCTCCTTCGCATATTGGCGAGGAAGCAGAGATTGCAGGCAAGTATGCACATAAGTGAGACAAGGCGTTGTACAAAGCCACGCCCCATCCCTCGTTATAGTAAGGCAAGTTTAATTGATAACTCTGAATGTTCAGCCAACCTTGGTATCGTAGATTGAATATCTTTTTGAAGTCTCGCATTGTGTCTTGGTTGCTATGAGGCCATAAGCTTGTTTCTTCAGAAGTAAGCAGGGGGTGCATTCCTGTTCCTAAGAGAGTAGCTTGGTGCCTTCTTCTTACGAATTCTATAAGGAGTGATACGGCGTTTTGCATTGTCTCTTCGAAGGTTTGCGGTGACTTGAAAGGCTTTCTTGCCCTTATCTCTATCTGATGTAAGACGATTTCCTTTCCGAAACTAAATCCGGGCATATTAACAGATTCATCGATTCTTCCTAGCCAATTTTTTATGACTTTGTCCGCAATTGGCAACGGCTTCATTTGTTCATCGACAAGTGAAAACTCGTGTTCTGGCCCGAATGCTTCCTGAGGTTTGTAACGAAAGGCTCTTCTTGCTAAATGTTTGTATTCCTTAAAAAGTGAAATTGCTATCTGTTTCAAGTTAGTGCTCATTGTTCAGGATTACCTCAACGCGCCGTGTAGGTTTCTTCAGTGACCTGATGTGATTATGTTTTTGTGTGTTTTTATATCCGTGTCGCCAATATTAAATGTTACGACAAGCGAAATAGGAAGTTTGCAACTTGCACTAATGAGTTTCAGACTATTATTGCTTGATATGATTAACGTCCCGAAATATTACGCTGTTTGATGATAGTCTTTACTAGAACTCTATTCCATAATACTTTAAATTTGTTTAATACTAATTTTCTTCCAGCCTTTAAGATGCTTACAGTTGCCTGATGTTTGAGTGGGCTTTGGGTGGTTAGGAAGAAGGGAGAATGCATAAGCCTCCATGAAAATTGCGATTAGGGGCTATGCTAGAGGAGGAAAGAGTAATACAGCATACGATAAGCAAAAAAAAGAAACAACGCATTGCGCATGTTACAGTCATTATTCCCACTCTTAATGAAGCAGAGAACATCGCAGGGGTTATTGAGGAACTTAATAATATGGGCTATTACAACCTTTTGGTTGTAGATGCGAGATCCACAGATAAGACTGTTGAAATTGCTGAGAAAATGGGGGCTAACATTATTTTCCAGAGTGGAAATGGCAAGGGTAATGCTCTGCGAGAAGCTTTTGCGCATCGTTTTGTTAATGGCGACGCGATTGTGATCATGGATGCTGATGGATCAATGCACCCGAAGGAAATACCATCCTTTTTGAAGGCTTTAGAATCAGGTGCAGATTTAGTTAAAGGTTCACGATTTAAGGCTCATGGGCACTCAAGAGATTTTACTGCACTTCGCAAGATTGGAAATCAGATTATGATATTCTTGGTTAATCAAATGCACTCTACCCATTATTCGGATTTGTGTTATGGCTTCGCAGCTTTCAAAAGCAAGGCATTAAGAAAGCTTTATCCCAATTTGAAATCCAAAAACTTCGAGTTTGAAACTGAAGTTTTCATTAAGGCTAAGAAGCTAGGATTGAAAGTTGTAGAAGTTCCAAGCGTAGAATACGCTAGGAAAAGTGGCAGGTCAAAGCTTAATATCTTTAAAGATGGACTTCGCATTTTAATAACGATTATATTAGAAACTCTGGACGGATATTAAGCAGAATATCTGTTTATAAACAGAGAACATGTACATGTGTTTTTGAATGTAAATTATAAAGTGGTCTACCTTGAACAAAATTTCCGTCGTTGTTTGCACATATACAGAGAAAATGGTTGATCATGTCGTGAATTGCATAAAATCCTTGAAGAAACAGACGCTGCAACCACATGAAATTATTTTAGTGTTGGATCCAAACGAGGAATTGGTAAAGTTTTACAGGTCGGTCATAAAGGATGATGTTAGGGTTTTGACTAGTAAAGGATACGGCTTATCCAATGCTCGAAATGCTGGTGTTCGCAATTGCGAGGGGGAAATTGTGGCTTTTATTGATGATGACGCTATGGCGAATGAAGATTGGCTAGAAAATTTGGCAAAAAATTATGATGACCCGAATGTTGTCGGCGTGGGTGGATTTAGTAAGCCATTGTGGCAGAACGATAGTCCTATGTGGTTTCCTGAGGAATTATATTGGATAGTTGGCTGTTCTTACTCAGGACTCCCGAAAAGTAAAGCTTATGTGAGAAACCCTCTCGGTTGCAACATGTCTTTTAGAAAACTGGTTTTCAGAGACGTGGGTTTTTTCAAAACTGACATTGGTCGGGTAGGAAAAAAACTTTTGAGTGATGAAGAAACCGAGTTTTCAATTAGAGTCTTAGAAAAGATTCCTAACTCAAAAATAGTTTATGACCCTAAGGCTGTGGTTCATCACAGCGTGAACAAAATTAGATTGCGTTTTAGATATATTTGGAGTCGCTCTTTTCATGAAGGTGTGGGAAAGGCAGCCATACGACATAAGTTGAAGTCAGTGAATCCTCTGTCTACTGAGACCTCTTACATTAGATATTTGTTGGGAGTTGCCATACCCTCAAGGATACGTCGAATTTATGATTTTCAACAACTCAGTCAATTGCTAACTTTATCATTTTCTACTTTTGCAGTTTTTACAGGATTCTTAGTAGGCAGCTTAAGCGCGCGTTAAAAGGTGTTGCCCGATGAATCAGCGTCTTAATTTCTTTCAATTCTTGCAAAGTTTTTAAATTCTTCATTATATCAGATCATTTAATTAGCAAGGCATAGAGAGGTTTTAAACATTAAGATAGCCCAAGTCTGCCACAGGTATTATCCTGATCTGGGTGGTGTAGAGACTCATGTCGAAGAAATCAGCAAAAGGCTTGTGAGGAAAGGTTTTGAAGTAGAGGTTTTAACGGTTGATAGTTTTGGGAAGTTGGCAGACGAATGCATTCATAATGGTGTAAAGGTTAAACGCTTCAAATCGATGAGTCCACGTTCAATAAGTGAAGTGTATTTTTCCTCATGGACGCTGTGGAGATATCTGATCAAAGGTTCATACAAATATGATATCGTCCACGCTCATAATTATCATGCTCTTCCATCTTTGTACGCCGCGTTTGCAAAAGGCTTGAACAAGTTAGTATTTACGCCGCATTATCATGGAGCGGGAAGTTATTTTTTTAGAAATTTGCTTCATATACCCTACAGGGTACTTGGCCGGAAAATTTTTGAGAAATCGGATAAGATTATTTGTGTCTCTAACTATGAAAAAAATCTTGTTTTAGATAAGATGGGTGTTGATGAAAAGAAGATTACCGTTATTCCTAATGGACTTGACCTGGACCAGCATAGAAAGGTTCGAAGAAAAGCGAGGAGCTTCAAAAGTATTTTGTATGTTGGTCGAATTGAGAAGTATAAAGGGATAGAGTTTGTGTTGAAAACTTTGCCCAAATTAGAGGATAATATTGTTGCTGAGATTGTAGGGGTTGGACCCTACATGAAGGAGTTAACAAAACTTGCTGTTTCGTTGGGAATTGAGAAGAGGGTTAGGTTTTATCAAAATCTTCGGAGGAGGCAGTTGCTTCAGAAATATGCTGATGCTGACGTTTTCGTCATGCTTTCAGTTCGTGAATCTTATGGTTTGACCGTTGCCGAGGCTTTGTCTTTTGGGACACCTTGTATTGTTTCTAACCACTCGGCTCTGAGAGAATGGGTTGATGGAAAGAACTGCTACGGAGTCGATTATCCTCCGGATATTGATGAATTGGCAAAGTTGATAGATAGAGTCTCGGGCACATCTGCCGATTATAATAGCATAAAAAAGCGGGCGCCGAGCTGGGATTGTGTAACAGAGAAGCTAATTGAAGTATATGAAAGTCTTAAAAAGTGAAAGCCTGGAAAATAATCCTCTAAAGCTAGCAAGAATGAAACTGGCAAAATTAACTTGATGTGTGTACTTCATTAAAGAATAATTTGAGGGAAGTAAACTCTGCTTTCGAACAAGATAATATTTCTGTTTCATATATTGTGCATATCTGTAATTTCGTATTCTGTATATTTTGAGATATTTTTGCCTTATAGTTATCTTGTTGCAGTGTTCATTCTTGCGACTCTTCTCGCGTTTTCTATAGTTAAGAATGGTGCTAGTTCAAAAGTAGTTTTTTTCCAGCTTTTATTGATCTTTTTTCTATTGCGGAACGTATATTACTTGGGTACTAAAAACGTGATGCCTTTTGGAGATGCCTATTGGGATTACGCGGTTGAAAACATCTTTTTAGAGGAAGGCCAGATATCTACCATCGAAGGAGTAGTTCGACCTACCGAAGCAGGAGGTATCAGTCAACTAACTTGGTACTCTGGCTGGCCTTTTCTTCACGTTTTGGGAAATTTCTTTTCAATGATAACAGGAATCGATATTTTGTATTTGAATTGGATTCTCCCGAATTTTCTCGCGCTTGTCTCTTTTGCTTTCGCATATTTGTTGTTTGAAAAACTTAGAACTAAACTAAATCTTCCCCAAGAAATTACCTTCATCAGCTTGTTTCTTTTTACAATTACCCCAGAAGCCATTTTTTGGCAGATGCAGTTCGTTCGTCAAAGTCTCGCGCTAACGTTACTGTTTATGATATTTTATTTGTTGTATACTATCAGTTTTGAAAAGATTGATAGAAGATATTTCCTGATTTTAGTTTTGCTGATTCTTTCACTTGGAGTTACGCATCATGTCACAGCATTCACTCTTGCGTTATTTCTTCTGTTGTTCTCTTTAATCAACACAGTTGCTAGGATGGTTGGAAGAAGGGAGAGGTTGAGATGGATTTTTTCTGCGGTAAGAATTGAAATATTTGCTAACCTTGGTTTTTTAATGTTAATTTCGATGGTTTTATGGTGGTACAGAAACAGTAACATCATTTTTCCAACAATAACGTCTAGATTAATTCTTTTTTTTGAAACCCTTGGATTAGAAAGAATTTATTCTCAAGTTGTGACAACGTACCCTGCCGTTATTAACCCTGCGTGGGTTCCTCCGCTACTGGGTTTTCGTGATTTAATGATTTATGTGCCAGCCGTTATTGGCCTGTGGATTCTTTGGCGTAATAAATCTAATTTTCGCGAGAAGTTTTTCATAATTTATTCTGTCGTGGCTTTCGTGTTCATACTTTTCATTAATTTCACTTTTAGAATTGAACCATTGAGAATCATAATGTTTCTGGCGCCTTTCTTCGTGTTTTTATCTGCTCTTGTTTATAATAAGATTCATGTCCTTTCGAAACTTAAAAGCAAAATAATCATGTTTTCTGTTTTAGTGTTGCTTGTTTGCACCTCCTTCTTGGGATTATGGGCACACAGTTTTGCGCCGATTCATTTATATGATCCGTCTATCGATCTCGTTGAAATAGGAGAAGCTACTCCAGATTTCTTAAGGTTGAAATCTTTTTTTGAAAATAGGATAAATGTTACAGAAATTCAGGTTGTAAGAGCCGATGTGGTTTCTCAATTAGTATGCTTACTTGATCCCGCAGACTACGACAAAATTAAACCTCTTCCGATCGAGGATCTTGATCAGCTGCAGGGAGAGAGCACCCTGGTAATCTCATTTAATGATTTGAATCTGTACCAGTATTTTGGTTATGTTTGGTCTCCAGTTGAAGCTTCAGAGGCAAGAACCATACAACTCGAACTTAAAAACTATCTGAAGAGCAATTTCAGTCGGATTTATGATGATGGAAGCAGTTGTGTTTGGGTATCTTACCAAAATCACCAAGCGCCTTGACACTCAGGATTTCAATTTCTCTCTCAAAACTTGCCTATGGGGGCAAACGTACACTTGTTAGCTTTGATCAACTAGTATTTATGAGAGTGGGCGTAAATTTTTAATCTTGTTGAACGGCAAATTCAAGGATGAATTATCGACAATGAATGATAAAGAGAAAATTATTATCAAAGGTCCAAAAATTTTTGGAAATAAGGTTCTAGTCTTTGAATTGCGCTTTTCAAAAAAAGTACATAGGTTCTTTTCAAGCAAAGAATTGGTGATTGAATATCCTGCGAATATTGGTTCTGTAGATTCCAGCCTATTGAGAGTGCCGGCTTTGGCTGGTATAATTGGTGTTGCTTGGATTGCTGGCGCTGATGTTTATGTTGAAACAATTGATGAAAACTTTCGTGAAAGTTTGGGTAAAATAAGAGCAGTTATGAAAAAGTGGTATCCTGATTATCCTTTTTCAACGAAGGTATGGGGGCAATCGAAAACCAATAGTTATTCGGGTAGCAACTTTGCTCTCTTATACAGTGGCGGATTGGATTCTATGTGTTCGTACTTTAAACATGGAGAAAAAAATTTAATTTTGATTTCAGTGTCTGGAGAGGGAGATTCTATTGACAGTCAATTTATGGATCAAGAGTTCATAACGCCTCTGTATGGTGAAGGAGACAAGTTTTTCTTGGTCAAGACCAATATTGAAAGAGTCATAGATGTGAAATTAATTTATGAGAAATTTGGTTTGAATTGGTGGATGAATCTTTCTCACGGTCTAGTTCTTAGTGGTCATTGTGCGCCGCTGACGGTAACAAATGGGATTGGAACACTTTATTTGGCTTCGTCATTTACACGTGATTTTAATTATCCTTGGGGTTCGCATCCGTCGATTGATAACAAGATTTGTTGGGGTAACACTAGGGTCGTGCATGACGGTTTCGACACTACTCGACAAGAGAAAATATTGTACATTTTGAAGAAGTATGGTGAGGAAGTTGGTGATTTTCCCAGGTTAAAGGTTTGTTCCCGTTATCATATTGCAAGTGGTAATTGTCTGAGATGCGAAAAGTGTTCTCGGACAATAGTTGGTTTGTTGGCAGCGGGGATTGATCCTAAAAAGTGCGGATTTGATGTTGATTCGGAAAGCCTCAATTACGTCAAAGAATCACTTGAAAAAGGATTATTTTTTAGCAAAAAAGGGATTGCTGAAAGACCGATTAAGTTGATCAACAGGATATATCCCATTTTTGAGTGGGAAGATATTCAACTCAATTTACCATCAGAATTTGAAAGCAACATGTATCAATCAGCAGATTTTTTTGATTGGTTCAGAAATTTTGACATAAGAAAAAGAGCGAACAAAATTAGTATCACGAAACTTCCCAGACTCTTCCTGTATTCTATTTTTGATTTGTTGGCGCCCATAAGTACAATTCTTCCCAGAAAAATACGAAAAATGCTTAGACGAAGTTTTGATTACTTTTTTTCTAACAAAAAAATTTGATAACTCACGAGCTACTTAGTCAAGTTGATTTGTGAAGGTTGAGTTAATAATATAAATTCTCGCAAATTCCTAAATTGTTTGATGTGTGCTGGTTTCGGTATGGACAAACGGTTAACGATTATCGCTGGAGCGTACGGAGTAGGAAACTTGGGTGACGAGGCTATTTTATCGGGCACCCTACAATTGTTAGAGAGTGGTGCGTATTATAATAGAAATTCGTTAATTGTTTTTTCTCGTAATCCTGATGAGACAACTAAACTTCATAGGGTCAGGGCAAAACGTAGAAACCTAATTGACTTGCTCAATTCTGGTAGGATTATAATTGGTGGAGGTGAGTTGTTCCAAAATCAGGGTAGGATGGCGATGAAGTATTCACTTTTGGGAATTATTAGTAAAATGTTGGGAAAGAATGTGATGTATTATGCTATTGGAGTTTCATCCGATCTGGGTCGCCTCGGAAGAGCTTTGTCTCGGCTGGGTTTTAATCTTGCAGACGGCATTTCAGTGCGAGATGAAAAAAGTAAGAAGCGTCTAGTGGATTTAGGAGTAAAAAAGAAAATTACTGTAATAGAGGATCCCTCTTTTTATGTGAAACCCGTATCTGAAAAGGAAGCAGTTTTGTTGTTAGAAAAAGAGGGGGTTCACTTTGATAAAACTAAAATTAATATGGTTGTGACGTCGCAGTTCATTCAGAACAAAGAATTGAATGATAAGATTTACAGTTTTCTCTTTGATTTTTTGATGAGCTTATTGACAAAAAACTCTGACGTTCAAGTTTTTTTTGCGCCTTTTAATAATCATATGGATAAACCTCTTGACAAGGACGTCATTTATGGGAAATGGCTGGAAGAACAATTAAAAAACGACAATTTCCGATTGTTGGAGAATAGTTATTCGCCATCAGAAATGATGGGGGTTTTTGGACTTATGGATGTGATATTATCTACGCGATTGCATCCGTTGATCCTAGGTACGAAAATGAAGGTTTCAGCTGTGTCAATTGGCCTTTTTGACAAAACTATCTCCTTTTGTCGACATCACAATGTACCTTTGGTCAAGGTGACTGAGCTGGAGAGAATACCTCGATTGATTAATCATTTAATTGAAAGCAAACGAAAATCAGATCAGTTTTGAGGTTCTTAATAACTGCTTTTTATCTAGTTGGTTGAAGAAATGAAGGTTCTGACTGCATAGTATGCAGATTTGACTTGGTAGGGAGATCTATAGCTTTCTCTGATTAGTCCCCAATTTCCGTGGTAGGGATCTGCTGAGTCCATCCATTCGTAGATGTAGAATCTTTCTAGCCAAGGCCAAGTTTGAGCCAACTCTAAGGCTTGAACGATATATTCTGCTTGTTTTGCTTCGCTTACTGTTTTTCCGTCCCCTTCGTAGTAGCTTCCTCCAGGTGTTCTGTAGCCAAATTCTACGATCCAAACTGGTTTATTTCCATCACCATACTGAACCATTAGATTGTGGAATTGCGGTATGCGCCAGAAGGTGTGGCCCCAACGATCGGCGTTGGGTTCTGTTGGGGAAACAGGATAGCAGTATGGATCTATTCCTAATACATCGAAGTAGCCTTTTGCTCCGGATTGATACATATCTTCCAAGAATTTCACACCGTCCTCAACCGACAATATGTTAGTGGTTACAATTTTTACATTTGGATCGGCTTGTTTAGCCCTAGTGTAGGCTACTTTCAAAGCTTGAGTGTAACCTTGCGGATCACCTCTAAATTCGAAATAATTTGCTTCGTTGAAGACTACCCACGCGTTCACGCGCCCTTTAAAGTGGGATACGCTGTTGTAGATATAGTTGCCAAAGGCGTTGAGGTCTGGGAGACCGTTTGTGCCAAAAGTGCCTATAACACTGATTCCCTCAGCTAAAGCAGTGTCCACAAAAGAATCCCTGACACCAGTTCCAATCCTAACATGCTCGATTCCCGCCTGCTTAAGCAACGGAATATCCCTAGCTCGCAACATAGTTGTAGACGTTCCACTCCACATGTTTACGCCCACGACCATGTTCGAAGTGGTTGGCGGTGGCGGTTGGGTTGTGTAGACTGCTGTTGCAGTTAGATCTGCCGTGACTTCTATGCTCAATGGGTTTTGTGTGTGTTCTGCGCTGTTGATGAGCCAGTGGGTAAAGTCGTAACCTTGCGTTTGGCCGGCTTGGATAGTAACAGTTGATCCTACGACTACTTGGGTGGTTTGTCCGCTGCTTATTGTGTTGCTGTCTATGGTTGCGGCGATGGCTATTGGGGTGCTAGAGTAGCTAAGTGTAACGTAGGTGGGAGCAGGTGGTAATTCTGGGACAAAACCTGAGGAAACTAGTTTTATGGCGTCGGCGATTACTACTCCGTTGGCGTCGTCAGAAAGCACAACACTAGCGGTGCCTGCGTTGAAGTTGTAAACGCCTAGGCTTATCCATTCTCCTCCGTTGAGTTCTTGGTTTACTCTTATTGTTGTTGAGCCGTCGGCGTGGTTTATGGTGTATGGAGCATCAGTAGCTCGGTTAGGGTAGCTGGTCCATATGGCAAAAACTTCCCATGAGCCACTCAGGGGGAGGTCAAACGTCCAAGCAGCGTAGCCGTATCCGCTGTCGGGATAATGGTACCTGTAGACGTTGCCGTAAAATCCAGGGATATAAGATGAGGATCCCCAGTTGCCAACAAACTGGGCATCGACGTCATCAACTATAATTTGGCTTGGATTTGTAATGGTGAGTCCGAGAGGAACTGTGCTAAGAAGGATTAACGTGAGAAATCCGAGTGCTCCAAGCTCGATTGCTTGTTTTCTTCTAGATGTGCGTTTAATATTAGATGGGTGAGATTTTGCTGTTGTTCTTTTCACGCGATTTCTCTTTGGTTGATTGGGAATCTTTTCATGTTTTCTTAGGGGTCTTTTTCTGATTTCTTTCTTCAATTTCAATGTACCGTGGTTTTGCACTTTGATTGGCATCTACAGTACTTAAATGTTTTGAAAGTTACTATATTTGGACTTAAAATTGGTTCTTTAGCAAGAAAACGGGTTTTTTGGCTATATTTTTGGATCTACTTTTTTGTTTTCTAATGGTTTGTCTGTATTTGAGATATACATATAGGGCGAAGTTTTAATCGATAAAAATGCTGGAATAAAACATCTTTGTTTTGCTGAACACGTCAAATACTTCTATTCTTGTAGTTTGAGACTTTCTTGTTATAAGAGAGGAAAAGATTGGTTGTTCTAAGAGGTAAATCTTTGAGAAAATCTGGTAAAGACTGTTTTTATCGAGAGAGGAATTCCTGTACTGTAAAATATGCTGG
>JABAOH010087852.1_pt1 | contig 18528 bp, 14 predicted proteins | sample 7062181 | NCBI WGS metagenome assembly JABAOH01 (sample SAMN14538630, study PRJNA623070) | marine sediment metagenome | biome: marine biome [ENVO:00000428]; feature: marine pelagic biome [ENVO:01000023]; material: deep marine sediment [ENVO:00002113]; isolation source: pool of 5 deep marine... | reverse complement strand
ACACCGGTCATCGACAGAACGTACCCGCTGAGCGAGACCCCTGAGGCCTTCCGGTATCTGGACGAAGGACACGCCCAGGGAAAAGTCGTCATAACTGTGGAGCATAATAACAAAACCTAACAAATAGGAGAAATACTTATGAAAGCGATTGTATATGAAAGATATGGGTCTCCCGATGTTCTTGAATTAAAAGAGGTAGAAAAACCTGCTCCCAAGGACAAAGAAATATTAATAAAGAACCATGCCACAACAGTGAATTACGGGGATATTGTCGCCCGGAATTTTAAAAACATCCCTTTACGCGAGTTCCACATGCCTCTCCCCCTCGTCTTCCCCTCAAAAATATTTTTCGGGATGAGAAAACCAAGAATTAAAATATTGGGCAGTGTGTTTGCCGGGGAGATAGAAGCCGTAGGCAAAGATGTTAAGCGGTTCAAGAAAGGAGATCAGGTCTATGGATATCTCGGTCAGAACATGGGAGCTTATGCCCAGTATCTATGTGTGCCTGAAAAAGGGATAGTGGCAATAAAACCCGCCAATACAACCTATGAGGAAGCTGTGGTCCATCCTTATGGGGCCGTAATGGCCGGGAGCTTGCTTAGAAAAGTAAATATCCAGCCAGGACAAAAGGTTTTGGTCAATGGAGCCAGTGGAGGGATAGGTTCAGCGGCGGTACAGCTTGCCAAATCTCACTATGGGGCGGAAGTTACCGGGGTATGCGGTACCCCGAGATTGGAATTTGTGAGATCTCTGGGAGCGGATAAGGTCATCGATTACACCCAGGAGGATTTTACCACACAGGGTGAGACCTATGACCTTGTTTTTGACATACTGGGCAAGAGTTCCTTTTCAAAAGTTAAAATCTGCCTGAAGCCAAAGGGGCGCTATCTATTAGCCAGCTTTAAGATGGGAAAGGTTTTGCAAATGTTGAGGACCAAATTCACTGGCGGCAAGAGGGTAATATGTGCACTGGCAATGGATGGAGGGGCTGAAGATCTCGTTTTCTTCAAAGAACTAATTGAGGCGGGAAAGATAAAATCGGTTATTGATAAATGTTTTCCGTTGGAACAAGCTGCCGAGGCTCACCGGTATGTCGAAGAAGGACACAAAAAGGGAAATGTCGTCATAACTGTGCAACATAATAACATAAAACATGAGCTCCCACACTGAATAGAAAATAGGAACAGGCAAAAAAAATTGACTGGGTAGGTTTGTCTAAAGTCAGGATTTCTCGCTTAGGTACTGCGTTAATTCGGATTCTAATTCCTCGATTGAGGGCAGACTGGATTTAAATTCTTCCGGGATAGCATGGGTTAGTTTATAGTCGGATACTCCAATCGGTTTATTTATATCGCGAAGCGAATATTCGGCAAGAACTTTGTCTTTTGTGCGGCAAAGAATAATACCTATCGACGGATTGTCATTGTTACCCTTTAAAAGATCGTCCACTGCCGACAGGTAAAAATTGAGCTTACCAGCATATTCCGGTTTGAATTTCCCTCCCTTCAACTCGATCACAACATAGCACCTTAGCTTAAGATGATAAAATAACAAATCAATATAATAGTCATTCCCGGAAATCTCCAGATGATATTGCCGCCCCACAAAGGCGAAGCCTGCTCCCAATTCCAGGAGGAACTTTGTAATATGGTGGGTCAATTGTTTTTCAATTTCTCGTTCCTCGGCATCATTCTCCAACATTAGAAAGTCGAAAAGATAAGGATCTTTGAGTGTCTGCCGGGCAAGGTCGGATTGTGGTGAAGGAAGTGTTCGGGAAAAATTGGAAACACCTTTTCCCTGCCTGTGATACAGACCGCTCTCTATTTGATGAACCAGGATATTCCGACTCCATCCATGTTCTACGGTTTTATGGATGTACCATTCACGTTCAGCGGGTTCTTTGATTTTCTCAAATATAGCGATATTATGGTACCAGGTAATTTGTGCAAGCACCTCTTGCACAAATTTTCTTTTCGGGTAGTTCTGCGCAAATGCTCTCATATATTTGAGATTACGCGGCGAAAAACCTTTCATACCAGGGAACTCTTGCTTGAGGTCTGTTGATAGCCGCTCGATAATCTTTGCGCCCCATCCTTCTTTTTCCTGGCGCTCCAATATCTCCTTACCAATATCCCAATAGAGAAGTATCAACTCAGTGTTTGCAGAAATTGCAGCTTTTAATTGGCTTTCCTTTATTCTTCGCTTCAAATCCCTCAAGAATTCCGTATAACCTTCCGGGAGTAGATGCAGTGACGTATGTTTCTTTTTCATAGCCAGATATTAAAGCATTTTCTCTATTATGTCAACATGGTAATCTTTCTGTTGACGGGATCGCGTCTCAACATTGGACATTTCCGCTGCCTTTTGTCAAATGTTGAGACGTGACCCCTTGAAGACCCCTTGAACTTGAAGACCCCTTGAATTTTAGCGCCGTGGGCCTATTCATAATGCAGGGCATCAATGGGATTGAGCCTGGACGCCTTGCGCGCAGGATAAAGACCAAAAAACACTCCCACTGCCCCTGAAAAGAAAAAAGCAAGAAACGTAATAAAGTGCCACGATTTATCGCTTATAAACTTCTCGTTGAAGGAATTTGAACGCTGCATAATACCAAAATACCAGCCAGGTCACCAACATCAAAGCGACAGTATTTCGCCCCAAAAATACCCACAGACCAAGTGTCATTACATTTGCGGGAATCATTATTTGATAAATATTAAAACCAATTATGGCTGTTGAGATAATCAAAATATATAAATATAAGTCAGGCCTGATAGACACAATTGCAATATAGTTATACAGATCTACCCCCAACATTGTGGCCTTAAATTGCTGAAATGCACGGATCGCCTGTCGGATATCCCGTCTTTCATCGTTTCTCACGGTTTCAGCTAAAGCAATGATCGTTTGGCTGGTATTGCACCCGCAAATTACTACGGCTACCAATATAAAGAAAAGGTCTGAGACCAGATAAATCAATTGATTTGTACCCGAAGAACTTACTTTATCAATACCACCCATCCAAGTAAATCCTAAAGCTACAACACAATGCCAGAGCAAGTAAAAAATAGACGTTACAAACCCTCCTGAATGCCACCGGTCTTCATTTGCTGCCACAGCAAAGGGGAGCGTGATCCACCAAATGAACGCACTTCCCACACCGACTCCCCCCAAAAATATCATCATTGGTTGATCCATTGATTTTGTAAAATGAAAGAGAAAAGTCAACAGCATGACTGCTGCATACAGTAAAGCTCCACCTATGCGAAATATCATTTTATGAGGAAATTGAATCGGCCATTTTCTCAAGATGAATTTAAACCAAAACTTTAGAAAATCTTTGCTTGGCAGCATTCTCCTTGCGCGTTGAAAAGGAAGGAAAATTCTTGGCGCCATTGTGACCTTGTATAGTCCATCCAATGCGACAGCTTCAGTCAACAGAACCGGATTCTGCGAAAAGGAGCCAATTCCCCTGGTATTGATGGGAGCGCCTTTTTCAGATAATAGTGCTGTTATCCGTTCCTGAAATTCTATAGGTACCCTCTTACCTACAAAATAGGCCAATTCTGCTAGGCTAACCGAACCCTGGCTTCCCCCTGCTTCTCCCTTGAGGCCTTCCACCAGGCTGGCAGTAAATATCCCTTGCTGCAAATAATCATCCCTGCTGTTCCCGAAATATTGGTCTTCCAAAGAAACTTCCCCCGGACTGGAAGAAAGAAATATCGACCACCCCCTGGTTAACTCTTTTAAATCTTTATACTCTTCCGCTGGTTTGTCTTTAGTGGTGGAACTCTGACAGCCATCCAATATCATAACTTTTTTTCTAGATGCACAGCCTGCGGCCGCTTCTTGTAGTTCACTGATTTTAATTTTCTCTATCCCCTTTGCGGTTTTTGCATCGCTAACTGTGAGCAGGACCGGTTCTTCATCTGTCAATTCCCCATGTCCGGAAAAGTAAAAGACAAACGTATCCGATTCCCCGGCCAGACCAGCACACCTTTGAACTTCTGATAAAATGCTTTCACGGTTGACTTCATGTGCATCCATAGGCAATTCAATTCCCCATGTGTGTTCTTGCTGCTTTGCCCTGGTTTTATTGATAGAAGGCCAGACCAGTGTTTTGATGATAGTCCTCCTATCAGACCACAAATTTTCTAATGTCTCGGCTAAAAGAACCGCATCATTGACAGCACATTGGAGCGGTTTTAAGTCTTTGTAGCCGTCTATCCCCACTATGACGGCGACAACCCCTCCTCTCTCGTGTATCTCCAACTCCGGGATGATCTGCGTAGTAAGAATTTTTTCCTTTCTTTTCTTTTTCAGAACTTTTTGAATCTCTTTTTCTACCTTTTCCAGCGGATCATTTTCTGAAATCTGTACTTTTCTACCGGTTTGAGGGTCGGTTATAGTAATTAAAGTATCCTTTCTTTTTTTCTTGATGTTTTTTAGATGGGAAGCCAACATGATAATCGTCTGAGATGCAAAAAGTGTAACTGTGATAACTTGCAAAATCAACCCTAAATCTCCATCTCTTGTGGATATTTCGGTGTCTTTCTTTGCGGTTAGCTGAACTTTTGCCGCTTCCCCCAATTCCCGTTCCAGTTCTTCTGCGATTACGGCAGCATCGCTGCTGTCCCCGGACAACACTTCAATTGTTAACTTCATCTCTTTGCTTTTGCCCATTAACCCTCCTGGTCATTGCATTTATAATACAGATTTTATTTTATAAGAAATAGACTTCTAATTCAATAAAAAAATTTTTTTTATCCTTTTTATGCTCTTTCTGTTGGATTAAAACTTGGGGACAATTTTTATATTAATTTTGGTTTTCATCGCTTTGTATTGTCCCTTATTTGTCATAAACGCCAACTCATAGGTGCCCAAAAACCCCGGACCAGGCTGCCAGTAAAAAATGCCTCTTTCCGCATCAAAACTCGAGCCTATTGGAAGTGGTTTCAGACAATCTCCTACAACCATAGAGCCTGTCCACTGGCGGGACGAGGCATTTTTTGGTGTTAAATGAACCTCTATTCGTTCCAATTCTTTGATTTCAATGGCTATAATGCCGTTTTCGTCAGGGGAAATGATCTGTGGTTTGGTATTTTTATTATAACCCTTTCTTATCCAGATAGGGCTGGAATAATCGATAAGAATATCCCGGATGGAATCTGGGAACAGGCAAGCCTGTTCCCTACACACCCTGCCCCCTGCCCCCTGCACCTTGCTTTCTCCTGTATTTTGAATAGTAAAATACCGGCTGCCGATGCCGTCGGTGTTTCTGGCATTGTCCATGGCTGTCCACTGGATGGTATGGACACCATTCTCATAAGCAGTAGTGTCTAAATAAAAATAACCCACCGCTCCATTGCTATTGACATAACCGGGAAAGAGATTGGCAATATCAGGTCTATAATTATTGTAAGTAGGATGTCCGATATTGACGCCGTCTACAATCACATTTATTGTGGAGCCATCCGTAGGGATACTGTTGGGCTGCGGGGTTAATACCCAACCCCAGTTGATAAAGCTGCCGCCCGATGCCGTACCACCCTGGGTCGGAGTATCGATGGCGCCAAAGGGTTTAACCGCATTGGCATTGTCACAGGTGATGGTTTTGGTTCCCAACGTTACCTGGTGACCGGTGTTGTCCACAGCAACAGCATGAAATGTAAAAGAACCGTTTCCTCCATTGGGCAGAAAATTGGTTAGCATCATGTAACCCCATCCGGCTTTGGAATTATTGGGGTAACCGGGATAGGCTGCTTCTATATCCGGCCGTGCACCTTCTACCAATACCGCATCCCCGATATATACAAGACCACCGCCGGCTTCGCGGTATATTTTTACACTGGAAACCTCACTGTCATCCAGCGCCCAACCGGTGACAGGAACGCTGCTTCTCACGGTTGATCCATCCAGGGGGGTATCAAAGCTGCCAAAGGGTGGATTATCGGGCAATGTACCACCGCCACCGTTGCTGCCATCCCAGCCGGCGATTCGTGCCAGCAGCCACCAGAACGCCCTGGCTTTATTTTCACAGCTTTCATACGTGGTGTGACCACCCTCGTCACCATGATACTGGGGATGCTCCATGGGAATACCATTTTCCATATATTGCTGACCATTGTACCAACAGTCAAGGTCTGCAAAATCAAATAATATCTTATTGTTATTACGACAGTACTGCCGGATCTGATTGTTTCGGTCATACCGGTTCTGTTCTTCACTCTGGGCATTGCCGGTCATATATATAAATGTAACATTGGGATATTCCTGCTCCAATTGGGCCATTGCATTCAGATACGACTGAACTTCCGATTGGGAGTAGTAATCCACCTGGCTGCACCAGGCCCACAGCGAAATATTGACATCATAACTGTTTAAAACAGACCGCGTAATATTTAAACCATAACTGCCTTCCCAGTACAAATCCGGTGTGACATAGGTTTCACAATAATCATCGAAATATTGACCATCCATCAAGCTTAAATATTGGGTTGTCTGTGGGACATTGCAATTATCAGGATAAAAATTGTACGTTGAGTTGGCATTGGACAACCGTTCAAGCCCTACGGTTATCTGTTCACCGTGAGAGGTATGGGCATAGTGTATTTTCAGCATACTTTTTACCTGGTTGATCCAGGTGTCCGGGATTTTGGTAATATCCGTGCAGGTGTGATCGATAATGATCCCCTGGGAGAAAACCGAACCAGGCCCGGAAATAAAGAATAATCCAATTAATATCGGAAAAAGCAGAGAGTGTTTTATTTTTAATATAGGTTTAAGATGACTCATTATGACCTCCGCAATTATTTTCATCCATTAAATTTACAGGAAGAGCAAAACCGGGAGACAAACGCCTCTCATCTTGAGATAGACATCTCACCTTTTGAGACATTCAACTCAAGTTTGTAAACACTTATTTTTTATTATGGGGCATTTGTCTCCCGCAAGATTTGGGGGCAATCGTAAAACACACTAGGGTGTGGGGTCATCACACGTACGTCCATGAACGGTGCCGCCTACTTTAACCTGTGGACAGGTAAGCCCAGCAACGGTGCATTCACAGGTATTGTCTTCAATGGTGTCTTTTTTCCCACCATGAATGGCACCCTGCTCCCTAATGGTCAGGTTGGTAATGGTTATTTTGTTTATAACCAATTTTTTGTTGAGACTCTTTTGCTTCATGTTTTCCTCCTGGTTTGCTTATATTTTTCTCCACTTAATCGGAGATGCTTACTGCATTCGTGTTTGTCGACTGATCCCAACTCAAATGTCTGGAAATAGATTAGATGTTCAAAAAAACAAAAAACCGGGGAAATATATCATCCCGTAGAGTAAAAGTCAATAGGTATTTCAAAAAAAATTAAAAATTTATAATTTTTTTGATTTTATTGGGCCAACAAGTCACAACGGCACACCTCTTTGTGTCTTCGCAGCAACAAATCAATCTTTTTGAAGACCGGGAGACAAACGCCTCCATCTTGATGTGGACATCTCACCTTTTGAGACATTCAACTCAAGTGTGTAAACACTTATTTTTTATTATGGGGCATTTGTCTCCCGCAAGATTTGGGGGCAGTCGGGAAATATAAAGGGTCCTGTCTTATAAGTCACACGTACGTCCATGAACAGTGCCAGCTGCTATAACTTCATCACAAGTACGTCCATGAACAGTGCCAGCTGCTTTAACGTCTTGACAAGTAAGCCCAGGAGCGCTGCAATCACAGGACTTATCTTGAATGGTGTCTTTATTCCCACCACGGATGGCACCCTGCTCCCTGATGGTCAAGTTGGAAATGGTTATTTTGTTTATAACCAGTTTTTTGTTGAGAGTCGTTTGCTTCATGTTTTCCTCCTATTTTACTTACGTTGTTCTCCGCTGAATCGGAGATACTTACTGCGTTCGTGGTTTTGGATTGATACGAGGTCACATCTCTAGAAACAGATCAAATATTCACATAAAATAACAAAACCTTGGAAATATATCACACTATTTTGTAAAAGTCAATAGGAATTCAAAAAAAATTTAAAAAAATATTTTCTTGCCTCCTATGAAAATAGGTGAGTGAGTTGAGTAAGGTGAGTAAGTTGAGTTGGGAACTCTCTGTGACCTCTGTGCCCTCTGTGACTATTTCCATTCATCTCCGAGCGAGACCGCGGCATCATAAGGAACTGCTAATTATTTTTTAGGGGTTAATTTTCCTTTTCCAATCGATTAACGCGGTTCCTGGCATCCTCTACCAGGGGTTGGAACTGCGGGTCACACGCCTTCCACAACTCAATAAATTTATTGTAGTTCTCAATTGCTTTTCCCTTCCAGCCTTTTTCCTGGTAGATTTTCCCCAGGTGATAGAAACTTTTGGAAAAAACATCTCCATCCTCCATTCTTCCATATGTCAGGAGAGCGATCTTTTCATAGGTTTCCCGGGCTTTCTCCAGGTTTCCATTCCTGTGATAAGCCCTGGCTAAATAATCGATCAGGGCTGCCGGGGGATCAAATGACGCATAAGAAATGGGAATTTTAGATATAAAAGCTATCGCTTTGTTAAAATACTCGATTGCCCGGGCAGGGTTATTTCTTTTGAGTTCTATCGCACCCATGAGATAGTAATATAAAGAGATCCTTTTTTTGTTCATTCCATTCTTTACTTTCATTTTGAGTTCCTCTGCCGCCTGCAGGGCTTGCTCCGGCAGATTCATTTCAAGATAGGTCAAGCCTTTCCCCAACAAAGCATATTCCTGGTTTAGTCTATTCTCATCTTGAGCTGCAATGTTCAACATATTATCAAATTCTTCCAGGGCCCCCTGGAAGTTTCCCGATTTAAACAACAAATATGCGTAAAATTGCCGGCCAATTGCTTCCCAATACGTTTCACCATATTTTTTAATTACTTCAATCCCCTGTAAAGCCTGGATCCTGGAGGCCTTAATTTTTCCCCGCAGCAAATAAAAAGCCGCTAACCTTATTACGCCCACATAAACTGCCCTTGCTCCTCCCGTATCCAGGAGCTTTTTATACTCTTCTTTGGTTCTCTCCAGGTCCCCCTTAAAATAATAAATATCGCCCTTTAACCAGCGATAAAAATCATCTGTAGGCTCAAGAGAAAATCCTTTATCTACTTCATCGAGAGCCAGGTCAAATTTTCCCAGGTAAATATAAGCTATGGCTAAATCTTGATGGATTAGTGCATTTTTGGGAAAATTATCCAGGTACCCCTTAAGAATTTCCCGGGACTTATTGAACAATCTTTTGGCGTTGTATGCCCAGGCTAAATTTAAATATGCAAAAACGTCTTGACCTTTATTCTTCCTGAACACTTCAAGCTGCTCAATGGCTTTATCCCATTCTCCTAATTTTCCATACAATATCCCCAGGTTGATATTCCCGATAGAGTCCCAGGGATAAAGTTCCAGTAACCTTTTAAACGCCTTGATGGCTTTATCATAGGTTTTTTCTGTTTGTCCGTAAAAATCTCCCTGGATCAGGTAACGTTCCCTATCTGAAAGTCGATCGCTCAATTCCACAGCCTTCTTAAGGTACTTTCTGCCTTTAAAGAAAAAACCCAGGTTGCCGTAAGACGCTGCCATACTCCTGAAGGCCATGGCAAACTGGGGGTCTATGGATACGGCTTTCTCCATTACCTGGATACTTTTGCTGTACTCTCCTTCGTTGTGATGCTTCCTACCCTCGATGTAGAGCTTCAAAGCTTCCGCAGAGAGGGTAGTGATTTGCCCGATATTCTCATCGATATCATCGGCGATTTGGTCTGAAGGAATGTTCAATTTTAATTTGATCTCTTTGGTGAGCTCATCAACCCTGGGAAAAATGTTATTTTCTCCAGCCGCTTTTACGGATAAAGAACTGATGGTTTCCCCGGTATCGGCATTTATCAGCATTGCTGTTATGACAAAATTATCTCCTGCTTTAATATAGCTTCCCTTTAAAATGCGATTAACTCTGGCTTTTTTTGCAATTTCTTTTAAATCTTCCGTTGAATATTTTTTTGCCTCCAGCAGGTTTAGTTTCTTAAAAATGCTGTAGATTTGGTCGGATCGTAACACCCGGATGTACTTTGACTGGGAGAGATCTGTTGCCAGCAGTTCGGAAAAAGCGCTTCGCCAGTTATCCAGGTTTGGGTCCCCGGAGTTGTTCTCAAAATAAACCACTGCCAGGGAAGGCCTGGTTAGCGCTTCATTTACAGGGGTTATAGGTACCGTTGCCGGGGATTTCCCTTTAAAAAGGAAAAACCAGGCAGCAATTATCAAGGCTGCCAGGAGCATACCACCCAAAATCATGGATGTTGGCGATACTTTTATGGTGAATTCAGGACGGGTTTTTGTTTTTAGAGGTGCAATTTTTGTTTTAGAATCCTCGGTTAACTTCCTCAAATCCTTCAGCAAGTCAGCGATTTGCTGGTATCGTTTTGAGGTTTTTTTTCCAGGGTTTTATTAATAATCCGTTCCAACTCTGCGGGAATACCGGTACGCAGCCTGGAGAGTGGTTCCGGGTCCTCGTTCATGATAGAATAATAGATTGCCTGCGGGTAATCGCCTTTAAAGGGCAATTGGCCGCTGAACATTTCGTACATAACTACACCCAGGGACCAGATATCGGTCCTGTGATCCACATCGGAGCCCCGGGTTTGTTCAGGTGACATATAGGGTGCGGTTCCAAGGGTGGTTCCTTTCCTGGTGAGTTGGGCCTGGCCTTTCAATTTGGCCAGGTCGAAGTCCGTGATCTTAACCTGGCCTTTCTCATCGATCATGATATTGTCGCTTTTTATATCACGGTGCACGATATTTTTTTCATGAGCCTCCCCCAACCCTTCTGCCGTTTGTATGGCAAGCTGCAAGGCCTCATCTATCTCTATTAGCCCGGAATCAATCTTTTCTTTCAGGGTTTCTCCCTGGACATATTCCATTACGATGTAGAGCTGCTGCTCATATTCATTGATTTCGTGTACGGTAACAATATGAAGATGGTTCAGTGCGGCCGCTGCCCGGGCTTCAACCATAAACCGTTCTTTTGCTGTCGGTTTACTGGTTAAGGCCGTGGGTAGGAACTTAAGGGCAACGGTGCGCTTGAGTTTTGTATCCTCAGCTTTGTAGATGATTCCCATTCCTCCCTCACCCAGCTTTTCTAAAATTTTATAATGAGAAACTGTTTGTCCGATCATTTTTTACCTGTTCCATTTAACTTCCTTGTTGCGTATCTAATAATATATGAAAAAAATACAAAATTGCAATATAATATTCAGCAATTTTAATTTTTTTAGCCACAAAGGCATTCACATGCGGTTAAAAAGCACAAAGGAAAGAATAAAAATGTGATATAATTGTTTTATCGAGGTGTGGAAAATGAAAATTCTTGCGATTAATGGCAGTCCCAGGAGAAAAGGGAATACATCGTTGATGTTAGCGGAATTGCAGCGAGGTGCTGAAGAGAGCGGTGCAGCCTATGATGAAATCATTGCTGACCAGGTGAACCTGGAGTTCTGTACAGGATGCCTGCGGTGTAACCTAATTAAACGGTGCGCCATCCGGGGCGATGAATGGCCTGGGTTGAGCGAAAAAATTCTCAATGCCGATGTTCTTGTATTTGCTTCCCCTGTTTATTTTCATCATGTGACGGCTCCGTTAAAAAAGATCATCGACCGGTTTCGTTCCTTTTTGCAAGTACAGATGACGGAAACCGGCCTCATCCATACACCCTGGCATGAATGGAAAAAACATTTTGTGTTGATCTTGAGTCTGGGCAATGCTGTGACAGACGATGCCCGGCCGGTTGTTGATTTGATGAAATTTATGATGGAATTGCTGGGACCGGGAAACCGGCTCACCACAATCATTGGTACAGGACTTGGGAAGGTCAAACAGGTGACCATGAGTGAAGAGGAACTGCGGCAATTTTACATTAAAATCAAAATGCCGGAACACCTGGCGCCAGCTCACCACAAACGGAACCAGGAGTTATTGCAAGCCTGTTACGAACTGGGGAAAAAATTAGGGGCACCTAATGGTGCGATAAAAAAATGACAAAAATGGGAAATACCGATACGAAGCGTGGTACAGGGACTGACCTTGAATCAAAAGCTTTTGCGGGGGGTCCAGGGGGGCAGTTTTCTCGAAAAGAGCCCCCCTGGCCGCCAGAGGCAAAAATTAAAATGGAATGGTTTTTTTAGTGAAAACGAAACCGTGGGTTGCCAATTCTTCCAGGAGGGGTTTGTATAGGCCGGGGAGTGAGGGTGGGATATGGGCACCGACGGCATTGATTTTACCTTCCAGGACCATACGGGTGCCGATAGCAACCGGAAGCCCCACCGCTCGCGACATGGCTGAATCACTATAAGGAATCCCTTCCATCATCATGGTAGCCAGCCGTTTTTCCCCGGATTTATCAGGGAATTCGGCAATTATCTCGACATGCACAATAATCATATCTTTTTCATGAGGTTCATACGACATTTTTTTCAGCATTCGGTCTAGCAGCACATCTAAGCGAGTTCCTTTCTTGATATCGATGGGCCGGTCCTCGAAGAATCCCAGCCATTTCAAGCGATGAATAAAATCAGCATTTATGTCAAGGTTCAAAAATTCAGCCACTTTTTCTTCCGGTTTCCTATCGTTTTTATAAGCATCAGCGCCTACCAAAGAAGCTGTGAATTGGCGGTAGGTGACATTTTCGAAATTCTCCATCTGTTTGGAATCGAATAGCCCGATCTCACCTAAATACCTCATATTATTGCAATAGCCCGGATAACGCAATAGCCCCCGGTAAAAGGATATATCTTTGGTTAACCCAAACAGTTCCAGGTATTTTTTACAATCCCGGTTGGGATAGGTTTCAAAGGTCCCTATTCCATCGATATCCACCAAACGGAAGTGTTTAAACAATTGGTCTCCTGACACTTCGATTCGTTTACCTTTTAAATAATAAGCCGCCCCGGTCTTGGCTGCCGCAAAAAACCCTGTAGGGGCCCAGGAAAATTTATAACCCATGGGGTTATTGTTGTGCTCAAAAGCAGGTAATCCGCAGCCATAAGATTTTATATCAACAGCTTTACCGCCTTCTCCCCTGATTTCATCCAGCAGCATCTGGGTACCCATATGATCGAGCCCCGGGTCTTCGCCCATCTCGTCCAGGAACAATATTCCTTTTTTCTTTGCCTCATCTGCCAGGGCCACCACCTCCGGGAGTTGGTACGAGGTGGTCAACATACTTTTGCCATGGCGTAAACAGGATTTTGCCACGTGTATATGAAGCGGCCTGGGCAGCATACTGATGACAATATCTACCTCACCCACTATCGGGTCAAGGTCATAAGAATCTTTAATCATCAATGATATCGCCTTTCCTAACGACCTGTCTCCAATAACATTCCTGGCTTTTGATACCTCCTGGTCCACCCCGATGATCTCGTAATTGCAGACCTCCAGCAGGTAATCCGCAACCGGCTTAGCCATCATCCCGGAACCAATAATCGCAATCTTTTTCATTTACCCAGATAAGTTGGCAGCAGTAGCCTTGATACGCTTCCAGGCCTGGTCCACATGCCGTTTTTCCTGATTGGTCTGACCAATCACCAACCGAAGCGTATAAATACCCTTCAATTTGGTATGGGTAAGATACATCTTGCCGCTGTCATTCAAAGTTTCCATTAATTGCTGATTCAACCGGTTCAACTCATCCCTGTCTGAAACACCTTTGGGTTTATAGCGAAAACAAATCGTGGCAAAAGGCACAGGCGCCAGTAATTCAAAATCTTCTGATGCCTCTATCTCTTGCACCAGTTCCTGTGCCCATTGGATATGGTTTCTTACCTTTTCCCGAATCCCGGAAGCCCCAAAAGTGCGGATCACAAACCAGAGCTTTAAAGCACGAAACCGCCGGCCCAGTTGAATACCCCAGTCCCTGTAATTATTAACCCGGCTGCCTTCTTTGGTTTTTAAGTACTCCGGCAAGATCTCCAAGGACCGGATCAATGGTTCTTTATCCTTGACAAAATAAGCGGAACAGTCAAAATTGGTGAACATCCATTTATGTGGGTTGAAAACAAACGTATCCACTTTTTCAATGCCTTTAATCAAGTGACGTTTTTCAGGAAGCACCAGGGCCGTGCCTGCATAAGCTGCATCCACATGAAGCCAGATATTGTATTCCCGGCAAATGTCAGCGATAGGTTCCAGGGGATCGATGGCTGTCGAACCGGTAGTACCAAACGTCGCCACTACAGCCAGCGGAATAAAACCCTGCTCCCTGTCCCGGATTACCGCTTCCTCCAATCTCTCCGGGATCATGGCAAACTCGTCGCCCACCTCGATTTTTCTTAAGTTTTCCTTCCCCAGGCCAATGATTTTTACCGCTTTCTCAATGGAGGAGTGCGTCTCAGTCGAACAATAAACAGTAAACTTTTGCCGGTTATAGAACCCACCCCGGTTCACTTCATAATCGGAGTACTTCTCCCTGGCACTCAACAAGGAAACTAAGGTGGCGGCAGACGCGGTCTCCTGAATCACTCCGTCCCATTCCTTTGGCAAGCCAATTAACTCCGCTGTCCACTGCATGACCCGTTCTTCCAGCTCCGCTGCCGCAGGCGACGTTTGCCAGATCATGCACTGGGCACCCATGGTGGCAGTTAGCATCTCCGCCAATACCGACGGGTAACTGTTGTTGGCATTAAAATAAGCAAAATACGACGGATGCTGCCAATGAGTCATACCAGGAATAATAATTTCCTGGAAATCGTTAAATATGACATTAAAGGATTCACCCTTTTCCGGCGGAGACTCCGGTAATTGCCGGATAATGTCTTTAGGAGCAACCCCGGACTTCACCGGGTACTGCTCGATATTTTCAAAATAATCCGCCATCCAATCGACCAATTCATGACCCCGTTTTCTAAATTCATTAATATCCATTTTGCCTCCGGCGGCCAGGGGCTCTTTTTAGTAAAAACCGCCCCTGGACCCCGCAAAAACTTTTCATATGCGCACAGTCCCTGGAAGTTGTTTCAAACAACTTACCCCATTGCAATCGTTTGTATCCCGTTCCCAAACAAGGGTTTGTAATTTGTAATTTTGAATTTGGAATTTGTTTGTAATTTGGGATTTGAAATTTGTAATTTTCATCTTTTCTTCTCTTCCTGGCTCTCTTTAAACTCAGACAGGGCTTCGATGGATACGGGTTTCAACGGCGGCCTGGCATGGAACAACCCGGTTTCCCCGGATTCCTGCCCGGTTACAGCACGTAGTATATCGTAAACCATTGGTCCGCACGTCCTTCCCTGGCAATTTCCCATGGACAACCGCATGCCGCTTTTTAATGCCATTGGAGTATCATAACCACTAGCAATTCCTTTTTTGATGTCCCCCATGGTGATATCTTCGCAGCGGCAGACAATCGTATCATCCTGGACATCCAGGATGGCATGCTGAGGAATATGGTAAAGGGAGTTAAAATAGTGAACAAACCGCATATGGTGCTTTCGTTCTTTTATCAATTTTTTCAATTGCCGCTGATAGGCGGTCTCATCTATTTTTTCAAACTTCCTTAAAATGGTAACAGCGGCGATTTTGCCCTCGTTAATGGATTTCAATGCGCCGCCCACGCCGGTAATCTCACCCGCAGCCAATATATTTTCTACAGACGTCTCCAGGTTGTCGTTGACGTTAACGATCCACCCGCCCTTTGCACTGGAGAATTCCAACTCACAACCGGCCAGCTGCGGCCCTTCAATATTGGGCACAAAACCGTACCCCACAGCCAATGCCTCAGTTTTGTAGATTTTTTCGCTTCCTTCTAGGAGTTTTCCTCTGCTGTCTACCTTTCCCACCACCACTTCTTCTAATGCACCGGTTCCCCTGGCTTCGATGATCTTTCGACGATATTTTACCGGCACAAAGGAGAAGAAAAGTTTAGATAAATACTTTGCCCCTTCGGAAAGCTTGGAAAGTTGATGAATCAATACGGGCAGCATTTTGGTTTTATCAATCATGCCAGTCTGTTCCAGGACAGCAAGGACTTTACCTCTATTTTTAAGCACCTCGTAACCCACAGAAAATAGGAATAACCCGGAACCGCCAATGAGGATTTTCCTGGCAGGAAGAACACCCGAACTTTTCATCAGGACCTGTACCATACCGGTGGAATAGACTCCGGGTAATGTCCAGCCTTTAAAGGGCAAATACCGTTCCCTGGCGCCGGTGGCAAACAGAAGGATATCGCAGGACACGTCCAGGATATCTTTTCGCTCTGACTCCAGCATCAACCGGTTATTCGGATAGATGCCCACTACACAAGTACGGTTCATAATGGTTATTTTCTTTTGTTTAACATTTTCTACAAAACGAAATCCGATCTTTTTCACGTAATCGGGGTGATAAGACGAATAATCACCCAATTGATCCGGTATTTTTCTCAGTAATTGGCCACCAATATGGATATTTTCGTCCACAAGTAAGATATTTAACTGGTGATGGGCCAGGATCCCAGCCGCCACAATACCTGAGAAACCGCTACCAACGATCACAACATCGTATTTGCTGTTTGGATTTTCATTGGTTTCAGTCATCAGTCTTCACCTTCATATTTTCTTCTACTTCAGTCATGCAGGACCGGATATTGGGTTCACCATTCACACTCACGATACATTCGAAACAGACACCCATACCACATAAAGCACCGCGGGGTTCATGTTTCAGGGGACTTTTTTTGGTACCTTTATATCCTGCAGCAATCAGAGCGGCCAGCAGGGTTTCGCCTCTGTAAGCGGAAACGGCTTCTCCATTCACATTGAATTTGATTTTTTCCTTCCGTTCGATATTACCGATGCGTAAGTCATGTAAATCATCCATAGTTTGCCCTCATTAATAGTATCCATAAGGAACCGGTTGAGTAAGGTGAGTAAGTTGAGTATGGTGAGTGAGGGAAAATCTCTTTCATTTCCATCAACTTACTCAACCACTCAACGAAGTTCGTTGCGCTCTGTTGGCGTTATTAAAGATTAAAATTACATGTAATGCGGTTTTTTGTCAAGGGGAAAAATAAAAAAGTTAAAGTGGGGCCAACTACTTACTTCNNCGGTTTTTTGTCAAGGGGAAAAATAAAAAAGTTAAAGTGGGGCCAACTGCCAACTGCCAACTGCTTACTGCCTACTATCTTTCCTGATTCCCATTCGCTGCATCTTTTTGTGCAAGCCCCGATACGTCATGTTCAGCTCCCTGGCAGTCTGGGTTTTATTCCACAGGTTCTTCTCCAGCAATTTTATGATATAGGCTTTCTCCTGTTCAGGACTCATCATCCTGGGCAGTACTTCAATTTCTTTGGTATCTTTCTTTTGCACATCTCCGTTACCGCCTTTTTCTTTTATCTCTTCCGAAAGGATGTCATAACTGACGGTTTCACCATCATCGGTCAGGTTAACGATACTGCGTATTTCATTTTCCAACTGCCGAACATTGCCCCGCCAGTGATATTCCTGGAGCGTTTCAAATGCTTTTACCGAATAACCACTGATCTTTTTATTGGCCTGCCGGCAGAACATGAGTGTGAAAAAATTGGTCAGCGCGGAGATATCTTCCTTTCTTTCCCGGAGCGGTGGAATGGTAATGGTCCGGTGAACAAGACGATAATAAAGGTCTTCCCGGAATCTTCCCTCGTTTAGTAGACGTTTTAACTCCTGGTTGGTGATGGAGATAATTCTTAAGTCAACGGTGATAGGGTTTGCTCCTCCCAGCCGGTAAAATTCTTTTTCCTGGAGAGCCCTCAGGAGTTTAGCCTGCAAATTAATGGGCATATCACCAATTTCGTCCAGCACCAATGTACCGCCGGAAGCGATTTCCAGTTTTCCTTTCTTTTGCATATAGGCGCCTGTAAACGCCCCCTTCTCATGACCAAACAACTCGCTTTCCAGTAAATCTTCCGGTATGGCTGCACAATTAAGAGCAACAAACTGATGTTTGCTCCTCCGGGAATGTTTATGAATGAGCCTGGCAAACAATTCTTTACCAGTGCCGCTCTCGCCCTGGATTAAAACAAATATATCACTGTCAGCTATCTTTTTGGCCTGTTTGATCAATTCTTTCATGTGACTATTTTCAGCCACAATATCATCAGGCAGTGGCATTTCCGGGGGAGATTCGCTTTTTAAGCTCCTATCCTTATCTCCTTTGCCCGTTAATAATTGAGACAACAGATCAATTTCGTTGACCAGGGATAAGAGAAATCTCTCAAGCTTTTCCTCTTCTTTTTTCTTTTTATGGATGCGGTTCAAAATAAAAAGAAGGGCTCTCTCTGTATCTCTGCTGTCGCTTTTTAGGGGATAAGCGTACAAACAGGAGGCTGTATCCATTCCTGGAATGGGCTGTGCGATTATTTTGGATGTAAAAATCTCCGGTTTTTCTCTGACGAGATTTTTAAAGGCCTCCATTTTGAAAGTTTCGTTTTTAACAGAAAGAATGATATCAAAGGTTTCCTCTTTTTCTTGTTTTTGTCTTTGTTTCGAAATGATAATCAGGCTCCCGAAG
>JABAOH010091523.1_pt1 | contig 18530 bp, 20 predicted proteins | sample 7062181 | NCBI WGS metagenome assembly JABAOH01 (sample SAMN14538630, study PRJNA623070) | marine sediment metagenome | biome: marine biome [ENVO:00000428]; feature: marine pelagic biome [ENVO:01000023]; material: deep marine sediment [ENVO:00002113]; isolation source: pool of 5 deep marine... | reverse complement strand
CTAGACGCGGCTATTCCGAAGTGGAGCTCTTACAGATGCTTATGCAAGTTCTTGATGAACGCGATGCGTACCTAATCCTCGTGATGGACGAGTTGGAGTCGCTCATCCGAAGCGAAGGATCCGACCCTATCTATAGTCTCACTCGGATACAAGAAGACCGCGTTAGAACTCCTCAAAGGCTCTCTCTCATCTGCATTCTCCGTGAGCCTGAGTGGTTAGACAAACTGGATGCCAGCACGAGAAGTACTCTTCAACGCAACATAATCCATCTGGAAGAGTATTCGGCGTCACAACTTCAAGACATCTTGAACGATCGGGTGGCTTTAGCCTTTAGATACGGAGCCGTTTCCACACAAACCATTGGGATAATCTCTGAACTGGCAGCAGAGGAAGGGGATGCACGTTACGCTATAGAACTCTTGTGGCGAGCAGGCAAGTATGCGGATGTTTCAGAATCACCAGAAGTTTTGCCTGAATACGTTCGGAAAGCAGCTGTGAGCGTTTATCCAGTTGTTAGGAAAGATTCAATCTCGTCTCTCAGTCTCCATGAAAAACTGTTTCTCCTCGGTGTTGCGAGACGCTTCAAGCAAACTGAAGCAGCTCACCTGTCTATGGGCGAGGCTAAGGATGCTTATGCAGTTGTTTGTGAAGAGTGGAGCCAAAAGAAGCGGGGACACACTCAACTCTGGAAATACGTAAAGGAACTCTCTGCTTTGGGCATAATTAGAATAGAACCATCTAGCGTGGGGCAACGGGGGAAAACCACTCTCATCAGTCTGCCAAGAGTCCCTGCCTCAGATTTAGAGCGAGAGTTGAATAAAGCTCTAGGCAAAAATAGGATGTAAACTGTCATGTCAATTGAAGATGTTTTCTCCTCAAGGGGGCGAGTGAAAATTCTGAGAATTCTAGTTGAGATTGGAGAACTTAACATTTCAGAAATCGCTAGAAGAGCTGGACTCAACTACGCCACTACAAACCAGCATCTGGAGGCGCTTGAGAATTATGGGCTTGTTCAGCACAAAAAGTTTGGGAGAATCCGTATCTTCCGTTTAAACGAAGCAAACTCTCGAACAAAAATGATCAAGGAAATGATGGAAGCATGGGCAAACAAATAAAGCTGAATCAAATGATGAGTAAAACAGTTGGGGTTAAACAGTCATGTTTCATGAAAATTATGAAGAAATGATAGACAAGTTTGAGCAGGTGTTACATGAAATTACAACCGAAACCACTAGAAGCGTAATCTTTGAGCATCTGCCTCCAATGGACCTCTGGAACAAAACAGAATCATATGTAACCCAACTCAAAGAGTTAGCTGAAAAGTGTAAGGAGGTCATGTTAGTTTTGAAGCCGGAAAAAGCTCATATTGTTGAACAACGCTTCAAAGCTGTTACGCAACCATTAAACACTTTCAAGGAAATATTGTTCCAGAAAACCACTGACCCCTTAGCCAATTCTCGACTTGCTTTTGAACAGTTAAGTAAAGCTATAGCTGAAGGCTCCAGTTTTCTTCTTCTCGCTAGGGAGGTTCAAAAAAGTCCGTCTCCAGCCATTAAGGAGATTCTTATGTTGAAGGGGATAGCGGGAAAAATAGTGCCATCATCAGCTGGTGAATCAGCAGAGACTCTTCAATTGAAACCTGCCCGCCTAATTTGGCGTGTAGAATCGCTTAGAGCCTCTTTAACCAGTCTTGAGAGAAGTCTGGAAGAGGCTAAAGGTAGTCTAGGCATGCTTCGGAAGGAAATTCTCAAATATGGTTATGCTTCTGTTAAATCTCCTATCGTGGAGAAGAAAGAATTAGAGACTGAAAAGTCTCAAGAAAAACATGTTTCTCTTTCCAAATTTCCTAAGGTGAATGAGTTATGTCAATGGTGGATGTATCGAAAAAGCCGGAAGTGTACCGTGAGGCAACGGCAAAGGGATTAATTAGACTGAGAGCGGAAACCATAAAGTTGATTAAAGAAGGAAAAATCGAGAAAGGCGACCCTTTCTATGCAGCTAAAATTGCAGGAGTTTTAGCCGCTAAGAAAACAAGTTCTTTGATTCCGTTATGTCATCCTCTTCCGTTAACAGACGTAAAGATCAGCATGGAAACCATCGGATACTCTTGGATAGAAGTATCTGCAACCGTGAAGACGAAGGCGCAGACTGGAGTTGAGATGGAAGCTCTTGTAGCGGTTACAACAGCGTTGTTAACGATTTGGGACATGACAAAACAATACGAGAAGGACGAAAAAGGTCAGTATCCGTACACTCTGATTCAGAATGTTCATGTTGCACGTAAAGTGAAGGGAAAAAGCGGATGAGCGAGACTTCGCGTAAACACAAGGCTGAGGCGCCTAAGAAGCTAGGCTTTGCAGTTATTGTTTGCAGTTCTTCTCGCTATCAAGACGTCAAAGCAAAAAAGCCCATTATCGATCCTTCTGGTGATTTGATCGTTGAAGCTTTACAGAAAGCTGGTCACGCAGTTGTTTTTAGGGACATCGTGCCCGACGACATGGTTTTGATTGGAAAATATGTTAGCAGAGGCTTGGGATCAGAGAAGGTGGATGCAATTATTTTGTGCGGTGGAACCGGGATTAGCCCTAAAGACGTGACGATTGAGGCGGTTAGACCTATGCTAGTTAAGACTTTGCCTGGTTTTGGAGAGTTGTTTAGAAAGCTCAGTTTTGATGAAATTGGTTCAGCGGCTGTTTTGACTCGTGCTTTGGCGGGCGTTGCAGATCAGGGGAAAGCTGTTTTTTGTATTCCCGGCTCGCCGCAGGCTGTGAAGCTTGTTTTGGAAAAGCTTATTTTGCCCGAAGTGGCTCACATACTGAAACACGCTCGTGAAAAATAGGCTGATTGTACAGAATGATTCATGACGACTATGGGCGACCAGTTCTGAACCTGCGAATATCGATTACTCAGCGTTGCAACTTAAGATGCCCCTACTGCCACAGAGAAGGCCAAGTGGCTAGTCCTTCAACTGAAATGACTAAAGACGAAATTATTCGTATTGTAGGAGTTGCGGTTGGGCTTGGCATCTCCCGAGTAAAGCTGACTGGAGGCGAACCATTGCTTCACCCGGACATCTTAGACATTGTGAAAGGCCTCGCAGAACTTCGAGGTTTAAAGGATTTGTCTATGACCACCAACGGGACGAATTTGGCGTCTTGGGCTAAAGGACTTAAGAAGAATGGTTTGAGTCGAGTTAACATAAGCATCCCATCTTTAGACGTTGAAACATACTACGCCCTTATGGGTGGAGACTTAAGGGATGTATTGAAGGGAATCAGAGCGGCTGTGAATGCCAACTTGTTCCCTGTGAAGTTAAACATGCTGGTTTTGAAGAATGTAAATGAACATGAAATTCCCAAAATGATCAGTTTTGCAGAGCAAACCAGCACCATTTTACAGTTAATCGAGTTAGAGCCTCTAAACGTTAGCATGTCCTACTATAAACGGTACCATTACCCCTTAGACAATGTTGAAGAAGAATTAGCGAAGCAAGCTAGACAGATACATACTCGTGAAGACATGCAAAACCGCAGAGTGTACTTCCTTCCCAAAGCAAAAGTAGAAGTGGTTCGTCCCATCGAGAACACAGAGTTCTGTGCCTGCTGCACTAGACTGAGGGTGACAAGCGATGGCTGGTTGAAACCCTGTTTAATGAGAACCGACAATCTGGTGGACCTTCTTACACCTTTGAGAAAAGGAGCAAACGATGAAGATTTAACTAAACTTTTTATGGAAGCAGTGAAAAGACGTGAACCATACTACAAACTGACACAAAACTTAAAAACCCAATGACTATGGGAAAAGAAAATAGTGATTAAAATGACGGAGATATCCTTCAACGAATTTATGAAACTCGACATGAGAGTAGGAAAGGTTGTTGAAGCCGAACCCATAGCTGGCTCCAGAAACCTAATCCGCATGATAGTGGACTTTGGAACTGAAAAAAGACAGAGTGTTGCAGGACTGCTACAATGGTATAAACCAGAAGAACTGATAGGTAACACGTACGCGTTCCTTTTGAACTTGCAAAGAAAGAAGTTTATGGGTGTAGAGTCACAATGCATGGTTTTTGCGGCGGAAGACAACAAAGGCAACGTAATTTTGATTAAACCAGAAAAAGACGTGGAAATAGGAAGCAAAATCCACTAGAACTCCCGAAACTAACAGGAACACCCTAACCAACAATGTTTCCAAGAATAGCCTTAGCTCTCCCCTCACTTCCAGCAAGATACTTGATCATGCTTTCATCCACATCAAGCCATTTAGCTATTCCCGCCGCCATTTCCGCGTTAGCCTCAAAAATCACCCGTAGGTAAGGCAGAACATCCTTCACCGCTCGAGTGGAGGAAACATGCATCTTTCTCTTTATCTTCATGCCAATCAGCGATCGCATGTCTCTCTCCCGTTTAGTTCTACCTAACCATCGTAGGCGTTCTGGAAACTTGAAAGGAATCCATCCAGAAGATTTTGTTCTCTGCTTAGACATGGCTACGCCAGCCGTCATAAAATCAAAAACGTAGCGAAGCAACCTCCAATTCTGCGTTGCTCTGATTCGCCCTCGATACACGTCAGCTGTTGCAAGCGCGTCCATAGCCATAGCTAAGTCCCGGGCATCAGTCAATTGATGCGGCACGTTCTCGTAAATCCACTGAAATAGCATGTCTGGATCTACATCTGCCGCGTCAATTGCGCTTTTTGCCTCTACACAATCTCTTGCGCGAAAGATTGTGTTCAAAACTTTGAAGATCACGTCTTTTCGGTCTCTCTCAGCCAGCCAAGCCACATCCTCGTATGTAAGCTGTCTCCGACCTTGCGTCAACGCCTGCAAATCATTCACTGCCGAGCGAACATCTCTTCCAGACCGTTCAGCAATCAGCTTGAGTGCTCTTTCATCCGCTTCAATTCCTTCAATTACACAAATATTCTTCAAATGTTTAGCCACCTGTATAACAGTGGGCTTCTTGAACTCTATGAGTAAACAATAGCTGCGAAGACTGGAAAACTTGGGATCATAAGCGTTGTTGGCTATGAGCACAACTGGGCAACGCGCAGTTTTGATTGTTTCAATAACTGCTCGAACTCCACCTCGATCTGAGGTTCCTGTGATCCCGTCTAACTCATCCAATAGAATCACACGTTTGCCACCAAACAAAGTCGAGTATTGAGAGGCTAAACCCGCAAACCGCTTTACAGCGTCTGCTGTTCTGTAATCACTTGCGTTTTTTTCCACTAACTCCATTTTCAAGTCGTTCGCTAAAGCCTCAACTGAGACAGTTTTTCCAATGCCTGGGGGTCCGTAAAGAAGTGCTGCTCGCTTCTTAGGAACTCCTTTGCTCCANNGTTTTTCCGATGCCAGGGGGTCCGTAGAGAAGTGTTGCTCGTTTCTTAGGAACTCCTTTGTTCCATGACTCTATCCAGTTGGTTAGTTTTTGAATTGCCTCTTTGTTTCCCACAACTTCTGAGAGTGTTTGAGGCTTGTGTTTCACGGTCCAAGCGGCGTACACGCTTGCTAACCGCCCCTTTGCACTTCGTAGCCAGCTTCAGTTAGTCGAGCTAATAAGGCGCTCAGCTGAACTTCGTCGTCGGCTCCTTGTATCAAGCGGAAGTCGATTTCGCCAATCGCTTCTGCCAGCTTAATTTTCCATCTTTCTGGAAGTTGGGAACGGAAAATTTCGATGTGAACTTGTCGAATAATGTCGCTTCCCGTCAATCCATACTTCCAAATCATCTCCCTCAACTTGTTTCTAGCTTCAACGAAATTGCCTTTCATAGCCAACAACATCATATTTTGAACATCTGCGGGGTTGGCTCTGCCGACCACTGAATACATGGTTTCGGTGTCAATCGGTCTACCCAACGAAGCAGCCGCCTGTAACGCGTTAACTGCTTTTCGCAGGTCTCCGCCAGAAACTTCAAAGATGGCGTTAAATCCTTCGTCAAGCACTTTCACGTTTTCTTTTTGAATAATTTTTTGCAGGTAAGTGTGCTGATCTTCTTTTGATAAGTAGGTAAAACGGAAAGGTGCACATCTCGACTGGATTGGTTCAATAATTTTGCCCGAATAGTTACAAATAAGGATGAATCGACAGGTTTCGGTGAAGCGTTCCATGGTGCGTCTCAACGCTTGCTGGGCATCTCTTGTCATGTTGTCTGCTTCGTCCAGAATCATGATTTTAAACGGTATTTCACCTATAGATCGGGTTCGAGCAAACGTTTTCACAGTTTCCCTCACCACATTTATGCCGCGTTCATCACTTGCATTCAACTCCTTAAGGTGTCCTCTGTAGTTTTCACCGTAAAGGTCATGGGCTAAACAAAGTGCAGCAGTTGTTTTACCAGTTCCCGGCGGACCGGCGAAGATACAGTGGGGGATGTTCTTAGCCTTAACGAAGCTCTTTAGTCGTTCTACTATTTCTTTCTGGTTCATTATTTCGTCAAGTGATTTGGGGCGATACTTCTCTGCCCACATCTCGTAACTCAAACTTTAAGCCTCCACGATTTATTTAGGAACACCTGTGATAATAACAGTATCGACTAGAGGCGTTCTATGCGCGCATAAGCAATAAAATGTATTGTTTACTCTTCCAGAACAAACTTGAATGTTAGATTCTCCACAGCGATAATGCTGAATAAAAACGCAAAAAGCAAGGTTAATTCTGGCAACACATCCATACGTGCAAAACCGCCAATGATCTTGTTTGTCGCGTTAACCGACGAGATTAACACTGGCAAGCAAACAGGGAAGAGTAAGAAGGATAAAAGAAGAGTTTTTCCTTCAGAAAACATAACAAGCCCTGAGATGAAAGAACCAGCCAATGCAAGGTCTATACCTCCAAGAATAAAGATCGCTAAGAAATCCAGAACGTTCGCAGGCAACTTGAGATTTAAAAACACGATAGAGAATGGGAGCAGCACTGCCTCAATTAGCAGAAGCAGTACCGCTGCATACAGAGTTTTTCCAAGCAAAATCGAGAACGATGAACAAGGAAGAGTTTTTAGACCTCCAAGAGTTCCTCGATCCATTTCTCGGGTGAAAGAGGTTGTAAAGGTCAGTATGCTAGTGAAGAAAAGAACCATCCAAAGAGCCGCAGAAACTACTTCTGGGCTGGTTGTAATGGCGCCACCCCATGCGAAACTGAACAGCAAGACTGAACTAACAGAAAACGTGATTATAGACAAAATTTCATAAATTCGCCTAAACTCTGTCCTAAGATCTTTTTCCGCTATTCTAATTGCAGCTGATTTTTTCAAGGGATTCTTCACCTAAAATCTTGTGTCTCGCACTAGTTTGCCTTTATTCAGAAAAATTCCTCTTTTGCAGAGTCGCTTTGCCCAGTCCAGTGAATGTGAGGATACCAACAACGTCTTTCCCTTCTGTTGTTTAAAGTATCTTACGAGAAGGTTATTCGTTTCTTCATCTAAGCCCGCGAAGAATTCGTCGATTATGACTAGATCAGGATTATGAACCAGTGCTCTTGCGATGTCAGCTCTCTTTCTTAAGCCATAGGATAATTGCTTGACTGGTGCTCTGTACCATTCCTCCAAGTTCAAAAGCGTAATTATCTCTTCCAAGTCTTGACTCGCTGGAAAGAATTTTTGATAAAAGAGAAGGTTTTCCTCGACAGTAAGCTCGTCGTACAAAAAACTCTCATGCGCTACGAAGCCTATTTGCCTTCTTACTTTTTCCCCATCTTTGATCACGTCTTTGCCATAGATTTTAACACTGCCTGATGATGGAAAAAGATGAGTAGCCACCGTTTTCATTAGCGTGGTCTTTCCCGCTCCGTTTGGACCCAAAACCGCCACAGAATCACCATGTTCAATCTCTAGGGAAAGGGGATAAAGAGCCACCGTATATCCGTATTTCTTTGAAACATCGATGATCTCAACGGCGGCAGTCATCGAATCAAACTCTACCTTTTTTTCCTTTTAGATAAGGTTACCGATATCACAGAGAATCCGATGGCTACAGAGCCTAGAATGAGGGCTATCGGGAAAATCGGCATAGAAAACAGTGAAGTCTGATCTTGGCTTTCATATTTTGAGGGACATTTGGCGAGTATTTGAGAAGCCTGTATGGTTCGTGGTGAAACCAGTTCTCCAACAGCCACTGACTGTTGCCCCTCAGCAAAATTTGAAACAGGCTCTCCTGTATAAACTACGCTGATTGTTGATTCTCCATCTGTGAGGGAAAAATTCAGTGAACCATCCATTCCCTGCTTTGTTGACCCGTTGACGACTGTTCCTATCACTTGAACCTGTCCATTGAGGTAAGCCTCTGGGTTGTCTACGATTTGCGAAACATTTTGATACGGGTCTACATAGGTCAAGAACGCATTGTAAGCGAACACACTGCTCAAGACCAGCAAGACGGCAGCAACAACTATAATGTATTTTATGCGGATTCAGTTTTCCCCCTTTTTCAAGTCATTTAATCTCTTTTCAATTTCGGATAAACGTTTACCAAGCCAGAGGAAAACAATTAAAATAATGCCCCAATAAACAGCTGACACAATGAAAAGCTCAACCACCAACTTTTTGCACCCTCTTTTCATAGGTTAACACGCGAATTTGATCTTGTACACGCCATAGACTATACATCGTTCTTAGCATTAATAGATATATTAGAGATGCAGCGACGAGATTTAAGAATAACGTCTCTAGCATTGGTTGGGTTATGGAGATTCCTGTTCCGCTTATTATTTGAGGATGAAGTGTCTGCCAAAGTCTAACAGACATATAGCTTAAAGGAACCGTAGTAAATGCTAAAATGTTGTATACAGCACCGATTGATGCTCGCTTCTCTATGTTTCCGATGGATAGACGCAGTGAAATATATCCCATGTAAGCTATCCACAGTATGAGTGTTGTAGTTTGTCGCGGATCCCAGTTCCAGTAGGCTCCCCACGCTACTTTTGACCAGATAGAACCAGTCACTAACGCTATTGCTCCATAGAGTAAACCTAAAATGGCAGAAACTTCGGCAAGAGTGTCGTAAACAAAATTCTTTTTCACTAAGTAAAGTATGCTGCTCAATAGGGCGATGCCCAATGAGAGATAGCACACCCAAGCAGCTGGTGTGTGGATGTAAAAAATTCTATAAAGATCGCCCATTGTCACTTCTGGAGGAGCAGCTACGAAAGCTGCATACGAGGCGGTGACGTTAACAAAGATTACAACGAAAAGATAAACAATGTTACGGATTTCCATTTGATCTATCCTTCCTCATCTGAATCGGGTGAGAATAATGCATATAAATGCTCTCTTAAAATTTTCTATGAGAATAATCTAAGAAAACTTGCTTAAAACTTATAGGTGTGCAAACAATGAGAGTAAAAAAGAAATGGAAGAATACTCTTTTCAATCTAGCCATAATTGTTTTGATTGTCTTCACCATTGGGGCTTTTATTGTTTCACCGTTAACAAAAGCTAGACCTACATACGTAAAGGATTTGCCACAATCACTGAAAAATTATTGCATTGTCTGTCACACAGCCTCGTCTGGAGGACCACTAAATGTATTCGGAGAAGACTATTCGAGGTTAGGTTTAAACATAAACGCAACAGCTAATCTAGATTCAGATGGAGACGGTTTCACCAATGAGGAGGAACTCTCAGCGGGTACATTTCCAGGAGACTCAAACTCTTACCCTGGCTCTTCTATTCGGAGCATGCCTGTTTTTGAATTATTAGTTTTAGTTGTTGCTTCGTTGTCCGTCGTTTTGCTTATATTTGGTGTTTATAGACGCAAAATGAAAGAGAAACATGTGAAAGCAGACTTGCAAAACAACTGATTTGTTTGATGCCTATCATTTCTTTAACTAATCAGAGTCCAACTTGAACAACATAATAGTAGATTAAATAAGCTCCGATGAAAATAAGAAGCAAACCGCTTAGTCTCCTAATTAACGGGGTCAACTCTGCTATCCTTTTGAGTAACATATGTCCAGCCTTTGAAACAGTAATTGTAATCAAAATCAATGGGAACCCCATTCCTAAGGCATAAACAATAAATGTGATCCAAGCCTCGACGGCGCCTCCAGCTGCAAAGGCGCAAAATAGAGTCGAAAAGAACACTGGAGTTGTGCAACTGATGGTCGCCAACCCATAAACTATACCGTAGAAGAACAACCCTACGAGACCTTTTCGCTCAGGCGCTTTGATTGGGATCATGAACCATGGCAACTTTAGTTCCATCAACAACACGATTCCCATGAAGATTGTTAAGGTTCCAGCAAGGAGTTCAAGAACCCAAACATAAGAATTCACTAAGTTCCTAGCTAACGAAGCCACACCGCCAATAATAGAAAACACAGTCAACAATCCTAGGCTGCAGGCTATGCCTCCAACAGCCGCATTTTTAAGGTTAGTTCTTGTTCCAAGATAATATCCAACATATCCAGGAAGCATTGGAAATCCACATGGAGAGAAAAGCGCCAAAAACCCTGCTGAAAATATAAAAGAAACTGAAGTCAAAATGTCGAAAGCCATGTGTTTCAACCAAGCAACTGTTCAATTTCGCTATTCAATGTCTGCTCGCTTACCACGCCAGTGTGAACGAAGCTTATGTAACCGTCTTTGTCAATGATGACTGTTTTTGGAGGGGCATTAACTCCATAAGCCTTGGCTAAATTTGCTGTGTCTCTAGCCCAGATCCATGTGGCGTAATGAAATGTTGCAGCAAAATTCCGTAATGCATCATTCGATTCTGTGGGGTCAATGTCGATGGATATTAAGACTATTGAGTTTTTGTATTTTGCCCAAGCCTGTCCCAAAACGGGCATTTCACTTCGGCATGCAGGGCACCACGTTGCCATAAAGTTGAGCAACACCACTTTTCCTCTGAAGTCGCTCAAGGGGACAACGTTTCCTTTGACATCTGCCAGAGTGAAGTCAGGAGCCACATCTGCAGCATTTTGTTGCCACAATCCTGTAGCAAATGAAACGAAGAGAACTAAACTAATGACAACTGCAAATGCCCAAACCCATTTCTTTTTTCCAGCGAATATTTCAAATTACTCTAATGTTGTTATTGCGTCACTTCTTATTCTTGTTCTTTCTTGAATTTTTGATACTCTTGCTCAAAGATTTCTTCATACTTTTCCATTTCTTCTTTTTGCTTATCATGCGTTGCTTCTTTCTCTTTCTCCTCTTCTTCAACTTCCACGATAGGCGATTTAACTTCTGAGTCAGGAATGGAAGCCTTCCTCCGAGTCAGTTGGTAGATTGCGACGGTTCCAACGACTGAGACAATTATGGGGAACATCCATAAAGTCAATTCTAAACCGCTCTTTTGCGGCGTCACAAGTATCTGATCAGTGTAATCATCTACAAGTTCTGCGACTATTTGATCTCTGGTCTTTCCCTCCGCGAGGGCTTGTTCTATTTCTGACTTCAATGTAGTGGCTGTGTCGCAGTAACAACCGTCCAAGGTTTTGCCACAGCCACAAGGGCATATCAAAGATTTTGAAATGTCTTCGACGGTTTGAGCCATTGCTTCGTTTAACATCGCAGTTAGAAAAGGGAAACTTATCAATACAAAGAGAAATAGTGCTGCTTTTTTGGTTGCCATTTCATTAGTTCACTCCTTTTTTGGGCCATGCAGCGACTATCGTTCCGGCTACCATAATGGCTATTCCGATCCAAATAAGATTTACTAGGGGAATTGTCTTGAGGGTGAGGCTGGCTTTATCGCCTTCCATGCCAACAAATATTGTGTATATGTCATCAAGCCATGTTGTATGAATGTGTACGTTTCTAATCCACTGTTGCTGCGCATAATAGTAGGTCATTGACGGGTAAGCATCACAGATTTTTCTGCCATTTTGGGATATTTCAAGCCACGTACTTGCGGTGTCCTTATCGCTTTCAGAATATATGTTGATCTGCATCAATTTCACTTCATAGCTTCCTGTGTTGAAAGACTCTCCTTCACTGAGCGAAAAGCTCATTGTGCTCTCATATAAGGTGGAACCAGCTATGCCCAACACTATCAATATGATTGAAAGATGTATTATGTAACCTCCATATTTTCTACGATTTCGCTTAATGGCTGAACCAAGACTTTTAAGGCGCCTCCACCTGCCAACATTTCCTTCACCTTTAGTCCCTCTATAAAACTCCAGCCCAATCGCTGAAGCCACAAACACACTCACCACAAGCGTAACGATACCTGCAAAATCTGTGACTCCCAAGACAAACCCTGCAAACAATGCGATAACGGTCAGTGCCAATGGATAAGTGAAGTTCCTTCTCAGACTAGCAACTGATGCTTTTCTCCAAGCGATCAAGGGACAAAATCCCATTAACACGATCAGAACCAAAGCCAAAGGGACAAAAGTTTCATTGAAATATCCAGATCTAACACTTGCTTGGTAGCCGCGAATCGCTTCAGAAACCAACGGAAAAGTAGTTCCATAAAAAACTAGGGCTGTCAAGACCACGAAGATCAAATTGTTAAACAAAAAGGCAGTTTCCTTAGAAAGATACGCCTCAAAAATGTTTCTGCTTTTCAAGGTCTCCCGCTTAATCAAAATTAGTCCAAATGTCGTAGCCAAAGTTAATAGAATAAACGCTAGAAAATAGGTTCCTATCGGTGACTTAGCGAAGGTGTGAACAGATTGAATGATTCCACTTCGAGTCAAGAAGGTTGCGTACAATACTAGGGAAAAGGTCAAGGATATCAGTAATATGTTCCATACTTTCATGCCTCTTTTTCCTTCTTGTATCATCACAGAATGTAAAAATGCCGTGGAGATCAACCAAGGCATTAATGAGGCATTTTCTACAGGGTCCCACGCCCAGTAGCCTCCCCAACCAAGCACATGATATGACCACCATGCTCCCAGTCCTATGCCGATGCTCAGGAATATCCATGAAAACAGAGTCCAGCTTCTTACGCGATAAACCCATCTGTCATTTTCTTTTAGAAGCCCAGCAATGGCAAAGGCAAAAGGTACAGTGAAACCCGCGTATCCTAAAAAGAGGGTTGGAGGATGCATAATCATTCCTGGGTCTTGAAGAAGAGGATTCATACCCCTTCCATCGTCTAGTATGAAGTTTAATCTTGCAAATGGATTAGACGCAGATAATAATACGATTATAAAAAATGACGTAACCAATATGAGTGTTGGCGCCACGTAAGGCGTCAATTCATCTTTTTCTTTTTCAGTCATAACTACGGCAACTGTGAATATAGAAAGCAACCAAGCCCATAACAGAAGCGAGCCCTCTGAACCTGCCCAGAACGCCGCTATGGTGTAGATGAGAGACAGATTTCTGCTAGTGTAGGAAGCAACATATGCTGTTTGAAAATCGCGGCTTAGAATTAAATAGAAAAGCCAAATTGATGAAAGAGTGAGAAGACCACATATTGCCCATACGCCTTTTTTCCCAAGACTGAAAAGGTTAGGTTGTTTCCTGTAAATTCCATTGACATACAACAAAACTGTGACTTCAGCAATTATTAGAGCAAGCCACAAACCAATTTCTCCAATCATGCGTTCACCTCTGGACTATCTTCCTTTTCTAGTTTTTTTATCTTTTTAACCACTTCGGCTCTACGATGTTCAAATTTGGACTTCATTTTTCTGTAACTCTCAGCAGAAACTAATCCTTTTTTGAAGTCTAGGTCTAGTCTATGCAAAGTTGAAATGAGTGCCTGCTCTTCAGCATGTAGTTCCGTCAAGATTTGAGAATGTAAATCAGTAGACGTCAATTGAGTTGCTTTGCTTTTTTCTATTTGCTGAATTATTGCTATTATTTTCTTCTTATGTTTCGATTTGAGTTTTTCATATTTCTCTTTAGAGATTTTTCCCGCAGCATATTCTGAATCCAGTTTGGCTATTGCCTCAAATAACATCAATTTTTTTGCTTCCAAATCAATTGATGAAGTTTTCTTCTCGTATGCTCTCTTTCGAATAATTGGATAAGTGAGAAAACTCATTCCCAAAATTAAGGGTATTATTACCCACAAGAAAATCGGCGCATAATTCTGAGGCGTAGCTAATCCTGTGAACTTGAGAATTACCGTGGAATTTGCTTTCAGGTTCACGCCGTTGAATACGGTATATTCTACGTTATCCACCTCTGTGATTCTTGACTTGTTTACGAGTCCAGCGGTGATTTCTGCAGTGACTTCATGCTTATTTTCAACGATTAAATAAAATTGTTCAGTGTCATATGCTAGCTTTTTTTCAAACTGTCGTTGCGAAGAAGTTATAAGGTTGTAATCCATCCACATAGAATGTGTGCCGTTAGGTTTGATTGGCATCATAGGGTCGAAGAGAACCTCGCCCCCAATCCGTTGAATGCAGCAATCCATAACCGACGTTTTAAAGCCGTACGCGCCTGAAGGAAGCCAAGCTTTTAGTAGGCTGTTGTTAAAAACGTGTAAACCAGCATTTATGTAGAAAATGTTTTCGAATATCCTTAGATGCCCTTCTTCCAGTTTTATGAGGATGTCAATCCATCGAATCTTAATGTCTGCATCGCTAGTGGTTGTTTCATAAACAGCAAAATCAATTTGGATGGACGTTTGGTTTTTGAAATTCACCTCCATGCTGTACAGGACACCTTGAAATACAAATGAAACTTGGTAGTTTTCTTCTACAGTTAGGTTCTCGAATGCGTAATTGCCGTTGTTGTCTGTGGTGGCGTTTGCAATCCCAATTAACGTGTTATCCTGAAGTTTGCTTAATGAAACAGTCTGATTAGGTAAAGGGTCATTTATTAGGGTCACTTGCCCATGAATCTTTCCAGTGTTTTCCGAATCTTGTGCGTTAGCTATCGTGGTGATGTTGACTAAAACTAATGAGATTGTTAGAAAAAAATATATAGATGCCGACTTCTTTCGTGCTGCCACCGAACAGCTACTCCTTCCTCTCGCTTTATCTGTGACTTCGCTTATTGGATGCATGAATAAAAAGGTTCTGCAGCGCTTCAGTGTCATGGGTATTGTGACCTAACGAATGGTCTTCTTTGTGCTAAGCTTGCGTTTATTGATTACTGATATTAGTATGCCTCCAATCAAAGTCGTCACCGTGGCTAATGAAGCGGAAAGAGAATTGATTATAGAAAATATCGTGACAAGCTCTGCATGCAGCCGCTGTAGGCAGTATAACCTCGATTACAGTGCTTCTTTTAACTAACAATATCTTGTTGTTGGGAAACTCTATTAGGACGCTACCGTTTTGCCGCCAAACTTCATGTATGTCTCTCACTCTAGAAACACGAATAGAAGTGCATATTTAGAGCAATGAATTAAGCTCTTGCTCTTTTCATCAAAAGTTATAAAACAGTACTCAACATTGTTACTGAAGGCATTCAGCGATGATGGGAAGCAAATCCAAACAAGAAAGCGCAAACGAATTACGTCTTGAAAGAAAAATCTTGGATAGACGCGATCTCATAATCCTCAAACGAGAATTGTGTAATGGCTGCGGCATCTGCGCCGAAGTGTGTCCAAAAAATTCAGTTAATCTGAAGCCTGCAGTGATAGAAAACGGCAGACTAATCCACTTTCCAGTCGTCGACATAGATGCAAATACTTGTATTCTCTGTGGCATATGCGCGTTTTTCTGTTCACTGAGCGCGTTGGAGGCATGGGTCAACGACGAAAAAACAGCTATGTTTGTTAAAACTGAAGCACTCCCACAGCCAGTCAAAATCATTGAAGTTACCAAAGAGATGTGTAAGCCTGATTGTGGACTTGAATGTGAGAAAAGCTGTCCAAGAGACGCAATTAAAGTGAGGGTTCAAAAAGAAAATGGGCAGATTAAGAAAATTCTCGCTGTTCAGGTGGATGAAGATCTTTGCTTTTACTGTAAAGTCTGCGAGTATGCTTGCCCTTATGGAGCAATCGGTGTTGAAAAATTCATGGAAGGCACAGTAACGGTTGAAACAGAGAAATGTCCGCAAGACTGTCAAGTATGTATAGATGTGTGCCCCACCAAAGCAATAAACTTGGAAAAGAGGAAGGTCAAAGTATCTCCGGAAATCTGCATTTATTGTAAAGCCTGTCAAAATGTCTGTCCAGAAGAAGCCATTAATGTTACCGTAGACCATGTTTCGCATACGCCCATAACATCTGCATTGTGGACTACCCTTCTAGAACAGTTTGCTTCGTATGAAGCGGCTATGAAAGAGTTAGCTGCTAAGTCTAGAAAAAGACTCAAGACAATTATTAATAGTCGCGTATATTGATATGTAAAATAGAGTTGACTAGAATGCAGCGAAGATACGTTGTCTCAGACCCCGAAGCATGTACTGGATGTCGAATCTGCGAATACATTTGTTCAGCGGTGAAAGAACAAGGATTTAACCCGTTACTGTCTCGCATTCGAACAATGCGGATAGAACCAACTCTAAACATATCTATGGCCTGCCGCCTCTGTGAAGACCCAACATGCGTTAAGTCTTGTCCAAGAAACGCTCTTTCAAAAGATGAAGAAACAGGGATAATCAAACTGGATGAAACAAAATGCAATGGTTGCGCATGGTGCATTGAAACATGTGAATTCGGCGCAATCGCATTGCACCCCACTAAGCAAACTATGGTCGTTTGTGACCTATGTGACGGAGACCCTAAATGCGTCATGTACTGCCCTAAAGAAGCTTTAGCCCTTATGACAACAGAGGAAATATCGCAAAAAACTAGGAAGAAAGCTCTTAAGGCGTTAGTGCCAGAGACCGGTTGATAACGCGTTTGCTCTAACTGTTTTTCTGTGCTATGAGCTTTCACCTGTTATGTAGTCATTGATAGAGTGTGCTGCTTTTTTACCTGCAACTATGGCTTCGATCACGGTGGCTGGTCCAGTTACGACGTCTCCACCAGCAAATACTCCAGAGATGCTTGTTTCCAGAGTTAATGGATTCACAATAATAGTGCTCTGCTTGGTAATCTTAATTGCTTTGGGTAGAAGGGAGTAGTCTGTTGACTCCCCGATGGCAAGTATCATCGTGTCTAATTCAATAGTGAATTCTGAGCCTTCGACGGGTATTGGTCGTCTTCTCCCGCTTTCATCGGGTTCTCCCAATTCCATTTGTATGCATTCTATTGCAGCAAGTTGAGAGTCTTTACTCAAGATTGTCTTTGGCGCTACCAAGAATTGAATCGTTACGCCTTCCCTTTCCGCTTCTCTTACTTCCCAAGAGTTGGCTGGCATCTCTTCCCGTGACCTTCGATACAAGATAGTGACTTCTTTGACTCCAAATCGTAAGACAGCTCTAGCAGCGTCAATAGCAACGTTGCCGCCACCTATCACCGCAATTTTGTCTCCCAACTCAACTTTCTTTCCCATGTTTATCTCTCTTAACAACTCAATGGCATGTACAACACCTTTGAGTTCTTCACCTTTGATGCGGAGTTTTCTGCTTTTTTGAGCCCCAATAGCGATGAATATTGCTTTATATCCCTCTTTAAAGAGACTGTCAATTGTTATGTCCTTGCCAAACAACACGTTGGTTTTGATCTTCACCCCTAAGTTTTCTATATGTTTAATGTCAGCGTCAAGCACATCTCGAGGCAATCGAAATTCAGGGATGCCTACTCTCAACATTCCACCAGGTTTGGGTAGTGCTTCGAAAACCGTGACTGGATATCCCATAAGGGCTAACTCGTAAGCTGCTGTAAGTCCAGCTGGGCCAGAACCAATTATCGCAATTTTCTCTCGATGCTTTTTAAATTCAAGCGCGGTTTTCTCTTCTCTTTTCTGCTCGTATTCAGCGACATATCGTTTAAGGAGTTCAGTTGCCTTTGGGTCGCCAACTTTGCCGAAACACACTAAGCCACAAACTCCAGCAAACGGCATCTCCTTCCCAATAAGTTGTAAGCCTTCACTAAACTTGGTTAGGTAGCCTCTTTCCGCAGCAATGTTTCTTGTCAATAAGAAAATCTCTGGCAGGTTCAAACCTTGTGGGCATCTCTTGTAGCATCTGTCGCACCATGCGCATAGCCATGGCTCAGCTTCTGTTACGGCTTTATCTAAATCATGTACGATTGTTTGAAGGAGCATTCTTGGATTGTAATGTTTGGGGATTAACCTCGCGATAGGGCAGCTTGCTGTGCAGATACCGCACTCAAAGCAATGTTTCAGTTTCTCAGGGTCTAAGAGTTTTTCCATGACTTCTTTGGAAATATTGATTGTTTTGCTTTTCAACGGTCTTCCTCTGTCAAATTGAATCTATATTGTTGAGTCAACACTAACATAAAAAATATATGCATATCTTTATTTTCTATGTTTACCTCCTTAAGGATTGCGGAGTAAATTAGAATGACGCAGACCCAAGAGCAGTCCGAAGATACTAGAATAGGCGTATATGTCTGCCATTGCGGACTGAATATAGCGGGCTCTGTTGACTGTGAGGCGGTGGCAAAGTTTGCGGCTACGCTTCCTCATGTTGTGGTTTCTAAAGACAACAGATACACCTGTTCAGACCCAGGACAAGAACTAATCAAAAATGACATTGAAGAGCATAAACTGAACCGTGTAGTTGTAGCTTCCTGTTCACCCCGCCTTCACGAACCCACT
>JABAOH010007776.1_pt3 | contig 18539 bp, 14 predicted proteins | sample 7062181 | NCBI WGS metagenome assembly JABAOH01 (sample SAMN14538630, study PRJNA623070) | marine sediment metagenome | biome: marine biome [ENVO:00000428]; feature: marine pelagic biome [ENVO:01000023]; material: deep marine sediment [ENVO:00002113]; isolation source: pool of 5 deep marine... | reverse complement strand
ACTGGGTGTGATTATGCGGCCAATGTGAAGAAGGCCGAAATCGCTGTTCCAAAAGACAAGGCCAAAGGCCGGGAAAAGATCAAGAAAATGGACAAAGTATCCACCCCAGGTATCACGACCATAGACGCCCTGGCTGATTTTATTTCCACACCTCCCCAGAATCTGGTTAAAACCTTGATTTTTGAATCTGACAAGGGAGTGCTTGCTGCCCTTGTGAGAGGCGATCACGATGTCAACGAAATCAAGCTCATGACGGCACTTGACTCGTCCCATGCAGGGTTGGCTAGCGATGAAATTGTTGAAAGAGTGACTCGCTCACCAAAGGGGTTCGCTGGACCTGTGGGACTCGAGGTTCCGATGATAGCCGACCACGCCCTGAAAAGCATGGTGAATTTCGTGACCGGGGCCAACGAGAATGATGCCCACTTGATCAATGTCAACCTGGAAAGAGACTTCCATGTGGATCGGTTTGCTGACATTCGGATGGTTCTCGAGGGCGATCGATGTCCCCGATGCGGTAAACCCTTCAGGTTCGATCGCGGCATCGAAGTGGGTCAGGTTTTCAAGCTCGGCAAGAAATACAGCGAGGCCATGAAGGCCACATACCTCGATGAGAAGGGAAATGAGAAACCGATCGTCATGGGCTGCTATGGCATTGGCCCGGCCCGGACCATTGCTGCCATTATTGAACAGCATCATGATCAGGATGGGGTCATCTTTCCNNGGGGTCATCTTTCCTATGTCCGTGGCGCCCTTCCACGTATCCATTGTTCCTGTCAATGACAAGGACCGCCGGTTGATGGGAACTGCAGAAAAGGTACACGAAGATCTCGAACAGCGGGGTGTTGAGGTCCTCTTCGACGATCGGGCCGAACGTCCTGGTGTCAAGTTCAAAGACGCCGATCTCATTGGAATTCCCCTGCGGGTGACCCTCGGAGAAAAGAATTTCGAAAAGAACCAACTCGAGATCCGAAAGAGAGAAAACGGTGAGATGACCCTGGTCAAAATCGACGATGCAGTGAAGGTCATTACTGAGACGGTTCAGAAGGACCTCAATTCCCACATGCCAGAGGGGGATGGCTGAGACGTCTGAAAAGGATCGCTGCTTCTCAGGTGTTTTTGGACCCTACTTTGCCGTATCTCTCCTCAATGACTCGCGCGAATCTCGGCCTGTAGATCAGTTCGAAGGTATCTTCCTTTCCAGGAAAAAGTGAGCAGGCGTAGATCTTCACGCGTTCGACAACACGGAAAGCCTCATCGTGGGAGAGGTCTGCCTGCATAATTGTCTGTAGCCAGAAGTCAACCATGAACCTGAGCCGGCGAATTCGTCGGTTCTCCTCGGCAATCTCCTCTGCTGTGAATTTGGCTTTTCCTTCAAGTTTCATGATTTCCACAACGATATTCAACAATCGACGGTTTTTCCTGATTTCGCCCATGGCCGACAACATAGGGCCAGAGGTTCACCCCTATTATACCTCCCATAAAAACAATTGACTAATGTTTGCTGATTCATTATAAGAACAGTCACGAGTTCCAAACACCCGGTTCCTGTGGGATTTGCCTGGCCCTTTCTCGGTTGCTAAAGGGCACATGGGCGTTATCAACTCTATCTTCCGTAGACTCTCTCGAATCGAAGATTTCTTCTGCAGTAGGAGCCTCAAGGACAATGGATGCGAGAAATCGGATCATTTTCGCCATGGATGTGGGGCATTTCGGAGATGCTCAGCACTTCGTTAGGCTCTTAAAGGACCGGGTGGGCATGTTCAAAGTAGGAAAACAGCTCTTTACCCACGCTGGCCCAAAAGTGGTCGATATGATTCAGCAGAAGGGACAGCGGACATTCTTGGACTTGAAATTCCACGATATTCCGAACACTGTCGCAAAGGCGAGCGAGGAGGCAACAAAACTCAATGTGAGAATGTTCAATGTTCATGCCATGGGTGGCCTCGAGATGATGAAAGCCGCTGTCAAAGCGGCTCGCAAGACCGCGAAAGAATTGGGAGTCCAGAAACCCGCAGTTCTGGCTGTCACGGTTCTCACAAGTTTGGATCGTCAGGCCTTGAAAGAGCTCGGGATCCAAAGCGGTGTGGATAAACAGGTTGCCAGATTGGCCCAGCTCGCCGAGAAGGGAGGGCTCGACGGTGTCGTGGCTTCTCCCCAGGAAATACACCTCATCCGAAAAACGTGCGGGAAAGACTTTGTCATTGTAACCCCCGGGGTTAGACCTACAGGATCGGCGAAGGACGATCAAAAACGGGTCATGACCCCCAGGGAGGCCATCGAAGCCGGGGCAGACTACCTGGTTATCGGCCGTCCCATCCAGAACGCAAAAGACCCTGTCGAGGCGTTGGAGGGCATCGTGGAAGAAATCGGCACCGGTTAGCTATATCAGTTGCAACGGACTACGGACGACCGGCAAAGGACAACAGTTCTCAACGATTCCAATCAAAACCCTGGACGGTTTCAGAAACATACTGCTGAAAGCTCTCGGATTTATATGGACCAGGTTATCTACGGCATCAACCCCGTGATCGAAGCGCTGCAGGTTCCACAGACCGAAATCAAGGAGATCCTGATTGCCCACGGTCGGAATAGAAAGATAGGACAAATTGTTGGCCTCGCCGAGAAACAGCAAATTCAGATCCGCTATCGAGAGAGAAATGAGCTGAGCACCATCGCCAAGTCGAGGTTCCACCAGGGCGTTGTGGCCGTTGTGGAAGATTATCGCTACGCGACCGTTGAAGAAATCATTGGCAAGTGGAAAAAGAGCGGTTCCAAGGCATTGATCCTTGTCCTGGATTCGATCCAAGACCCCCAGAACCTGGGGGCTTGCATTCGAACGGCTAATGTCTGCGGAGCCCACGGCGTGATTATTCCGAAGGATCGAGCCGCCAAAATTACCCCGGCCGTTGTCAAGGCTTCTGCGGGGGCCACCGCCCTTACATCTGTTGTTCGGATTACAAATATCAGCTCCACCCTGAAGAGACTTAAACAAGAGGGAATCTGGATCGTTGGCACTGCAGGTGGGGCAGAGAAATCTCTTTATCAGCAGGATTTGACCGAAGATCTGGCGGTGGTCATTGGAAGTGAGGGCAGGGGGATAAGGCCCCTTGTACTCCGTAACTGCGACCTCATTGTATCGATTCCGATGAGTGGGGAGATATCTTCTCTCAATGCCTCTGTTGCGGCCGGAATCGTGCTCTACGAGATCGTTCGGCAGAGGCTGATGAAGCGTAATTTCATCTGAACTTTAGGCTTTGTCATTTGTCATTATAATTCTTAATTGGTTTATCAATTCAGATTGCGGTTGAACCAGCCTACAGGATGAGAGATTAAAGGAAAGAAAGTGATAAAAATAGAAGCTCCAGGACTGGGTACCCGGAAAATTGACAATATTGTCTTCGATCTGAATGGCACCCTAGCCGTCGATGGCCGGATTCATCCAAAGACCCGGGACAAGATCAACCTGCTCGCAAAGCGGTCCTGTATCTACGTTATGACAGCGGATACCAGAGGAAACTGCCTGGACGTCCTGAGGAAGGTGAAGGCAGAGATTGTAACAATTCAAGAGGAAGATACCGGCGCGGCAAAAACGGATTTTGTAATGAAGATCGGGTCCAAGCGCACAGCGGCCATCGGAAACGGTTATAACGATCGACTTATGGTCAAGGAGGCTTCCCTCGGCATCTGCATTCTAGGCCGAGAGGGAGCAAGCTCCGAAACCATGCAAAATTCAGACGTCATCTTCCCGAACATCCTTGATGCCCTCGATTTTCTCCTCAAGCCTTTAAGACAGAAGGCGACATTGAGAAGGTAACCCACTTCGTGGCGTCCGTGGTCCGTCGTCGGTTGTTGTCTGCATACTTTCAGACAGGGCCGCCATAATTGACGCGAACTCATCGAATAGGTTCTTCGACATCAAAATCCGAGAGATTCTTGCCAAACCCAGACAGTTTTAGGCCACGGAAAGGATGACCTTCCCTGACCGTCCGCTTCGAATGACTTCGAATGCGGCTTCGAACTCCGCAAAGTCGAAAGAGTGGGTGATAACCGGATCAATATTGAGACCCTGCCGAACGAGAATCGTCATCTTATACCACGTCTCAAACATCTCACGACCATAGATCCCTTTGATTGTGAGACCCTTGAAAACCACCCGATTGAGATCAAAGCGAGGTATTTCGTCCATGATCCCCAGGAGAGCGATTTTGCCACCGTTGATCATGGTCTCGATCATTTCGCTGAGGGCCGAAGGATTTCCAGACATCTCAAGACCCACATCGAAACCAATCATGCCGAGGTCTTTCATCACAGTTTTGATTTGCGTTCCTTTGACGTTCACTGCCCGAGTGGCCCCCATTTTTCTCCCGATATCCAAACGATAATCGTTAATATCGGTTATCACCACGTGCCGGGCTCCGACCATTTTACATATCCCAACGGCCATGGCTCCAATCGGCCCGGCCCCTGTGATCAGGACATCTTCCCCTATTAGGTCGAAACTGAGGGCCGTATGTACCGCATTTCCCAAGGGGTCAAAGACCGCCGCATAATCGTCAGAAACACCGTCGGGAACAGGCCATACGTTCTCGGCCGGTACGATCACATACTCAGCAAAGCAACCCGGCAATTGAACACCGATCCCCTGGGTTTGGGTACACAGGTGCCGCTGTCCCCCTCGACACCTCCGGCATACACCGCAAGTTACATGTCCCTCGGCAGAGACCCGGTCCCCAACCTGGTATCGCTTTACCAAATCTCCCTTCTCGACAATACGCCCGACGAACTCATGGCCGAGGACGAGCGGTATAGGAATGGTCTTCTGGGCCCATTCATTCCAGTTGTAGATGTGAACGTCGGAACCACAAATGGCCGTCCTATAAACCTTGATGAGGACCTCATTCCCCTTGATCGTTGGAACAGGAACCTCATCCAACCACAGACCCCTTTGCGGAAGTTTCTTCACCAGGGCTTTCATCTTCATGGCCATGAGGAACTCCCAAAATGACTACGGAACCAACCCATATTGCTTTCCAACACGCGTAAAAGCATCGATGGCCCTGTCCAGTTGCTCCTGGGTATGAGCTGCCGAGATTTGGACCCGTATTCTTGCCTTCCCCTTCGGCACCACGGGATAGCTAAAGCCGATCACATAGATCCCCTGCGCCAAAAGATCCCGAGCCATATCCTGAGCCAACTTGGCGTCTCCCAACATGATGGGAACGATGGGATGGGGACTCTCAGGGATGTCGAATCCCCTTGCCCGCATCTCTTCCCGGAAGTACCGGGTGTTTTCATCCAGAATTCTGCGCAGACGGTCACTCCGACTGATCAAATCGATCGCTCTGAGTGAGGCATAGACAATCGGAGGAGCAAGGGAGTTGGAGAATAGGTAGGGCCTCGAACGCTGCCGGAGATACTCAACGATATGTTTTCGACCGCTCGTGAACCCTCCCGTCGCGCCACCCATAGCCTTACCCAGGGTGGAGGTGATAATGTCCACCTTGTCGATCACACCGAAATACTCTGGCGTGCCTCGGCCGTTTTTGCCTATGAAACCGGTGGCATGGGAATCATCGACCATCACGACAGCATCATGCTTTTCGGCAAGTTCACAGATTCTATCGAGGGGTGCAAAGTCTCCATCCATGCTAAAAACGCCATCCGTGGCAATCATCCGAACTCTGAAGCCGGAGGATTCCCGGAGATGTCGCTTGAGATCATTCATGTCCGCATGCTCATACCTTTTTCGGGTAGCCTTACAGAGGCGTATGCCGTCGATGATACTGGCATGGTTCAGCGCATCACTGATCACCACATCTTTTTCGCCGAGAAGGGATTCGAAAAGACCCCCATTCGCGTCGAAACACGAAGAATAGAGAATCGTATCCTCCAATCCCAGAAACTCAGAGATCTTCCGCTCCAGCTCCTTGTGAATATCCTGAGTCCCGCAGATGAAGCGAACCGAGGACATGCCAAACCCGAATTGGGACAACCCCTTTTGGGCGGCATCGACGATCTCTTCTTGCGAGGAGAGGCCCAGGTAGTTGTTTGCACAGAGGTTGATTACCTCCCCTTCTGGGACCTTGATGCGGGATCCCTGCGGGGTGAGGATGACTCGCTCCTCCTTGTAAAGCCCGGCAGATCGAACCTCTCCGATTTCCTTTTCCAAAATCTTCCTTAGAGTCGCGTCCATGGTTTCCTCCTGTTTCCAGGCCCACTCAATCAAAGCGTCATCTCTCGCCTCGAACTTCAGTGCTGAAACCAGATCATCAGGATGTCTTGGTGTCTGGTCTGTGGTTGGCGACGATCTCACGGATTGCTTTGACGGCTTTCTCTGGAAGCTCCTTTGGTGTGTGCCCCTCGAAAATCGATTTGGACCGCTCATTGAGAACCGCACGCAGATCCTTTGAACCGTCAGTTTCCCACATCTCGTAGATCTTTCTATCCAGAAATCGGGGGAACCAGAAAGTCCTCCTGAAGTGTTCTGCTGTGTGTTCTTCGACGAGAAAATTCCCGCCTGGCCCAACCCTTTCCATCAGTTCAAATGGAACAGTTTCGTCATTGAAGTCGAGTGGTCGAAGCATATACTTTATCATTCCGATAACTTCGTCTGCAAAAAGAACGGACTCAAAGGACGAGGTGAGCCCTGACTCCAGGTATCCACAGTCATGGATGATGTTGCACCCGTTCAAGGTTGCATTGTAGATGGACATCCCATATTCGAGGCCTGCCTGGACATCCAAGACCTTCGAATCGGTCGCCCCAGCAATGCAGAAAAAAGGGAGCCCGTAAAAATGGGCCATATCAGCCAAAGCCCCATTCAGAATATTTAGCTCCGGCGCCCCATAGCTGAATATGCTTGTGTTCATGTCCATGACGGTTGCATCTCCACCAAAGATGAACTTGGCGCCTGGTTGCTTTTCCTGGAAAATGACGAGACCCGAGAGAGACTCCGCAATAGCCTGAACGAGAGCCGCCTCCAGAGTCGCGGGGGCCGTCGCACCCATCATGGGGCTACCAATATATATGAAAGGAATCCCGTATTCGCAGCAGACAAGACCTTTACCGATTCCCATCTCCGTATGGACCAACGGTGATAACGGCTCACTGTAAAGGATCAGGGGAGGCCGTGTTTTCAATTCTTCCATACCACCAAGGGCCGCGGCACACATTTCGATCATGGCCATCATATCGTTTCTGCCGTGGCCGGTGACAATGATTGGCTTTTGAGTGTTTAAAAGCATCGCCTCGTATTGATGGACAAAGCTCGTCCCCTCGGGGGCATCATTCGCAATCCCAAAGGACATAACAAAATCGATATTTGGGAGCGCATCACAAAATCGAACCAGTCTCCGCACATCTTCTTTCGTACAGGGTCTTCGCTGGCCCGAATAGGGGTCAATCGTTGTCGGGCAATCAGAACCGGTCCCGTAGTAGCAAGAATCTTCTGCGAGTTGCATCGCCAGTTTACCGTCTCTGTCAAAGACATCGATTGTCTTGGGGGCGGCCTCAATCGCTTCCATGACCAGTTGTCGGGAGATTTTTACCCGATCGGGGTCGGTGACATCACAGCCGGCACTGTCAAGGATGTCTAGGGCCTCGTTACAGAGGACTTTGCACCCGATCTCTTCCATGAGCCTGAGGGCATATTCGTTGATTTGGTCCTTTTGTTCATTTGACAAGATCCGATTTCTCGATCCCTTGCCCTGGTAGGTTTCCATTCAATCTCCCTTCTGTTCGACCTGACCATCGGCGGGCACATGCCGACGAATGGCTCCCTCCTTTTTCTTGTTTCGGGGACCTCTAATCCCTCCAAACTGGAGATAAGCATATGATAAAGATGGGAAATCCCAGAAATCTCTTAAAGTTCACAGGTAGGACATCTTTTGACGACCAAGAGCAGGGAGACCCAAGGGCATTGCCAGGCCGATCCCGTCAACTTCGATAGGAACCATTGATTTTCACGTAATCGTAGGAAAGATCCGAGGTCACCACCGAGGCCGCCTCACTTCCGAGGTGCAGATCGAGGGTGACCGTGAACGATCTTTTCTTGATGGCCTCGGTCGCCTGCGTCTCCGCTTCTTTTCCACAACCGACGCCATCCTCGACAATCCTCACTCCCTCCAGAAAAAGATCCAGCCTATTCGGTTCAATGGTCACCCCGGAATAACCGGCAGCACATAGGATCCTTCCCCAGTTGAGGTCCTCGCCAAAGAAGGCCGTCTTGACCAGGGGAGAGTGGGCGATGCTGAATGCCACCTGAAGGGCATCATGCTCCGTTTGAGCCCCTTTGACATGGATTTCCACGAACTTGGTGGCTCCCTCTGCATCCTCAATCAATTGCTTGGAGAGTCGATCCATCACTGACCAGAGTTTCTCCTGAAATGGCGCCAGATCAGGGGAAGACGCTTTGATCCGAAAATTATCCGCTCTTCCATTCGCAAGAACGAGCAGTGTATCATTCGTGCTTGTATCACCGTCAATCGTAATGCGGTTGAACGTCCTGCCTGCCCCCTCTCGCGTCGTCGCCCTTAGAGCGTCCAATTCTATGGAGACATCACTCACGATGAACGAAAGCATAGTGGCCATTCTGGGCCGTATCATCCCGGCTCCCTTGGCTACTCCACCAAGCCGAATGTCTCTTCCGCCGACGGTCACCGTCTCAAACTCTATCTTTGGCCGGGTATCGGTCGTCATGATCGCCTCGGCCAAGCTGCTGATCCCGTAGGGCGATAACTCCTGAACCAGCTTAGGTATCTTTTTGACGATCCGATCCATGGGTAGAGGCTGCCCGATGACGCCAGTTGATGCCAGGAGCACAAGCTCGCGATCGATGCCAAGCTCATCGGCCACAAGATCAGCGAGAAGACGAGCATTCTCAAGCCCTCTCTCCCCTGTGCAGGCATTTGCATTTCCACTATTAACGAGAATCCCCCGACATCGTCCGCTTCCAATTCTCTCCATGTCGAGCAGGACCGGTGCGGCCTTAACCCGATTGGTGGTGAACACCCCTGCTACGTTTGCGATCGTATCAGATTGAATGAGGCCCAGGTCTCTGGCGCCATCTTTCTTGATGCCACCCGAAATACCGCTGAACCGGAATCCCGGAACGAAATACGAATTCTGCCTCTCTCGTGTCATTGTTATTCCGTCACCTGGCAAACTAATTACCAAGATATCTCTGAGGACGTGAAAAAGACGCTCTGAGCACGAACGCAGAGGACAAAAGGTGAAAGGAAAAAGGCGAAAGCAAGACAAGTTCAAACAATGCCTTTATCCTTTAATCTTGATCCTTTAGCCCTAACAGATTGTAGAAAGAAGCTTTTGTACAACAAAGAGCGACCCTTTCTTCCCGGCTCACCCGCTACACGTTGCGACCACAACACTTCTTATACTTCTTACCGCTTCCACAGGGACAAGGTTCATTCCTGCCTATCTTCCGGCCTTCTCGTCTTACGGTTTCAACAGATCTTTTTCCCCCGGCCTCGGCCGCCATGGCCATCTCTTGCGGCTTCAACTCGGGCATTTCTCCCCGGCTAAAAACAACTCTTTGCGGTTCAGGTCTCCTCTCCTCTTCTTCCTCACGGGCGAGGCTGAATCTGAAAAGGTTCCTCACTGTGGTTCGTCTTATGTCCTCAAGGGTATCCAGGAACATCTCATAGCCCTCTTTCTGGTACTCAATCAGTGGGTCTTTCTGCCCGTATCCTCGAAGGCCGATCCCCTCTTTCAGTTGATCGATCCCCAGGAGATGTTCCTTCCAAAAATGGTCGATCGTATCGAGCATAACGACCTTTTCGATCCGTCTCAGAAGGGGCTCACCGAATTCTGCTTCCTTTTCCTCATAACGATCATATACCGCCTTCAGCACGAGCTCCCGCAGGTCTTCCTGTCGCAGCTCCTCAAGATTCCGATGATCGAGATTTAGAAGAATTTGGAAATGCTCGTAGATCTCCCTCTTCAGACCCTCCATGTCCCATTCCTCTGGATAGGACTTCTCGTCAGTATGGACCTCAATCAGATCATCAATGACTTCCTCCATCATCTGCTTCGCCATATCCTTCAGATCATCTCTGGTGAGGACCTGGCCGCGTTTCGTATAGATCACTTCTCGTTGTTTGTTCATCACGTTGTCATATTTCAGCAGGTGCTCCCGAATATCGAAATTATGAGCCTCCACCTTCTTTTGAGCATTCTCGATAGCCTTTGTGATGAATCGATGCTCGATGGGTTGGTCTTCTTCAATCCCCAGCCGCTCCATAACATTGGCAATCCGCTCTGATCCAAAAATGCGCATCAGATCGTCTTCCAGAGATAGATAGAATCTTGAAGATCCCGGATCTCCTTGACGACCGGCTCTTCCCCGAAGTTGATTGTCAATTCGACGGCTCTCATGCCTCTCCGTGCCAATCACATGAAGGCCTCCCATGCCCAGAACCTCTTCCTTTTCCCTCACCGAGATAGCCGTGGCCTTCTCGAGAGCCTCCTGATCTACCGTCTCAGTCGAATCAGGGGCAAACGACCCTCCAGCCAGAAATTTTGGATTTCCCCCCAAGAGAATGTCGGTGCCCCGTCCGGCCATGTTCGTCGAGATCGTCACAGCCCCCACTCTTCCCGCTTGTGCGATTATTTCCGCCTCTCCCTGGTGATGTTTCGCATTGAGGACGTGGTGTCGAATTCCTCTCTTTTTTAAAATATTACTTAGCCGCTCAGATTTCTCGATGCTCACCGTTCCAACAAGAACAGGATGCCCCTCTTGGTTGAGCTCCTCGATTTCATCGGCTACCGCCCTGAATTTTTCCCTCTCCGTCTTATAGATCACGTCTGGGTATGAGTTCCGAATCATGGGCATGTTTGTCGGGATCACCACCACATCGAGCTTGTAGATCTTGTGGAACTCTGGAGCCTCCGTGTCTGCGGTTCCTGTCATCCCTGCCAGCTTCTCATACATTCGAAAATAGTTCTGAATCGTGATCGTCGCCAGGGTCTGATTCTCCCGCTCGATCGACACGCCCTCCTTGGCCTCAATAGCCTGATGAAGACCGTCGCTGTACCGCCGACCCGGCAAGAGCCTACCCGTGAATTCATCGACGATGATCACCTGTCCATCACTGACCACATACTCCACATCTTTTTCAAAGAGGCTATAGGCTTTCAGAAGCTGCGTGATGTTGTGTATCTTCTCCGCTTTTTCCGCGTAGTCTTTCTCCAGTTTACGTCTCTTCTTGATTCTCTCTTCCTCGGTCCCCCCAAGTTCCGTATCCGCCTGACTCAAATCTGGAAGAACAAAGAAGTTCGGATCCCCCGGAGACAGTGCCCGCCTGCCCCTCTCGGTGAGATCACAGACATTGGACTTTTCATCGATAGAGTAGAATAGATCCCCATCCAACTCGTCCATTCGTTTATCACGGATGAAGTCCAACTCTATGCGATCAACGAGTTTCTTGTATCTGGGCTCCTCCATCATATTGAGAAAACGCTTGTTTTTCGGAGTACCACGTTTCACCTGAAGAAGACGTATCCCGCCTTCATAGGTCTCCTCCTCCTCCCGAAATATCCTCTCAGCCTCAGAAAGAAAGCGGTTGACCAGCGAACTCTGGCTCTGGACCAAGCGCTCTACCGGGCCCTTAACTTCTTTGAAATGGTGCGTGGAACGTTCAACAGGCCCGGAAATGATCAGGGGGGTTCTTGCCTCATCAATCAGGATGCTGTCGACCTCATCAACGATGGCATAATTGTGCTCCCTTTGAACGGTTCCCTCACCATCAATGGCCATGTTGTCTCTAAGATAATCGAAGCCAAATTCCGTGTTTGTCCCATAGGTAATATCCGCTCGGTAAGCCTCCTTCCTGACATCCTGATCCATACCGTGGTGAATGACACCCACACCAAGACCGAGGAAATTATATATAGCTCCCATCCACTCGCTGTCTCGTTTTGCCAAATAGTCATTGACTGTGATAATATGAACACCTCTGCCGCCGAGCGCATTCACATAAGCCGGAAGGGTCGCTACCAGCGTTTTACCCTCCCCCGTTGCCATTTCGGCGATTCGCCCTTCATGAAGAACAATGCCACCGATGAGCTGAACATCGAAATGACGCTCACCCAGGGTTCTCCTACTCGCCTCGCGGACCACAGCAAAGGCCTCGAAGAGTATGCTGTCGAGAGGCTCTCCTCGATCGATTCTTTCGCGAAACTCATTTGTCTTTGTCCGGAGCTCGGCATTGCTAAACCTCTGTACCGACGGCTCCAAAGCACTTATCTGCTCCACCATGGGCTGAATACGTCGGAGCTCTCGATCATTCTTGGTGCCCACGACTTTTCTCAATATGGAAGGCATGGCCGTTGCTCCTCTTCCCGTGAATCCAAAACATTATACTGCCTTGCTCATGGTCATTCAACCGTGTCAGGCAGTGGAGTTTCCTCAGTTTTGTGGACCCTTATGTCTCTTAGGGACGTTTGTGGTGGAAGGTTGTCAGTATTGCCCAGGCCGTTGCCCGATTGCTTTAGAACACTCTGGTCAAGGTTTTGAAAGAGTAATTTGCCAGAAAGTGGGAAGGGAAGCTCTGAGCGCGAGTCAAGATTTTTTCGCTCACAATTCTTAGTGAGGCGTAACGGCCGCAAATCCAACTGTCTGAACCGCCGCAGGCGGAGAGTTCTGGATTTGCAGTGGAGCCGAGCTTTAGAATTGTCGAAAAAAGATTTCGGAGCAGCGAAGAGCGCCCCTTTCCGCTTTCATCAGACAAAAGTCGAAAAAACGAATTTGGGCAACAGCCCGTCCCCACCTGACCCGCAAACACCGGGAAAGGGGGAGCGAAGGGATATGAGGGTCCAATCAAAACATTCAAAATCATCGTGAAACATCAGAGGCTTAAAAACTTCTTGCTTTGAAAACTCAGGAAACCCCACTGTCAAGTATTCGAGGGATGGGTTCCCGAGGTTAAGTCTACGCGAGGGTGGGATAAATCATAGGATTGAACAGCCCATCAAGAGTACTGAAGGCCCACTCAAGAAAAAACACCCAAGGCAAGACACCAGAGGGGATCAAATGGATTTGAGCGAACTTTCAATTGGAGAGATAGTTTCGAGGATTAGTGGGGATTCCCTTGACTCTCACTTCGTAATATAAATGGGGGCCTATGGATCGCCCCGTATTTCCCATTCTCCCGATTACTTCCCCTTTTCGAACTTTTTGGCCAATTGTGACATCCATCCGGGCCAGATTACCATACCGGGTCGTGATTCCATGACCATGGCTGAGTACGACCATTCTCCCATGCTCCGGGTCGGTTCCAGCGGTCGTGACAAGGCCATCAGCAGGAGCGACAATGGGCGCATCGAGTGAATTGGAGATCTCGATCCCTTCGTACATCTCGGGGCGCCCGGTCAGGGGAGAGATTCGGAGGCCAAAATCGCCAATAATCCACCCTCGGCAAGGCCAGACAGAGGGAACATAGGGGAGCTGCCCAACCCCTTCTTGCACCAGATCTCCGAACTCCCGAACTGCCCTCTCCGGAAAGTGTGCCTCTTGGCCGGAATGGGTCGAATCAGGCCGCGCGGACCTGGCAAAGGAATCCGAATTATTGGGACTCCAGATCCTCTCTCGAAAATCTTCAGGAAACGGGCCTCCCACACCGAAAAAGGGGCTTGGTCGATTCTCAAGATTGGCAATCATACGAAGCTTAGAATCGAACTCTTTCATCTGGGCGATCCGATCTTGCAATCCGGCGATTTCCTCAGAAAAGAAACGAATCTCTTGCTGCTGAATGCTATTTTGCTTCTCGAAATCGGTGATCTCGATTGCGTAATTTGTGTTATTAACGAAATGTAAGCTCAGGATGACAGCTAAGATAATTAAAATAGGAAGCGTGATAAGCACCAAGGCGAGAAGAGGTTTAGGTATCTTGTATCGCTTAACATTGGATGAATCTCTGGAAAAGATGAGAATGGTGAGATGATCACCCGCCAAAACGGCCCCCCTTCTTCAACGGCAGGACATGATGCAACGCCTCAGCCTACATATCAAAAGTGGTTTGCCGTGTCAAGTTTTTTTTTGTGCCAGCTCATGGGACCAGGCGATTTCGGCCCATCAACCCAGCGGGTTATTATGCAATTACGATACCAACGATTTCTTCCCGTAACGGTCAGGCCGATCGAAGGGTTAAGTATCTGGAATCAATGACGATTTACCCTATGTCGCAAAATTTGCCGGAAATACTCGAAGTGACTAATTTTCAGCCACACGGTCAAAAATTGTCTGTTTCCTCCATGGAGGATCCGTTCGCTGCCTACCAGCGAATGAGACTGCTTCCCCACGTCAGTCCCCCTCCAAAAGCGGTCAAGACCACCAGATCACCCTTCTCAATGGTTCCATCCCTTACCGCTTCATCCAATGCAATCGGAACAGTCGATGAGGAAATATTCCCATACTTCTCAACTGTCAGGTATACCTTCTCCATAGACACCTTTAACCTTTTCGCCATCTGCTGAAGGATCCGGAGATTGGCCTGGTGGGGGATGATCACTTTCACATCGTCGAAGGTGTAACCATTCTGAAAAACAGCCTCCTCTGCTGCCTCTGCAAAGCACTTAACTGCAACCCTCACCGAATCACTGGCTCGAATCATGCGCAGAGAGTGGAGCTTCTGATCGACACTGGTATGGGATATAGGCGTTGTTTTCGAACCGCCTCCTGGCAGGAGCAGGTTTTCTCCATTCTTCCCATCCGTATGGATATGGGTTGAAATGATTTCGCTACATTCAAGGCCATCGTCTACGGGCTTCAATATGGCCGCTCCAGCGCCGTCACCCCACAGAATGCAGCTCTCCCGATCAGTCCAGTCGAGGGTCCGACTCATCACTTCCGAGGCCACAACCAGGGCATTCGCAAAAGTGCCGGTCTTCAGGTACTGTTCTGCCACAGAAAGTCCGAAGATAAACCCGCTGCAGGCTGCAACGACGTCAAAGGAGACAGCATTATCGGCTCCGAGCCTCGCTTCTAACCAATTTGCTCCTGATGGGCAAGCAGTATCCGGGGTCATAGTGCAGAGCACGATGAGTTCGACGTCCCTCGGAGAGATCCCTGCCATTTCGGTGGCTCTTATAGCGGCTTCTTTGCCCAGATCAGAGGCGTACTCATCGGCGGCCGCGATTCTCCTTTCTCGCACCCCCGTGCGCTTACTGATCCACTCATCAGAAGTCTGAAGGATTTTCTCTAGATCGAAATTGCTAAGAACCCTGCTGGGGACATATGATCCCGTTCCCATGATCGCGATTCGTCTCATTTTCGCCTGTCCCTTTTCTTGACGACCGCCTGTTATCGCAGAGGAGTTCCTGGGCATTCCGGCAGAATTTGAAATTTAAGCACGTTTCATAACACGATGGGTACGCAAAGTCAATCACAGGGGAGGTGAGGCGTTTGGGGAGATTTGCTTTAGATTGGGTTTTGAACCGATTCTCGTGGAACAGGTTTCGAATTTTCACTGACTGGTGCCCAAATCCCTTTTCCCGAGCCTTGTCTGATGAAAGCGGAAAAGGCCGCTCTTCGCTGCTCAGAAATCTTTTTTCGACAATTCTAAAGCTCGGCTCCACTGCAAATCCAAAACTCGCCCTTCGGGCTCAGACAATTGGATTTGCGGCCGTTATGCCTCGCTACGAATTGCTAACGAAAAAATCTTGATTCGCGCTCAGAGCTGTCTTTCCCACTTTCTGGCTCAGTACTCTTCGAGAGCAGTCGCCAAATTGTCCCAAAGGGATTTGGGCAACAGCCCTGGAAATCCGACTTTCAAATCTCTTAACAACGCGTTGGGGATAGGTTGCCGCCTGTCGGTAGGCCAGTGGGGTCACAAGCGTGGTCCCATGGAGAGAGGATCAAAGGCTAGATCTTTCAAACCGGAGTTGAACGCCAAAATGCTCAAGATCCGTGGGACACCAGCAACAGGGCGTCCTCATCACAGTCTGGAAATTTCACACACCGGAGGCAATCTGCCCAGATCTTATGGGGCAGCATCGATTTATCGATCTCTTTGAAGCCGAGCTTTTTGAAGAAATCAGCGCGATACGTGAGAGCGAAGATTCTTTGAACACCCAGCTTTTTCGATTCTTCAATACAGGCTCTCACCAGAGACTCTCCCACCCCTTTTCCCCAGTATTTCTCCTCGACCGCGAGGGAGCGAATTTCAGCCAGATCATCCCACGAGATATGAAGTGCGCAAGTCCCCACAATGGTTCGATCCTCTTCACAGACGAAGAAGTCCCGAATCTGATCATACAATTCACTCAATGACTTGGGGATCATCTCGCCTCTGGACGCAAAGCGACCGATAAGATCCTGCATCTGTTTAACATCTTTGACATTTGCTTTTCTTAACATCATGGACCGTCTGTTGGATACTTATCGACTGGAGATATATCTTTGAATCCCGGCTGGAGTCAGCTCATGGTCCTTAAGTTCGAAGCAGAACATGCGGGCGAAGCGTCCCAGCGGGATATTCGAATTTCGAATCTGCTACACCAGGTTTTTCTTTCAATGGCGACATTTTCTATCTCAATTCCGAGAGTCATCTATGCTAAGCTTTACTGACGTGGTTGGTTACCTTTTGAATCATCTCGACTGCGTGGGCACGGGTTTTCTCGGTAATTTCAATGCCTCCGAGCATCCGGGCGATTTCATTGATTTTCTCCTCAGAATTCAAGGGTCTTACGAGTGTTATGGTCCGCTTTTTTCGAGTTGTCTTTGTCACGCTGTGATGAGCATTGGCAAAACAGGCTATCTGAGGCAAATGGGTTACACACAGCACCTGGTGGTAAAGCGATAGGTCCCTCAGATTCTTTCCGACCACTTCGGCAACACCACCTCCAATCCCCGCATCGACCTCGTCAAAGATCAACGTCTGCCCTGGTTCCGCCGAGGCAATAATACGCTTTATGGCCAGCATGATGCGCGAGAGTTCTCCTCCTGAAGCAATCCGGCTGAGAGGTTTCGGCTCTTCTCCGATATTCGGGGAAATATAGAATTCCAAAGTGTCCATTCCCTTCGGCCCCAAAGACGATCCGTCAACGATGATCCATTTTTCTTTCTTCGCGGTCCTGTTTGTCCCAAACCGGATCTCGAAAACTGTGTTTTCCATACCCAGAAGAGTGAGTTCTTTTTCCGTAGCTCTCCGAAATGCTGCGGCTGCATCTGCCCGCTCTCTCGACAGCTTGTGGGCTAGGTTGACCGTCTTCTGCTCTAAATTGGCCAGGCAGGTCTCTAGCTGTTCGATACGTTGCTTATTCGAACGCAATGACTGGAGCTGACCGTCGACACGCGACTTGAATTCAAAGATCCCCTTGATCGTGTCCCCATACTTCTGTTTCAGTCGCCGAATCTCATCGAGTCGGTTTTCTACCCTCTCCAATGCTTCAGGGTCGAACTCTACCTTCTCTCGATAGTCCCTGAGAGTGTATGCAACCTCCTCCAACTGATAGATGGACGACTCGATGGTCTTGGCAAGGGCCTCCATGGAAGGATCGACCTTGCTGATCTCGCCGACTTTCTGAAGGGTTGTGTTGAGTTTCTCGCAAATAGAAGTTTCACCCGAATATAGAAGACTCTCGGCTAGATCGGTCCATTCAAACAACTTCTCTGCGTTTGCGAGAATTCTCTTCTGTTCCGCTAACGCTTCTTCCTCCCCATCGTAAAGGTTAGCAGAGGCAATCTCCTGAGACTGGAACCTCATGAGTTCCACATCTTTTCCGTACCTTTCATCTTCTTCTTTGAGAGCTCGGATTTCCCTTCTCAGGTCCTCCAGTTCTCGGAAAGCCTTCTCATAATGTCCCCTCGACGCTCGTAGCCCCCCGTAATCGTCCAAAATGTCGATATGCCGCTCCGCCTTCTGAAGGCTCTGATGCTCGTGCTGGCCATAGATGGAAAGAAGGGCTTCTCCGACTCGAGAAATAGCGGTCAGTGAAGATAGATCCCCGTTTACAAAGACCCTGTTTTTCCCGGATCGCATCACGACCCGCTTGATTAGAACCTCCCCCGGATTGGCGATCCCCATTGATCTAAGCTTCTCCGCGACTCGGGGTTCCTCCGAAACATCGAAGAGAGCCTCAACCACGCCTTCCTCTGAGCCGGTTCGGACCAAGCCGTCGTAGGACCGATCGCCCAGAAGCATGTTGACGGCGTTGATGATGATTGACTTTCCGGCACCGGTTTCACCTGTTAACACATTCAGGCCCTTCGAGAACACGATGTCAACCTCGTCAATAATGGCAAGGTCTTTGATCCTAAGCTCGACTAGCATGTTTTTGTCTCAGGCCTACCTCTCGCCCCATCCCAGTTTGGTCCTCAGAACCTCGTAGTACCCTTTATTGGGAGATTCGATTAGTAAAATCTTTCCCCTCGCCTTTTTCACCTCCACGGTATCACCTCGCTCCAAGGGAAAGCCCACCTGGCCGTCGAGGGTGAGAAAGACTTCCTCGCTTTCGGATTCTAGGGTAGTTCTGACGACCACGTCGTCAGGAATGATGATGGGTCGATTGGTCAGAGTGTG
>JABAOH010248342.1_pt2 | contig 18548 bp, 14 predicted proteins | sample 7062181 | NCBI WGS metagenome assembly JABAOH01 (sample SAMN14538630, study PRJNA623070) | marine sediment metagenome | biome: marine biome [ENVO:00000428]; feature: marine pelagic biome [ENVO:01000023]; material: deep marine sediment [ENVO:00002113]; isolation source: pool of 5 deep marine... | reverse complement strand
CCACCAACGCCAAGTGCTGCTCCAAAATCGTTTGCAAGACTTCTAATATATGTTCCGGTTGAACAATGTACTTTAAAATGCACAACAGGCATTGCTACATTTGTTATTTCAAAAGAATGTATGGTTACCGGCCTTGCCGCTACTTCTACTTCAATTCCTTTGCGTGCAAAGAGGTACAAGGGTTTGCCATCTTTTTTTATAGCAGAATGTTGGGGTGGCATTTGCAGAATTGCACCGGTAAATAGTTTTGTAGCTTGTTCCAACATGGGTTCCGTAATATGATCAGTTGATGCAACAGGTTGCGGAGTGGTTTCCAAATCGTAAGAAGCAGTGGTGGCTCCCAGCGTAATAGAACCGGTGTACACTTTATCCATTCCCATAAAATCGTTAATCTTCCTGGTAAAAGCACCGGTACAAACAATCAATAAGCCGGTAGCCAGCGGATCTAAAGTACCGGCATGGCCAACTTTTGATATACCTGTGGTAATTCTGACTTTCTTCACCACATCAAATGAAGTCCAGTGCAACGGCTTATTCAACAACAACATTTTCCCATCTAAAAAAGGTTGCAAAGCAGGTATAACAGACTTTTGTTTCAATGATAAGAATTAAAAAAATGATACACACATGCTATTTGGTTCCCACACCATTAGCAGCATTTTTTGGGTACTTTCTTCAATCAAACTGCAGCAACCCTCTCAGCAAATAATGTGAATTGGTTTGCAGAGCATTGTTGATTAATAAGCCCGGGCAAACAATACACGTTGCACAGAGGGTTTTCCGGTTAGTATACATGCACCCGTTTCCTGTTGGTTATCGAGCGGAATACAACGAATGGTAGCTTTAGATAATTCTTTAATTTTATCTTCTGTTTCTGAAGTGCCATCCCAATGTGCTGCAACAAAACCACCTTTATTGTCTAATACTTCCATAAATTCATCCCAACTATTCACAGATGTTATATGTTCATTACGGTAAGCCAGTGCTTTCTGATAAATATTTGTTTGAATTGCATCCAATAATTGCTCAACAAAAACATCAATACCCTCCAATGAAACTGTTTCTTTGGTTTTGGCATCTCTTCGGGCCACTTCCACCACGTTATTTTCAATATCACGAATGCCCAAAGCCAACCGAACCGGCACACCCTGCATTTCATACTGTGCAAATTTCCAGCCCGGCCTTGTATTTTCATTATCATCAAATTTTACACTAATCCCTTTTTTCTTTAACTGTTGAACAATAGCCAAAGCTTTTTCGGCAATCATGGCTTTTTGTTCATCACCTTTATAAATGGGCACAATTACCACTTGCAGCGGTGCAATTCTAGGCGGCAATACTAATCCACCATCATCACTGTGTGCCATTACCAAAGCGCCAATTAAGCGGGTACTAACCCCCCAACTGGTAGCCCATACATAAGTTAACTTATTTTCTTTATCACTAAATTTTACATCAAATGCTTTGGCAAAGTTTTGCCCCAGAAAATGCGAAGTACCTGCTTGCAATGCCTTTCCATCCTGCATTAATGCTTCAATACAATACGTATCTACTGCACCGGCAAAACGTTCATTGGCGGTTTTTACTCCTTTAATAACAGGAACAGCCATCCAGTTTTCGGCAAAATCGGCATACACATCCAGCATCTTACGGGTTTCTTCCAATGCCTCTTCCTGTGTGGCATGTGCAGTATGCCCTTCCTGCCATAAAAATTCAGCAGTTCTTAAAAACAGGCGGGTACGCATTTCCCACCGAACCACATTAGCCCATTGGTTAATTAATAAAGGTAAATCGCGGTATGATTGTATCCAGTTTTTATAGGTATTCCAAATAATGGCTTCACTGGTAGGTCTTACTACCAATTCTTCTTCTAATTTAGCATCCGGATCAACCATTAATTTACCCGGCCTGTCAGGATCCGTTTTTAAGCGGTAATGGGTTACCACGGCACATTCTTTTGCAAATCCTTCCGCATTTTTTTCTTCCGCTTCAAATAAACTTTTGGGTACAAAAAGTGGGAAATAGGCGTTCACATGGCCGGTTTCTTTAAACATTGCATCGAGGGCATTGCGCATGTTCTCCCAAAGTGCATACCCATAGGGTTTTATAACCATACAGCCTCTAACTGCACTATAATCAGCCAAATTAGATTTAATGACCAAATCGTTGTACCATTGGGCGTAATCTTCAGCACGTGAGGTTAGTTCTTTCGCCATAACTTTTTGTGTCTTTTTTTGTTATTTACTTGAAGCCCGTAATTGACATATCGTTAACATAAAAATTAAGATAATATTAATGCAGGCAACATTTTTGATGTAATTTTAATTTGAAAAAAGAATGCAGCAAATGTATGTAACTTAGTATTACGAATTTTGTAAAACGCATGAATATGAAAACAACTTTTTTATTAACAATAGTTTTTGCAGCCCTGCTAAGCAGTTGCTCTACCGCTTATAAATCAACCCAAACACCAGATGATTTATATTATTCACCTGCTAATGGCAATGCATTTGTTAACCAAACCCGTCAGGAAGATCGTTATCAGGAGTTTCAAAATTATAATGACGACCGTTATTTAAGCATGAAAGTGCACAACTATTATTTGTGGGCACCTTTAGATGATTACAGTTATTGGTATGACAGCCGCTATAATTTTCCAATATACAATAACTGGGCTTATCTGGGATATAATGGCTGGAACCCTTATTGGAATATGTGGAGCCCTTATTACACCTCCGGTTATGGCATGATGCCATTTTATGGCTATGGTTATGGTTACGGATTGGGATATGGTTGGAACAGTTGGTACAATCCTGCTGCTACTTTAATTGGCTATAAAAGCCCATCCATCATCAGCAGATCTACATCAGGTAGTTATTTATCTGCCTACCTGAATAGAAATTACAATAATACCAATTATGTTCGCCAACTGAAAGAAGGCAGCAATATGTATGCGCCTGGTAACAGTTTTGGCAGTTTGGTGCGCCGGGTATTTTCTACTTCTCCCACAGGCAACAATAATATGCCCAATAACAATAGCTGGTACCGCCCCGCCCGAACTTTTAATACCAACGGTAATACCTTTACGCCCAGCAGTAATGCCGGTGGCAGAAGTGGCGGATTTAATAGTGCAGGCAGTAGTGCCTCCGGTAGCCGCGGACCCAGAAATTAATTTTAAAAAAGATTGAAACCTATTCAACTATTTGTAAGATTCAGCACTAAAGCCAATCTATGAAGAAATTAATACCCATTCTATGCATTTTAGTGAGCCAGAGTTTATGGGCTCAAACTCCTGAAGATGCTTTGCGTACTGCATGGTTTACCCAAAATGGTTCTGCCCGAAATATGGCTGTAGGTGGTGTTATGGCTTCNNTATTTCCGCAGCCAACGTAAATCCGGCCGGGTTGGGATTGTATAAAACAAGAGAGTTGGTATTATCACCCGGTTTTTTAATGAATAACAACAAACTCAATTACAGAGGCACCGATTCAACTGCTAAAAAAAATGCATTTATGTATGGTGCCAGTGGTATCGTAATTGGTACACCCAGCAGGTATAGCGACAGTAAATTTACCAGTTCTGCTTTTTCACTTTCGGTAAATCAGTTAGCCAATTACAACAATCATATTCAATACAGTGGATTTAACAATATGAGTTCTTTTACCGAACAGTATTTAGAAGAACTGACCCGCGACAGGGCGGATACCAATGCCGCCTTAAGCAATTATATTTTTGGTTCATCTCTGGCATTCAGAACCTACCTGATTGATACCTTAAGCGGCCCCAACGGATCAGTAGCAGGCTATCAAAGTCTGGTACCTATTTCAACAGGTGTTATCCAATCGTACGATGCAGTAACTAGAGGTGGCTACAATGAAATTGCTTTAGGTCTGGCCGGCAATATGGCCGACAGGTTATATATTGGGGGTAGTTTAACGGTACCCATTGTATCGTATCAACGTGATTTAACTTATTCTGAAACCGATGCTACCAATAACCCCAACAATAACTTTGCTTATTTTACTTATCATGAAACGTTTAAATCGCAGGGGGTTGGCGTTGGTTTAAAACTGGGAATGTTATACAAACCAAAAGAGTTCTGGCGTATAGGTTTTGCATTGCACACCCCACAACTCATTTCATTTAACGATCAAATACGTTCTTCCATTACTGCCAACACCGAATCATATGCAGGTTTGAGAACCGAAACCAGCGACAAATTAAATAGCGGCAATCCGGGAACACGTCAATATAGTATCGTTACCCCATGGCGCGCCATTGCCAGCGCCAGTTATGTATTTAGAGAAGTAGCCAACACCCATAAACAGAGAGCTTTTGTTAGTGCCGATTTAGAATATGTAAACTACCGCGGTGCCCGGTTCAGAGCTGCCAGCAATGCAGACCAATCGAGTATTGATTATTACAGCCAGCTTAACAGTACCGTAAAAAATTATTACAAAGGCAATATTAATGCCCGTATTGGTGGTGAATTAAAATTTGATCCCTGGATGTTTCGATTAGGTGCAGCTTATTATGGTAGTCCTTATGCTGCATCAGCAGTAAAGGCGAATAGAATTGTAACCAGTGGTGGTGTAGGATACAGAAACCATGGCATATTCATTGACCTGACTTATGTTTACACTTTTATGAAAGATGCCAACTTTCCTTACTATTTAAATGACAAACCCAATACCTATGCCATACAAACCGGCAATTTGGGCAATATTGTAGCAACTATTGGTTTTAAATTTTAATTGGTTTAGCCACACAAATTCATACGCAATTATTAATAAGAGGAAGTCTCAAAAGAAAAATGAAGCGTTTGAGAATGGCTTAAATGAAAATTTTTTCCACCCCATTTACCGAATAAAAAGAGGCTGCCTCTGACTTTTGAGACAGCCTCTTTTTATTGAACACAATAGTTGAAAATTGAAAAAGTATGAACAGGAAAAATTGATGTACACAATGCATCTGCTAAACAGTGGAAAAGTTACATAAAATGATTACCATTTGAAAAATTACACCATCAACAAATAATCTGTAAATTGCTGTTATAAAATATTTATAAAAAAAATTGCACTATGTACTTTGCTTTCAAACTAAATACAAAAAAAATAAATATATTGTCAATTATTGTAATTATTTTTACGGTTACAGCATGTTTCCCTTTTCAGCTATATGCCCAAAAAGAAAACAATCTGGTTGGAGCAGGCAAAAAGATCGACCCTTTTCATTACACCATTCATAAGTCTGCCGGCTTTCTGCATGCATCCGTAGCAAGTGCACATCCGTTAGCCAGTATGATTGGTGCTGCCATAATGCAGGAAGGTGGCAATGCTTTTGATGCCGCCATTGCAACACAATTGGCACTGGCAGTAGTGTTTCCTGAAGCCGGAAATATAGGTGGCGGAGGTTTTATGGTGGCCAGAAAAAGTAATGGTGAAAATATAGCTTTAGATTTTAGAGAAACGGCACCCGAACATGCATCAAGAGATATGTACTTAGATAAGAATGGCAATCCCGATATGCATTTATCGCAAGATGGTCATTTGGCCAGTGGCGTTCCGGGTACCATAGCCGGTATTTTTGCTATGTACAAACATGCCAGATTACCATTTCAACAACTCATTGCACCCGCCATTGAATTAGCTGAACACGGATTTGTAATCACCACAAAAGAAGCACATCTCTTAAATGCCAAAAGAGCTGAATTTATACGTTATAATACTAAGCCCAATGCATTTGTAAAAGCAACACCCTGGAAGGAAGGGGATACACTGATACAAAAAGACCTGGCTAAAACATTGATGTGTATCAGCAAAAAAGGAGCAAAAGGATTTTATGAAGGTGAAACAGCCCAATTAATTGCAGCCGAAATGCAACGTGGTAAAGGCATTATAACATTGAATGATTTAAAAAATTACCGGCCTGCAGAACGCACTGCCCTCACTTTTAACTTTCAGGATTTTACCATTATCGGAATGCCCCCGCCCAGTAGCGGGGGTATTATTGTTGAACAACTCATGAAAATGATTGCCAATAAACCTTTAGCATCATATGGTTTTGAATCGGTTAAAATGGTACAATTAATGGTAGAAGCAGAACGGAGAGCATTTGCAGACCGAGCCGCCTATATGGGCGATCCGGATTATTGGAAAGTTCCATTAAAAACCCTTACAAGCGATGCATATATTGCTCAACGCATGGTAAATTACGACAGTACAAAACCTACACCCAGCAAACTGATTAAAGAGGGACAAATACCCGAGCACGAAGAAACCACACACATTAGCATTATGGATGCAGAAGGTAATATGGTAAGTATTACGACTACGTTGAATGGATGGTATGGTAGCAGAACGGTTGTAGGTGGTGCCGGATTTTTTTTGAACAATGAAATGGACGATTTTAGTGTAAAGCCCGGCGTACCCAATATGTTTGGCGCAGTAGGCGGTGAAGCCAATGCCATACAACCCGGTAAACGCATGCTCAGTTCTATGTCGCCAACAATTGTATTAAAAAATAATACACCATTTATGGTTTGCGGTACACCCGGTGGTACCACTATTCCTACCTCTGTATTTCAAACATTGGTAGATGTACTTATTTTCAATATGAGCGCAGAACAAGCCATTGCTGCTCCAAAATTTCATCATCAATGGTTACCCGATGTAATTTTTGTAGAACCCGATTTTCCTAAAAGCACCATTTCAGATTTAGAAGCAATGGGTTATACCATTCAACAACGGGGTAGCATTGGCCGAACAGAAATTATTAAAATATTACAGAATGGAGAAAGGCAAACAGCTGCAGATACCCGTGGCGATGATGCAGTGGCCGGGTATTAAACAACCGATATATTTTCAATATTTCGTTAATATATTACACATACAGCATTTTTTCATCGGCTAACATTTTATATGATACCAACATTTGGCGTTGCTTTCGATTTAGATGGAACACTCATCAATAACAACGATTACCACCTACAATCCTGGCAAATATTTTATCAGCAAAGAAATATTCCCCCGCTAACAAAAGCAGAATATTTAGCACATTTTAACGGCAAAACAAATGTAGATGTTTTAAAATACATTTTTGGCAATCAGATTTCTGAAGCAGATATAAAAAATTACACGAACGAAAAAGAGGCCATTTATCGGGAAATCTATGCACCATATATTCAACCGGTTGCCGGATTAATGGAGCTATTAGAAACGTTATTAAAACATGCAATACCTATGGTAATTGCCACATCGGGCATAAAAGACAATATAAATTTTATGTTACAACACCTGCCCATTAGGCAATATTTTAAAGAAATTATTTATTCAGTTCATATTACACATGGTAAACCACATCCTGAAATTTATGAAAAAGCAGCCCTTGAGCTGGGATTACCACCTCAGCAATGCATTGCTTTTGAAGATGCAGTAACAGGTATTACTTCAGCCAAAACAGCAGGTTTAAAAGTAATTGCATTAACAACCACACATACAGCCGGTGAATTAGCAGCTGCCGACAAAATTGTTACAGATTTCACCAGCATCACCTATCATCAACTGCAGCAGCTCATTCAGGAATAAAAATCTTAACAACTTCAATGCACTTTCATCGCAATCATTTACATAGAAGCCTTAGTTTTGGTACTGTATTTGGAATATTACATTGATTGATTAATTTCTGTTTATAAAACTACTCACCTGAAAAGAACACTCACCATATTAAGGCGTTTTGTATTTATTGTAATAGCGCTTGTTTTATTGGTATTTATTGCCATACAAACAACTATCGTTCAAAACTGGTTAATTGGCATTGCCACCAAAAAATTATCTAAGTCCTTAGGTACAGAAGTAAGCATTAAAAAAATAAACGTTACCTTATTCAATAAACTCAATTTAGATGGAACTTTAATACGTGACCGGCAAAAAGATACTTTATTATATGCAGCTGCTTTAAAGCTTAGAATAACCGACTGGTTTTTCTTAAAAGATTCAGCCGATTTAAAATATATTGGACTGGATGATGCCGTTGTAAAATTACAAAGGAAGGACAGTGTATGGAATTTCCAGTACATTGTTGACCATTTCGCCAGCCCAAAATCAACCAACACAAAAAATGGAATAACCCTGAATCTGAAAAAACTTGAATTCAATAACATTCACTTTATTAAAAATGATGAATGGCACGGAGAACGTATGACGGCAAAATTGAATTCTCTTTTATTAGATGCAGACAATATCAATTTAAACAAAGGAATTTTTTCTATCAATCAATTAAATCTGGATCATCCTTATTTTGAAATAGCCAATATTCATGAATTACGCCCCGATTCAATCAGAATTAAAGACCACCAAACCAATACACCCGATACAGGATTGCAGTTCAATACCGGTAATCTTTTAGTGCATCTCAAAAAACTCAACATTAAAAACGGAACACTTTCTGTTCAAGGAAATGATAAAAAACCACTACCATATTTTGATGGAAGCCATATTTACATTCAACAATTAACCGGGCATTTTGATGAGGTAAGTTTGATAAAAGATACTTTACACTGCATTGCAGACATTGCTGCAAAAGAAAGAAGCGGTATTGAAATAAAAAGATTAAAAACAAAACTAACCATCAATCCGCACATTATAGAATTGGCAAAATTAGATCTGCTTACCAATAAAAGCAGATTAACCAACTATTATGCCATGAAATTCAAACATTTTAATGATGATTTTAGTGAATATATTCATTCTGTTACCATGGTGGCTAAGTTTACGGAGGCCTCGGTATACAGTGATGATATTGCCTATTTTGCACCGGAACTAAAAGACTGGAAAAAACAAATCAATATTAACGGACATTTTGAAGGTACAGTAGCCAATTTTTCGGTACAGGATTTATTTGCCCGCATTGGCAGCGGCAGTTATATCAGTGGCAGCCTTGCTATGAAGGGTTTACCCAATTTAAATAAAACCATCATCAACTTTAACAATGGCACCATTAAAACCAATTATAATGATGTTGTTCTTTTTGCGCCTTCGGTAAAAGATATGAAAGTACCCGATCTTACCACTTTAGGCGATGCATTGTTTAAGGGAAATTTTAATGGCACTATTTATAATTTTACTTCTAATGGTACCATCACTTCAGGATTGGGTGGTGTTGCGGTCAATGTTACCATGCAAATACCACAAAAAAAGGATATTACTTATTCTGGAAATATTATTACCAACCATTTCAATATCGGCAAATTTTTACGCATCAGCCAGTTAGGTTATGTTGATTTTACAGGTAAAATTTCAGGCAGTAATTTTGATATTGAGAAACTCAAAACACAAATTGAAGGAAAAATTGCATCGCTCGATTTTAATCATTACACTTATTCAAACATAACCACCAACGGTACCTTTCAAAAAAAATATTTTAATGGTGAAGTTAAGGTTGATGATCCAAACATGAATTTTAATAGTAATGTAGAAGTAGATTTAAGTAAGCCGGATCCCAGCTTTAACATTTTGGGCGATTTGGTGAATGCCAATTTAAAAGTTTTAAATTTTTATAAAGACAGCTTGCAACTAACCGGGTTATTAGATATTTATTTTACCGGTAAAACAATTGACCAGTTTTTAGGTAGTGCAAAATTTTTAAATGCTACCATCACATCTGCCGATACCCAATTAAGTTTCGATTCACTGAACCTTACTTCCGGTTACTCAGCCGATTCAGTAAAATTTTTAAAAGTTGGCAGCAACAATTTCAACGGAACAATAGCAGGAAAATTTACCATTCTTGATTTACCCAACAGCTTTCAGTCATTCCTGCATCGCTACTACCCTGCCTACTTTAATGAGCCTGCAAAAATTGCCGTTAATCAGGATTTTACATTAACCCTGAAAACCGATTATATTGAGCCCCTGTTGCAGATATACGACAAAAAAATATCCGGATTAAACGATATGGATATTTCCGGACGTGTAAACACTGTCAAAAGTATATTTCAACTTTCTGCATTGGTACCCTATGCAAAATATGACCAATATGCAGTTTCGGGCATTAACTTAAATTGTATTGGAAATTACGATAGTTTGTTACTATCAGGTAATATCAGCGATATTCAAATCAAAGACAGTCTTCAATTTCCCAACACACAATTATCCATCAAAGCTTCTAACGATCACTCTGTTGTACATCTTTCTACAAGTACCAATAATGTTTTGAAAAATGTGTTGCTGAATGCTGATGTGTATACCTTAAATGATGGTGCACGTATACNNGCACGTATACACTTTAACCCATCTTCATTTATATTAAATGAAAAAAAGTGGAATTTAGATAAGCAGGGTGAAATTGTAATGCGTAAAAATTTTGTTTCGGCCAGTAATGTAAAATTCATACAGGGCTTTCAGGAAATTACCGTAGAAACCGACGAAGAAGAAGGCGGCAATACCAATAATCTTATTGTAAAATTAAAAAATATATTTTTAGGAGATATTACGGCATTATTTATCAAAAATCCCAAGCTGGAAGGCATCACCAATGGAGAAATTTATTTACGTGATTTTTACGGTCCATTTACTGCAGAAGCTAAACTATCATCTACTCAATTTAGATTGAATGATGACTCTGTAGGTATAGTGAATATACAATCTTTATACACCAGTAAATCAGGAAAATTAGATTTTACTGTTACAGCACCAAATAAAGAATACCATATTAATGCTACGGGTTATTATAAAACCAAAGACAGTACCAACAAACCATTGTATGTTGACATACAATTGGAACATACCAAAATCAATTACATTGAACAATTTATTGGTGATATTTTCAACAGGCTAAAAGGTTACGGAACCGGTCATTTAATTATTCAGGGCAACCCGTCTGAACCTGATTTAAATGGCAATATTACATTGAAAAAAGCTGCTCTGAATGTTTTGTATACACAAGTGTATTATACCATTGATTCTGCCAATATATCATTTGAAAATGATGGCATTAATTTCAATGAATTTTATATAAAAGATAGTTTAAATAATATTGGACTGATTAAAGGAAAATTATACGAAAGAGGATTTAAAGATTTGGCTTTTGATTTTGATTTGTTTACCAACAAATTAATTATGTTGAACACCAAAGCCATCGACAATAGCCAATTTTATGGTAATGCTACCGGAAAAGCCACATTAAGTTTCAAAGGCCCCGAACAAAATGCCAAATTAACCATCATTGGAGACATTAATGTGCCATCACACATATATATACCAAACTCGGTTAGTAAAGAAAGCGGCGAAGCTGATTTTATTGTATTTAAAACCTATGGAACAGAAATGACCAATGAAAGGCAGAACAGTAATTTTAATTTACTGGTTGATTTGGATGTTGCTGCCAATAATAAATTAAATGTTGATGTAATATTAGATCCCTTAAGTGGTGATGTGATTAAAGCCAAAGGAAATGGCCGATTAAAAATCAGGGTAGGTACTAAAGACCCTTTAACCATTCGGGGAAGATACAATATTGAAGAAGGAAGCTATGATTTCAACTTTCAATCTTTCATCAGAAAGCCGTTTATTTTAAAACCTGATGCCGGTAATTTTATTGAATGGAACGGAGATCCGTTTAATGCAGATGTGCATATTGATGCCCAATACACTGCTGAAAATATTAGTGTGAATGATTTAATTAGTAATCAATCCGGCCAATTCAGCGGAACAAGCCGTGCATACCGTGGTTCGGTGTATGTAATTGCTGAATTAAGAAACCGATTAAGCCATCCTGATATTACGTTTAAATTAGATTTTCCGCAAGGCAGCCCGTTAAAAACAGATCCCACTTTTAGTGAGTTCATCAACAAAATAGAAAATAATCAAAACGAAATGTTGAAACAGGTAACCTACCTGATTGTATTAGAACGTTTTGCACCTTACGGTGATATTGGCGGAGCAAATACCAATTTCACAAACATTGGTGTAAATACTATTTCACAAATTATAACACGTGAGTTGAATAAAGCAGTGTCAAATATTGTATATAAAATTACAAAAGATAAAAGCCTGAAAGTAGATTTGGGTACTTCTGTATACAGCAGCAGTGATATTTTATCCTCTACAACAGGCGCAGGTATTGGCACCAATACCAATGCATTAGACAGAAGTAGGATTAATTTTAAAGTTGGGAAAAGCTTTTTTAATGATAATGTAATAGTAAGCTTTGGCGGCGATTTTGACTTTGGTATTAGTGCAGCAGCCCAAAGTGGCAACTTTCAATGGCTTCCTGATTTTAATTTAGAAATTATATTAACCAAAGACAGACAATTACGGGCCATCATTTTCAGTAAAAACAGTTTAGACATCAATGCTGGTGCGTTAGGTAGAACCAGCAGGCAAGGCGCCGGTTTATCGTATAAAAAAGATTTTGAAAAGCTGTTCGGTAATAAAGAAAAAAATACAACTATCAAACCACCTGCCGATAGCACACTGATACAATAAAAGATGGTTTATAATTTTAAAGGTGTAGGTAATGCTTTACAATTTTTCATTCTATATACATAAAAATACCGCACTATTTTACCACCTCTTATTTGATTAATCACCTCCGGTTGCTCAATAGTGGTAAAATATTTATCAAATGCTTTATGAGGATCAAATGGTAAATTAGAGGGTACCACACAATAAGCATCATCCCCTATTTGCAAAGGTTTTCGGGCATTATTTAACCAGGCAAATTTGTGTATTTCATCTAATGGCCCTATCGCAATTACTCGATGTCCAGTAATTCGATGGGTATAATATTCCAAATGCCCGCCCGGAAACATTTTGCCTACAATAATGGGTGCATCGGGCTGCATTGTTCCTTTAGCAACATCGGCTTTCATTAATGTATCTAACTGATGACTAAAGGTTGTCCAGCCACTTACATCTAATGTTGGGCAATATTCACCAAAATTGGCTTTATCCTGACTGCCTAAATTAAACGGTGCCAACTGCACCAATAATATACCCAATAAAAGCGTACCACCCAGCAGCCAATAAGCAGTTTTTAAAAACCCAGGTACAGTTGTAACCGATATTTTTTCTAAATAAACGGCCCCAAAAAAATACAATGGAATATAGGCCGGCCCACTCCAATGCGGCAGCGTTGCATTGAACATGGAAATGCCCCAAAATAAAAAAATCATCGGTATACTCATGCAAATAATCCAGGTATTGATGATAGCATTAAAAATGGCAGAACGATTTTTAATTACATAAATAATGGCAACAATTAATAATATAAAAACAACCGGATTCTGATAAGCAAATTCGCCAATTACTTCTCTCAAAAAATCATCTACCTGAATGGTGGTATGTGTTACTCTTTCTGAGTGATACCGATAAGTAATAAAATCGTTTTGAATATTCCACCACACAATGGGCACTACAAACAACAAACTTACCAACACACTTACATACAATCGGTAATTCAACAACCATTTCGGTTTTTTAATGATAATGAATAATCCAAACCCTGTCCATAAATACAAACCATGCACTTTACTGTATAAGGCCAGTCCAATCATCAAACCCAATAACAACCAAATGCCCAACGATTTTTCTTTGTTTTGCATCAATAATACTGCCATCAGGTATAAAGCGGCCGTCCAAAATACCATTTGCGGACTATCAGGCATAATGAACATGCCTGCGATAATTGCCGTATAAATTGAGCAGTTATAAATTAATGCAGCATACCAACCAATGCGTTCATTTTTCAGTAATCGCCCTGTTTTAAAAATAAAAATAGTGGCCACTGCACCGGAAAAAATAGCCCCCAACCGCATACTTACATCATTTACCCAATGCAGGTTAAGTGTAGAAAGCCTGATTAAAAAGCCTACCATAGGAGGATGATCAAAATGATTCCAATCCGGCTGAATGGCATACATCCAGTAATAAGATTCATCAATACCTAATTCCACAAAAAGTGAAATGAAAATTTTAACCAAAATGGTAATGATGAGGAGTCGATATAATAGTTTTTTGTAAGAAACAGCCATCATGGTATTTGATTTTAGCCAAACAAAAATAACGGTTGTATATGGAATTAGTAGGAATGGCTTCAAAGCCATATAGATTACCAATTGAATAAACCAGCAGCACAGCTTCTCTCCATATACAACCCTTGCCTCAAAAAGCAGCCATGCAGCAGTACAATTTTCTTATTTTTGCAGCATAAACACATTACATCTATTTCGCACAAAAAGAATGGCATAAAATGTTGCAATTGTATTAAAATAACGGGTAGCTATTTATTTGTGCCCTAAGAAAATATAACTGAAACAATAACAATTGGCAGATAATGTTATTCAAAAAAAGTAGCTGGTAGCAGCTACATGGAACTAAAATAGATACATGCAATAGTTATGTGTAAGGTTACTTAGAACAAAAACCAACTATGCAACATGTTACATGTAATGAATGAAAATATAAAAAAGAACACATGAAAGTAGATACCATGCGTGAAATAGATAAGTATGCAGGCGTTCCGCTTACTTTTCTTTTATCCATCATTGCATTAATTGCCCGGATTTTTAGAACCATACCTCCTAAACCTGATTTAAGCAGAACCCTGTTTATAGAATTATCTGAAATGGGCAGCGCTATTATTGTTGACCCGGCCATGCGTAAGCTGCAGCAAGAAGCACATGCAGAACTTTACTTTGCCATTTTTAAATCGAATAGCAAAAGTTTAGAAATATTGAATACCGTTCCATCTGAAAATATTTTTAGGATGCGATCTGAGAATATAGCTGTTTTGTTTACAGATGTTATTCGCTTTATATTTTGGTGCAGGAAGAAAAAAATAACCACGGTGATTGATTTGGAATTATTCTCCCGCTTTACAGCTATCCTTACATTTTTTTCAGGTGCACTATCCAGAGTGGGCTTTGCCAGTCCGCATGATGAAGGTTTATATAGAGGCAATCTGATTAACTATCCGGTTCGTTATAATCCGCATGTACACATTGCCGTTAATTTCTATTCTTTAATTAATACTGCATTGGGTTATCATGATACATTTTATGCCACTACGCCGGTGCATTTTAATGAAATTCATTTAGAAAAAGCAATTGTGAACCCTCAGTCGGTTGCAAACGTTCAATCTAAAATTAAACAACTATACCCTGCCTATTCCGATCAAAACATATACTTACTAAATGTAAATGCATCTGATTTGCTGCCACAACGCAAATGGCTGCCCGAACGTTTTGCAGAAATTGGGCAGTTATTATTGGCGGCAGATAAAGAAGGTATTGTATTAGCCACCGGTGCTGCTGCTGAATTTGATTATGTAGCCAATGTGGTGAATAGGGTAAATGATGCACGCTTTATAAACGCAGCGGGCACTTTTAAATTTGAAGAACTTATTCCATTGTATTCCATTTCCAGGTTAATGCTCACCAATGATTCAGGACCGGCTCATTTTGCAGCGGTAACCAATTTAAAAGTTTTTGTCATTTTCGGACCTGAAACACCACATTTGTATTTACCGTTGGGCGGCAATGCAACGCCCATTTATTTAGGCCTGCCCTGCTCGCCTTGTGTAAGTGCTACCAATCACCGTAAAACATCCTGCATTACACGTCCATGTATTAGTGGTATACCTACACAAATGGTATGGGGTTATATAGATAACTATTTACAAAATAACGCAGTCATTCCTGTATAAAAAAAGCGCAATCCAACTAAATTATTGCTGTGCTGAAAAAAAATTTACAGCCAATTCATATCCCTTTAAACCAAGCCCAATAATGCTGCCTACAGATTTAGCACTGACGTGTGATATTTTTCGAAAATCTTCTCTGGCATGTACATTTGAAATATGCACTTCTATTACGGGTGTTGTGATGGCAGCAATTGCATCGCCAATGGCAACGGAAGTATGTGTATAACCTCCCGGGTTCAAAACAATTCCATCATAATTAAAACCAAACTGCTGTAAAGCATTAATCAGCTCACCTTCTACATTGCTTTGAAAATAACTGAAATGAATATCAGGAAATTTATTTTGTAGCGTAATAAAATAGTTTTCAAATGTCTGGTGCCCATATACATCGGGTTCTCGCTTACCGAGCAGATTTAAATTAGGACCATTGATGATTGCTATTTTCATGTAAAACAGTTGCTTAGATGGTGCGGTGCAGTTTGAATAGCCCGCATGACCATTGTAATATTACTAAATAATACCCATGATTGTATCAGCAATGGGTACTAATCTAAATACTATTTTTTGAATGGCAAGCGTATTAGTTTTGATGCTGTTTGATTAACTGAATAAAATCATCGAACAAATACCTGGAATCATGGGGGCCGGGCGTAGATTCAGGATGATATTGCACACTAAATGCCGGCTTGTTTTTTAAGCGAATACCTTCAATACTTTCATCATTCAAATTAACATGCGTTACTTCCACATCGGCATGTGCTTTTACGGCAACAGGATCAATCCCGAAACCATGATTTTGTGTAGTAATTTCACATTGCCCCGTGATGATATTTTTTACCGGATGGTTTAAGCCTCTATGGCCATGGTGCATTTTAAAAGTAGCAATACCGTTGGCCAATGCCAATAACTGATGTCCTAAACATATTCCAAATACAGGTTTATTATCTGCTAAAATTTGTTGTACCGTTTTAACGGCATAAGGCATGGCAGCAGGATCGCCGGGTCCATTGGAAAGAAAGTAACCATCGGGATTCATGGCTTTTAGGGTTTCAATGGGTGTTTTGGCAGGGAATACTTTTAAATAAGCACCCCGTTGCACTAAACTAACCAAAATATGTTTTTTAACACCGTAATCCATTACGGCAATTTTATATGCGGCATCCCGTTGGCCCATTTCATAAACGGCATCAGTACTCACTGTACTGGCTAATTCCAAACCATCCATATCAGGACAGGCTGATAATATTTTTTTTAATGTATCTATATCAAATATTTCTGACGAAATAATGCAATTCATGGCGCCTTTGGTTCTAACATGTGCTACCAAAGCACGGGTATCTACCCCTTCAATGGCAACAATATTATTTTCCAACAAATAGGCTTGTAAAGAAGATTCTGCCATATAGCGGCTGTATTGTTCTTCCAGATTACGGCCAATTAAGCCTTTAATTTTTACACTATTACTTTCCGTATCGGTATTTTTTACACCATAATTACCAATATGTACATTATTCATAATTAACACCTGTCCGGCATAGCTGGGGTCGGTAAAAACTTCCTGATAGCCCGTCATTCCGGTATTAAAACATATTTCACCGGTAGTGGTACCTTTTTTTCCAAATGCAAAACCTTGTAAAAAGGTTCCATCGGCTAATAATAAAACGGCGGGGTGTTGTTCCTGATTCATAGTGTACGGAAATTGTTGTGCAAATAAAATGTTTTTAAAGCAGGTGTACATAAAAAGTTTTCCTCAATGCAAAAGGCCGCTGTACACATAAAAAAAGCAAGACCATTCAGTCTTGCTTGATTGATATTTTTAAAAGCTTTCACTTATTCTGCTGCTTTTGTTTCGGTTGAAGCAATATCAGTTGCCGATTCTGCCTGAACAGTTTCAGCAGCATTTGTTGCTATTTCTGTAGTTTCAGCAGATTTTTTAGGGCGACCACGTCTTGTTTTCTTTGCAGGTTCAGCTGCGGCATTGGCTGTTTTACCGTAAATTTCATTGAAATCTACCAATTCAATCATGGCAATCTCACCATTATCACCGGGTCGGATGCCCAATTTGATGATACGGGTATAACCACCGGGTCTAGAAGCAATTTTAGGAGCCACTACAGTAAACAATTCTTTTACCGCTGCCTTATTTTGCAGATAGCTGAAAACTACTCTGTGCTGATGGCTGATTTGCTCTTTGGTTTCACCCTTTTTAGTTTTGGTTAATAGGGGTTCAACATAAGTGCGCAAGGCTTTAGCTTTTGCTAAAGTAGTTACAATACGCTTGTGCATAATTAAAGCACTGGCTAAGTTGGATAAAAGTGCTTCTCTGTGTGCCTTTTTACGGCCAAGATTTTTGATTTTGTCTCCGTGACGCATGACTTTTAGTTTTAAAGCTTATACCGTGTCAGGAATTATAAGCTGTGAATAATAAGGTGTTTATATGCCACCTGATTGTTTTAATTATTAATTGTCTAAATTATCGAGCCCTAACTTTTGTAAATCCATACCAAAGTGTAAACCTCTTTCGTGCAATACCTGTTCAATTTCAGATAATGATTTCTGACCAAAGTTTCTAAACTTCATCAGGTCTTCCTGCTCGTATTGAACCAGTTCGCTCAACGAATTAATTTTTGCAGCTTTCAGGCAGTTGAAAGCACGCACAGAAAGATCTAAATCTTCCAGCGGTGTTTTCAATACTTTACGCAATTGCAAAATTTGCTCGTCAACTACATCTTCTTTTTTATCTTCTTTATTATCGAATGTGATGTTTTCATCCGTAATAATCATCAGGTGTTGAATCAGAATGCGTGAAGCTTGTTTTACGGCTTCTTCCGGATGAATGGTACCAT
>JABAOH010107161.1_pt2 | contig 18553 bp, 17 predicted proteins | sample 7062181 | NCBI WGS metagenome assembly JABAOH01 (sample SAMN14538630, study PRJNA623070) | marine sediment metagenome | biome: marine biome [ENVO:00000428]; feature: marine pelagic biome [ENVO:01000023]; material: deep marine sediment [ENVO:00002113]; isolation source: pool of 5 deep marine... | reverse complement strand
CGCCGCAAGGCGGCGGGGCAGGCGGACGGGCGGGAGAATAGCGCGGCGACGCGCGCGACGCGCAGCGGCGCGGGCCGGCGCAACGGGACGGAGGCACCGCCGGACTCGGGCTGAGCCGGCGGCCGGCGCCGACGGCCCGGACCCTGTTTCCGGGTAACGCGATAGGCGGTCTTCCGGGCCGGTCGGGTGTAATTCGCCCTTTCGGGCATTGTCCGTTCGGATGGACTCGGCTTCGGCCCGCAGCGCGACCTCATACTTCGAGACGGGCCTTGCGGCCCTCCTCAGCATGAGGCTCCGATATTTGTGNNCGAGACGGGCCATCTTTTCGCGGCTCGCACACGCCACCCTCCGGCGGCTGCTCGGCGCGATGGCCCTCCTCAGCATGAGGCTCCGATATTTGTGTCCTCATGCTGAGGAGGCTGCGAAGCAGCCGTCTCGAAGTATGAGGTCACGCCGCTGCGATTGAGCCCAACCTAACGGACCGCGCTCTCGCCCTGGGGCCGATCGGGCGTCATCCCCCTCCCCAACCCCTCCCCCCATGGCCGAATCGCGCATTCCTCCGGACGCCGACGCAAGGGAGAGGGGCTTTATCGGCGCAGGCGGGACGAACGAGCCCCTCTCCCTTGCGCCGATGGCTGCGAGGACGGATGGCGACGCTTTGGGGGGAGGGGTTGGGGAGGGGGCGACACGAACTGCGCAGCCGGAACAAGACAACCGCTATCAGACGCTATCAGACTCCCAGAGGACAGCCCGGCGGCCGACACGGTTCGGCTTCTCTCCACAATCCGCATGGCGCCACGGGCTTCGGATGTGAAATCCGAAGCCCGCCCCCGCCGCCGTCCTGCCATGCGGGGCGCGTGACACGATCGTACGGCCGGCCGACGCGGCCGCCCCCCGTCACTCCGCCTCCGCCTCCCGGTCCGCTTCGTGCCAGCGCTGCAGGGCCCTTGCGTAGCGGGGCATCACGTCGGCCATCATGCTCTCGCCGGCAGGCGGGCGCGGCACGTTGAAGACGACGCGCGGGAAGTCGAGCGTCTCCTGGATCGCCCAGATCTCGTCGTGCCGCTCCGGCGGCAGGATCGCCGCCGGGTCGCCGACGGCGATCCAGTTGAGCGGCACGACCGCATCCGCCGGCAGCACCGTGCTGACGTGCACGATGCCGTTGATGCGCACCTCGGCGCGGCGCCCGATGCGGGCGCGGTTGAACACGGTCGCCCCGGTGGCAAGGAACGCCTCGTCTTCGACCGTGCAGCCGGACAGGTACGCGCGCGGGCCGACCAGCACGTTGTCGCCGAGGGTCAGCTTCGCGCCGTTGACGCCGCGCAGCACGGCGGTGTCCATGATCACGCAGTTGTCGCCGATGCGGATCGGCCCGCTCTCGGCCGTCAGCACGCAGCCGAAGCCGACCGAGCAGCTGGCGCCGATTTCAACGTCGCCGCAGACGACGGCGTTCGGCGCGATCCGGCTCCCCGGCCCGACAAGCGGCCGCGTCCCGCGATGCTCCAGCAACATCGGTTCCTCCATGGGGTTGGGGTGATGGGGTCGATCGGACCGCCGATTTGCACGCTATATCGCCGCCCCCCTTGCCGCCCCCGCGGCGATGCGCGGCCCTTCGATCCGGTTAACGCGGCGCCCTCACTCGCGCGGGCGGATGCGGCTGTCCAGCGGCGGAACCTCGAACGTCGGATCGATCCGGCAGGGGCCTGGAAAGCCCGCCAGCTCGAGGCCCTGGCACGTCGCCTGGAGGCCCGCGGCGTCGGGCTGCGGCCCGCCGGCGACCCAGAAGCGCAGCGACTCCCACGCCGCGGCTCCTTCGGCCGTGGTGAAGCCGCAATGGGTCGGCACCTGTTCGACAACGATGGCCGTCGTTAGGTTCCCTTCCGGCACCGCCGCCGCGTATGCGCTCTCGTTCTCGACCACCACCAGACCGTCCTTGTCGGTATGCAGCGAGACGATCTTCGCAGCGCCGACATCGCCGGTCGGCGTGAAGTGCCGGAACAGCCGGTTCTCCGCACCGGGATGCGGGGCGATGCGCGCGATGGTCGCGTCGATGACGGGGTCGTCGTAGACCACGCCTTCATTGCCGACCGCGACACGGCCGTCCAGCTTGTCGGGATCGTGCACGAGGTCGCTCATCGCGAAGGTGACGTAGCCCATGTTGGTGAGCAGGAAGTTCTCGGGAATCCGGGCCTCGGTAAGGATGAGCTGCAGGTTCGCGCTCTGCGCCGGGGTACGCAGCGCCGGCGGGACCAGGATCCCCGTGCAGGCATGGACGGCGAGCGCAAGGTCCTGCTGGGTCGGCTCGACTCCCTCGGGAAGCCCCTCGGCGCCGCCGGGAATCCGGGCGCCGGGCACCGCGCCGCAGACCGCATCGTAGATCAGCCGCAGATCGAGCGCGCCGTTCCAGTTCGGACTGCCGGCGACGGCGCCGCACAGGCTCAGCGCGCCGGTCACGTTGCCGAGATGCGCCTCCTCGACCGCCGCCGCGGTAACGAGGCCGCCGAGCGAGGCGCCGGTCACGAGGACCTCGTCGGGCGTCCCCACCTCCGCCTTGAAGATGTCCATGAGGTTCTGCAGGTCGTTCTTGGTCTTGAACAGGGCCCAGCCGGTCTGCCGGTAGCTCGACGCCGCGACGGCGTATCCCTCGGCGAGCTGCAGCCCCGCCAGGGGACCGAGATCGAGATCCGTGACCGGCCCCGGCGGCGCGAGGCTGAATCCGTGGTTCCAGATCACGAGGTCGCCGTTCCAGGCGTCGGGCACGACGATCCTGTAGAAGGCGCCGTCGCCGGTCTCGCCCGCGAATTCGGTCTGCGCGCGACCCGGCGCCGCGCCGGCCAGCAGCACCGCCAGCGCAGAGATGAAGACAGCAAGTTTTTGCGCGATTGCCATGATTGTGGTCCTCCCCGTTTTCCGACGTCGAGGTTCGTCCTCGCGGTAGCGGTTGCGGCGAGCTTACCACAACGGCCGGGAAACGCCCCGGCAAACCTGTTACCGTGCCCGGCCCGGCGGCCCGGGCGCCTCAGTGGTCGCAGCAGCCGCCGGCGTCCTCCGCCTTGCGCGGTTCGGGCGTCGCCTCTCGCGTCGCCGCGCTCACGTCGGGCACGGCCTCGGCGGCGGGGCCGCGGCGGCGTTCCTGGACGATCTCGGCGAGCACCGAGAGCGCGATCTCCTCCGGCGTGTGGGCGCCGATGTCGAGGCCGGCCGGGCAGCGCAGGGCGGCGATGCGGTCGGCGGCGATCCCGGACTCGGCCATCGCCGCGCGCATCGCCGCGCCCTTCTTGCGGCTGCCGATGAAGGCGACGTAGGGCGCACCGGTTTGCAGCGCCGCCTGCAGCGCCTCGCGGTCGCGCTTGCCCTGGGTTGCCACGACGATGAAGGCCGAGCCGGCACGCGGTGCCCGGGCAAGGTCGAAGCCGGCGATGCGCTGCACGGATTTCGAAAACCCGTCGAGGTCGGCCGGGTGCGCCGCCACGGTGACCGCGTGGCCGAGCCGGTGCGCGAGGTCGGCGAGCGCGCGCGCCACGGGCGAGGCGCCGGCGATCAGCAGCGCCGGGCGCGGCAGTACCGGCTCGACGAACACCTCGACGGTGCCGCCGCTGGGGCAGGCGCTGCGGTGGCTCTCAACCCCGTCGTCGCCGTCCGGCGCCGTGTCCGGCTGCACGCGGATCAGGCGGGCCTGGCCGTCGACCAGCGCCTTCAGTCCGGCCTTGCGCACCACGCCCGCGGTGCAGCCCCCGCCGATCCACCCCACCACCTCGCCGTCGCCGCGGATCACCGCCTTGGCGCCGACGCGGGCCGCCGCCGCGCCCTCGACCCGGACCACGGTGGCCACGGCGAAGGGGATCTCCTCGCCCTTCATGCGGGCCATGCAGTCGATGATGTCCTCGCGCTCGTCGCTCATGTCCTCTCTCCCTGTCGACGCGGCCGCCGGTCCGCCATGACCGGTACCGCGCGACCTCACCCTTCGAGACGGCTGCTGCGCAGCCTCCTCAGGATGAGGCTCCTCCGTCCGTGTCCTCATGCTGAGGAGGGCCGAACGGCCCGTCTCGAAGCATGAGGTCGCGCCGCCCTACAGCCGCGCCAGCACCGGCTCCAGCTCCATCAGGCTCTCCAGATTGTGGGCCGGGGCGAACAGGTCGACATGCGGCAGCGCCGCCGCCATGCCGCCGGCCACCGGCCGATAGCCCTGCCAGCCGATCAGCGGGTTCAGCCACACCACCTTGCGGGCGCGCCGCTTGAGGCGCCGCATCTCCTCGCCGAGCAGCGCCGGCGCGCCGGTATCGTACCCGTCGCTCATGACGATCACGACCGAGCGGGAATTGAGGATGCCGGCGGCGTATTGGTCGTTGAAGCGGCGCAGGCAGTCGCCGATGCGCGTGCCGCCGGACCAGCCGCTGGCGAGGATCGCCATGCGCTCCAGCGCGCGCTCGAGGTTCTTCTCCTTCAGCGCCGGGCTGATGTGGGCGAGGCGGGTATGGAAGACGAAGGCCTCGGCGTCGCGGAAGCTGCCGAGGACGCCGCGGACGAAGCGCACGAACAGGCTGCTGTACAGGTTCATCGAGCCGCTGGCGTCGAGGATCAGCACCAGGTTGACCGGCTTCGGGTGGCGCCGGCGGAACCTCAGCTCGAGCGGCGTGCCGCCGTACTTGACGCTGCGGTGGATGGTGCCGCGCAGGTCGGGGACGCGGCCGCGCCGGCGCAGCCGGTGGCGCCGCGTGATGCGATAGCGCATGCGTCGGGCAAGCCGCTCGGCGAGGTCGTGCACGCGCGCCATCGCTTCGGGATCGGCGAGGTGCCGCAGGTCGGTCGCGGCCAGCGCCTCCGCCGCGCTGGCGCCGCCGCGCGTGCCCTCGCCGGCGCCGGCATCGCCGGACGGTGCCCGGATGACGCGGTCGGCGAGGCCCGCCGGGCCGGACGGCGGGAGCACGCCGTTCCCGGCCTGCACGCCGTTGCGCGCGGCCCCCGCATTGCTGCGCACCGCCCGCTTCGCGCCGCGGCGCAGCCAGTAGAACGCGAACAGCTCGTCAAAGCGCCGCCAGTCGGTGCGGGTCGAGCACAGCAGCGCGCGCAGCGCCCAGCCGAAGGCGCGGCGGTCCGCGAGGTCGACGGTGCGCGCCAGCCGCGCCGCATCCAGCGCCTCGGCGATGCCGACCGGAAAGCCGTTGTCGCGCAGCAGCCGCAGGAATCCGACCAGGCGGCGGACGATAGGGGCGCCGCCGGCTGCGTCTGCGGTATCGGCGCGCGCGCTCACAGCACCCGCCCCATGATCGCCTCGACCTTCTCCAGCGGCAGGCTCTGCTGGTCGGCATGGGTCTTCAGGAGGCACAGCAGGCTCTCGCGCACCGCCGGCGGGTCGTCGCGCAGGTCGGCGAGCTCGAAACCGGTCAGCGCGCGCGCCCAGTCGAGCGTCTCGGCGACGCCGGGCGCCTTGCGCAGGTCCTCCCGGCGCAGCGCCTGGACGAAGCGCACGACCTGCGCGGCGAGCTGCGCGTCGATGCCGGGCACGCGCGCGGTGACGATGCGCAGCTCCTTGTCCTCGCTGGGGAAGTCGACCCAGTGGTAGAGGCAGCGACGGCGCAGCGCGTCGCTCAACTCGCGCGTGCCGTTCGAGGTCAGCACCACGTAGGGGATCGAGACCGCCTTGACGGTGCCGAGCTCGGGGATGGTGATCTGGAAGTCGGACAGGACCTCCAGCAGATAGGCCTCGAACTCCTCGTCGGCGCGGTCGATCTCGTCGATCAGCAGGACCGGCGGCTCGTCCCTGCTGATCGCCTCCAAGAGCGGCCGGCGCAACAGGAACTCCTCCTGAAAGACGTGGCGGCGCTTCTCCTCGGGCGAGACGCTTTCGCTCTCCCAGATCTTGATGGCCAGCAGCTGCGCCTGGTAGTTCCACTCGTAGACCGCGGCGTTGGCGTCGAGCCCCTCGTAGCACTGCAGGCGGATCAGCGGGCGGTCGAGCACGGCGGCGAGCGCCTTGGCGACCTCGGTCTTGCCGACGCCCGCCTCGCCCTCCAGCAGCAGCGGGCGCTCGAGGCGCTTCATCAGGAGGACCGCGGTGGCGAGCTCCGGGTCGGCGATGTAGCCCGCCCCGGCAAAGCGCCGCTGCAGCGTCTCGCGTTCCTTGCGACTCTTGTCCGCCATGCTTCAGCTTGCCCGCTTCTCTTTCCCGACCCGCGGCGTCTGCCACTTGCGGCTGCGGCGCGACCTCACCCTTCGAGACGGCTGCTGCGCAGCCTCCTCAGGATGAGGCTCCACTGTCCGTGTCCTCACCCTGAGGAGGGCCGAAAGGCCCGTCTCGCAGGGTGAGGTCGCTCGATCCCCCCATGAACACAACATATAGGGCGCAAAATGACCGGCGGCGAGGCAGCGTCGCCCCGGCCGCCGGCAGTTCTCTCCTCCGTTAACCTTCTTGGCCTATTTTTCTATTCCGAGGTCCCTGCATTGCTGCCAGACCCGCCAGGCGGTGTGCGGCATCGGCATGTGGGTGACGCCGTGATGCGCGAAGGCGTCGATGACCGCGTTGGAGAACGCCGAGACGCCGCCGACGTTCGGCGATTCGCCGACGCCCTTGGCGCCGATCGGGTGGTGCGGCGAGGGCGTCACCGTGAAGTCGGTCTCCCACACCGGGGTCTCCACCGCGGTCGGCAGGAAGTAGTCCATGAAGGTCGCGCCCTGGACGTTGCCGTCGTCGTCGTAGACGATCTCCTGGCCCATGGCGATGCCGAACGCCTCGGTCAGCCCGCCGTGCACCTGGCCCTCGATGATCATCGGGTTGATCCGCGTGCCGCAGTCGTCGAGCGCATAGAAGCGGCGGACCGACGTCTCGCCGGTGAGGCGGTCGATGTCGACGACGCAGATATAGGCGCCGAACGGGTAGGTGAAGTTCGGCGGATCGTAGTAGTCGACCGCCTCCAGCCCGGGCTCGAGGCCCGGCGGCACCCTGTTGTAGGCGGCGAAGGCGATCTCCTTCATCGACATGCGCTTTTCCGGCAGGCCCTTGACCCGGAAGCCGTCGACGTCGAATTCGAGGTCGTCCTCGTGCACCTCGAGATTGTAGGCGGCGATCATCTGCGCCTTGTGGCGGATCTTGCGCCCGGCCCGCGCCGCCGCCGCGCCGGCCACCGGCGTCGAGCGCGAGCCGTAGGTGCCGAGCCCGTAGGGCGCGGTGTCGGTGTCGCCCTCCTCGATCTTGATGTCGTCGGCCGGGATGCCGAGCTCCTCGGCGATGATCTGGGCGTAGGTGGTCTCGTGGCCCTGGCCCTGGCTCTTGGTGCCGAGCCGGGCGATCGCCGAGCCGGTCGGGTGGACCCGGATCTCGCAGGAATCGAACATGCCGATGCCGAGGATGTCGCAGTTGCGGCTCGGCCCGGCGCCGACGATCTCGGTGAAGAAGGCGACGCCGATGCCCATCAGCTCGCCCTTGGCCCGCTTCTCCGCCTGCTCCTTGCGCAGCCCGGCGTAGTCGACCGCCGCCATCGCCTTCTGCATCGCGGTGTGGTAGTCGCCGCTGTCGTACTCCCAGCCCAGCGCCGAGGTGTAGGGGAACTGGTCCGGCCGGATGAAGTTCTTCAGCCGCAGCTCCGCCGGGTCCATGTCGAGCTTGCGCGCCAGCACGTCGACCATGCGCTCGATCAGGTACGACGCCTCGGTGACCCGGAACGAGCAGCGGTAGGCGACGCCGCCGGGCGCCTTGTTGGTGTACACGCCGTCGACGACGCAGTGCGCCGCCGGGATGTCGTAGCTGCCGGTGACGATGTTGAACAGCCCGGCCGGCCATTTGCTCGGCTGGGCGTGGGCGTTGAAGGCGCCGTGGTCGGCCAGCGCATGCACGCGCAGGCCGGTGATCCTGCCGTCGGCGTCGGCCGCCAGCTCGCCCCTCATGTGGTAGTCGCGGGCGAACGCCGTGGTCGACAGATTGTCGAGCCGCGATTCCACCCATTTGACCGGGCGGCCGAGCACGATCGAGCCGACGGCGGAGCAGACATAGCCCGGATAGGCGCCGACCTTGTTGCCGAAGCCGCCGCCGATGTCGGGCGCGATGACGCGGATCTTGTGCTCCGGCAGGCCGGCGATCAGCGAGACCACGGTGCGCACCACGTGCGGCGCCTGGAAGGTGCCCCAGATCGTGAGCTCGCCCTTGACCTTGTCCATCGAGGCGACGCAGCCGCAGGTCTCCAGCGGGCACGGGTAGACGCGCGGGTAGGTGATGTCCTCTGCCACCGTCACCGCCGCCGACGAGAAGGCATCGTCGGTCGCGCCGGCGTCGCCGACCTCCCAGGTGAAGATGTGGTTGGGGTGCTTGCGGGCGCCCTGCCCGACGTCGTCCTTGTCCGTCGCGTCCTCGCGCAGCACCGGCGCGTCGTCGTCCATGGCGCGGCGCGGGTCGACCAGAACGGGCAGCGCCTCGTATTCGACCTCGACGGCCTGCACCCCGTCGGCCGCCGCGTAGCGGTCCTCGGCGATGACGAAGGCGACCTCCTGGTTCTGGAAATGCACCTTCTCGTCGGCCAGCACCGCCTGGGTGTCGCCGGCCAGCGTCGGCATCCAGTGCAGGCCGAGCGGGCGCAGATCGTCCGCCGTCAGCACCGCGATCACGCCGGGCACGGCGAGCGCCGCGTCCTTCTTGATCGACTTGACGCGGGCATGGGCATAGGGGCTGCGCACGAAATCGCCGAACACGGTGCCAGGCAGCTGCACGTCGTCGACGTAATTGCCCTTGCCCTGGATGAAGCGGGCGTCCTCGACGCGCAGGCGCGACTTGCCCAGCCCGCAGATCTTTTCCTTGCGCTCCTCTTCGGGCGCCAAAGCGGTCTCGCTCATCACTCGGCGGCCTCCTTGCCCTCGTTGATCACGGCCGCCGCGGCGCGGACCGCCTTGACGATGTTCTGGTAGCCGGTGCAGCGGCACAGATTGCCCGACAGCCCCCAGCGGATCTCCTCATCCGTCGGGTTGGGGTTCTCATTTAGCAACCGGTACGCCCGGATGATCATGCCCGGCGTGCAATAGCCGCATTGCAGCCCGTGCTCCTGCCGGAACGCCTCCTGCAGCGGGTGCAGCGTGCCGTCGGCCGCGGCCATGCCCTCGATGGTCAGGATCTCGGCACCGGCGGCCTGCACCGCGAACATGGTGCAGCTCTTGACCGACCTGCCGTCGAGGTCGACCGTGCAGGCGCCGCAATGGCTGGTCTCGCAGCCGATATGCGGGCCGGTCAGGCCGAGCTGCTCGCGCAGGAAATGGATCAGGAGGGTGCGCGGCTCGACCAGCGCCTCGACCGCCTTGCCGTTGACCGTCACGGTGATCTGTGTCTTCGCCATCGCCTCACCCTCCCTGCGCGCGGCTGAGCGCCGCCTCGAGCGCGCGCCTGGTCATCACCCCCGCCATGTGGCGCCGGAACTCCGCCGGCCCGCGCAAATCGCCGACCGGGTCGCTGGCGCCGACCGCGGCCGCGGCCACATATTCTATGGCGGCCGCGTCGATCGACGTGCCGACCAGCGCGTTCGACGCCTCCTCGACGTAGAGCGGCGTCGGCGCGACGTTCGACAGCGCCAGTGCCGCCGCCGTGCACCTGCCGCCTTCCATGGTCAGCACCGCCGCCGCCGCCGCAGTCGCGTAGTCGCCGACCTTGCGCTTCATCTTCTGGTACGACGCCCCGGTCCCCTTGGCCGGGACGGGCACGCGGATCGCGGTCAGCACCTCATCGTCGGCCCGCGCCGTGAAATACGGCGCCTCGTAGTAGCGGCGCGGGTCGGCCTCGCGCTCGCCGTCCGGGCCGTTGAGCACGTAGGTCGCGCCCAGCGCCATCATCACCGCCGGCATGTCGTTGCCGGGATCGCCGTTGGCGACGTTGCCGCCGATGGTGCCGCAGTAGCGCACCTGCGGGTCGGCGATCAGCAGCGCGGTCTCGCGCAGGATCGGCAGGGCGCCGGCGATCACCTCGGAGTCGATGAGCGCCGCCTGCGTGACCATGGCACCGATGGTGATCGTGTCGCCCGACTGCTCGATGCCGTCCAGCCCCTCGACGTCGCGCAGGTCGATCAGGTGCGCGGGGTCCGCGAGCCGCATCTTCATCATCGGAATGAGGCTGTGCCCGCCGGCGATGACGCGGCCGTCGTCGCCGTACTGGGACAGCAGGGACACGGCATCGCTCACCGTCCGCGGACGGTGGTACTCGAACTGTCCTGGTATCACGTCTCCACTCCCTCGTCCCGCCGCCGCCGCACGGCGCAGCGCCGGCGCGGTTCTGCTTGTTGCTTGGCTCCACTATCCGCCGCGCCGCGCCCCGCGTGAAGCCGGTTTGGCGCGAACAGCGCCTGCGGTGCACGAATGGCAGAATTCCAAGCGTGAATGGCGGGACGGTGTACGTGGCGGGCGATACTCGCCGCGGACCTGGTGTTTGCGCGCAGGACGGACCGTTCGTCTCGGTTCGCCGCCGACCCGCGCGAACACGTTTGCCGCGTGCCGGCGGCCTGCTATCGTGTGCCGAAGACATGGCGGGAGGAGGCGCCGGGCATGTTCGAGAATTTCGAGCGCATCGACATCGAGGTCCCGGAGCGCGGCTTCGGGGCGGCGAAGATCCACCTGCGGCACGGCGGCAACGGACCGCCGCTCCTGCTGCTGCACGGCAATCCGATGACCCATGTCGCCTGGCACAAGATCGCCGGCGCGCTCGCCGAGCGCTTCCACGTGGTCGCCGCCGATCTGCGCGGCTACGGCGACAGCGTCGGGCCGGAGGACGGCGGCGCCGACCACATCAACTATTCCTTCCGCGCCATGGCGCAGGACCAGGTCGACGTCATGGCGGCGCTCGGCTTCGAGACGTTCCAGCTGGCCGGCCACGACCGCGGCGCGCGCACCGCGCACCGCATGTGCCTCGACCACCCGGAACAGGTCACACGGGCCGCCGTCGTCGACATCCTGCCGAACCGCCACATCTGGAACAACGTTTCGAAGAACTGGGCGATGAGCTCGTGGCACTGGCTGTTCATGGCCCAGCCCTACGATCTGCCGGAGCGGCTGATGGCCGGCGTGCCGGCGCGCTACTTCATGGAGAAGAAGCTGTCCAAGAAGGGGATCGGTCTTGCGCCGTTCACCGCGGAGGCGTTCGACGAGTATGTCCGCTGCTTTAACTGGAAGACGATCCGCGGCTCCTGCGAGGACTACCGCGCCTGCGTGACCTCGGACCTTGCGATGGACGAGTCGGACTTCGCGGCCGGGCGCCGGGTCGACTGCCCGCTGATGGCGATCTGGGGCGCGCGCAGCCACACCGGGCGGGTGTACGGCGACGTGCTGAAGATCTGGCAGGACTACGCAAGCACGACCATCACCGGCGGGTCGATCGACTGCGGCCACTACGTCCCCGAAGAGGCCCCCGAGGCGACGCTGAAGGCATTCCTGGAGTTCTTCGAGGGGAGCTGAGCATGGCGCGTCCGGGCCTTGACCGAACCGTTCGCCCCGTCCTGCGCCGGTGGCCAGGACCTCGAGCATTGTCCGACCATCTGGACGCCGGCATTCGCGTCGAGCCGGCGAGTCCAAGCCCGTCCCAACCCTCCCCCATCAAGGCAATGGCTCGGTCAGGGCAACGACTTACCTCATCCCCCTGATCCCCCTGCGGGCAGGGGCACGGGGCGGGCGGAAGGACACAAGCGAAACCCGCCGGCAACGCCGGTTCCCGCTCGATCTTGGCGGATCACGCTTCTAGCGTTGCGGGGGCGCGCACATGTTGGCGGGCGGCTGGGTGTACAACTGGCTTACCGGGACTTCGATGACCACCTCGCCCATCAGATGCGCCGGCGTGGCAGCGTCGGAGTAAAAGATACCGTCGGACACCGCGCCGCCCGCGAGGCTGCCCCCGACGCCGCCCGCAACGCCTCCGATCACCCCGCAAGCGAGCAGGCCCCAGCCGCCCGAAGCAATACCGAAGACCAGGCAGATGCCGACGCCGGCACCGGCACCCAGGCTGCCGCCGATGAACCCGCCGAGTTCCTCGCCGATCACGCGGGGCAGCTCCTCGTCGCTCGCGTTCCAGATGCGCGCGGCGCTTACGGCGACGCCGACAACTATGAGGACCCGGCCGCCGTGCCGCAAATAGGAGGCGCCGCGCAGTGCCTGATTGACGCCGGTGTTGGACCGCGTCGCGCCGTCGAGGACACGCCCCGGAATCGCCGAACGCGGAACGCCCCGGGCCTCGTAATGGCGAACTATATTCGGATATGTGCGTCCGCCCCGGCCATACTGGCGCCAGTCCCGGATCTCGTAGATGACCCGGGCGACAGGCCCGGTTCTCGCACGCATCCGCTGCACGATGTGCCGGCGCTGCTCGGAAGCCCAGCGCGCCACCGATTCCGTGGACTCGCCCCGCTCGAGCCGCTCGGCGATCTGCCGGGCAAGGTCTTCAACCTGCTGCTTGTAGAGGGTCCGGATGGCGGGTGCATCGATGCCGATCCGGCGCATCGCGAGGCCCGCCCCGGCCGCATCGCCGCCGAGCCCGCCGAGGAATTCGAGCGCATCGCTCTCTGTGCGTGCGGGCAGCGACATGGTGTACCGCGTCTCACCGGGCGACGGCGACACGTTCGCACTCCGCGCATCGGCGCGGCAAATCATCCCGAGATTGTCGTCGTGTAGTTCAGCGTCGCCCATTGGACTCTTCCGGCGTGACGAGGTGGAACCGCTGCAGGTCTGAAACCGGGCCGAACCGGAGGGCCGGCACCGGGAACGGCCGCAGACCCATGATCCCCCCGTCCCGGTAGCGATAGGGGACCTTTCGCACAAGGCGCCGTTCGACCGGTATGTCCGGGTGGTCCTTGATCAGGGCGTCGACAGCGCCGACACCTCCATCCACGAACGGCCCGACAAGGAGAAATTCCGTGTCCAGGACAATCACGTGGAAGGTTTCGTCGCCGTGATGGACCGGGTCTTCCATGCGGCAGATATAGATCCGCTCGACCTTCGACGGTGAGAGGCTGCGAGCCGGATCTCGGCCAGTAACGATCAACTGACCGTTCCGGAACGCGACTTGACCTGATCGCACCGACCCGCCTCCCAGTTCGTCTTGCCGACGCATTAGCATGTTCGGCGCGGGGCAGCCAGTTCAAATGGGGCATGCAGCGGGAATCGCGGTCGGCCGCAGCAGATCTGGCCCATCGACCCACGCCGCCGGGGCCGGGCCGGCCGGCGCCTGCAACGGAGGGAGGCGACGGGATCGGCCCAGCGGCGGATGGTGGCGACGCGCCGCGGGCGCGCCCGCCTACCCGCACCGCCCCCCGTCCCCTTCCCGCGTCACGTCCGCCGCCTCGCGCAGATCCTTCGCCGTTGCCTTGGCCTCATCGAATGCGGCGCGGCGGCGGGCGATCTCGTCCGGCGTCAGGCGCTCGATGCTGCAGTAGTCGCGCTTCCAGCCCGGATCGTCACGCCATTTGAGCGGCGACTGCACGGTGGTGCGCGGACCCGTCGCCCGTTCGAGCAGATCGAGGGCGAGGTCCAGCGTCTGCGCCTGCGATGCCGCATCATGCGGCTTGCCGGCGGCGTTGCCGAGCGGGAAGTCGGAGAACAGGAGCCGCGGCACGCCGACATGCTCGACGATGTCCTTGGCGCAGCCCATGACGACGGTGGCGATTCCCGCCTCTTCCAGCGCCCGCGCGGCAAGGCTCACGGTCTGGTGGCAGACCGGGCAGTTGGCGACGAGCAGCGCCGCGTCGACGCCGTCCGCCACACAGCCGGCGACGATCTCCGGGCAGTCGACCTCCAGCGTTACCCGCTGGCTGCGGTTGGTCGGCGCGCCGAAGAACCGCGGCGCCACTTCGCCGATGCGGCCGGCGGCGGCGGCGCGGCGCAGCGCCGGCAGCGGGAAGTAGGTGCCGGGATCCTCGCCCGTCGTGTGGTCGCGGTCGATGCCCACATGCGAGATGCGCAAATCGTGGTCGCGCGCGATATCGCCGGAGTAGACCCGGTAGAACTTGGCGGCCGCGTTGTAGGGCGCATCCGGCCCCTGGTCGCCCGCCTCCGGCCGATAGCGCGCCGCCGTCGTGACGATGGCGACCCGGCACGCAGACAGCGGCTTCGTCGGCGGCGTGAACGGCACCTCGGCGTAATGCGCCCAGACATATGGCGCGCCGTAGCCCAGCGCCCGGTAGTAGTCGCGGATGCGCGGCAGGTAGGCGATCGGCACGTCCTGCGCCGCCGCAACGCCGGGATGTTTCGTGCGCCCGCTCAGAACCCGAGCGCCGTCTTGAGCTGCGCGACGCGGCCGCGGCTGACCGGGACCGGCTGGCCGTCGAGCCCGTCGAGCAGGATCACCGCCTGCTCGTTCTGGCGCTCGAACGCCTTAGCATGGCGGATGTTGACGATGTGGCTGCGATGCACGCGCAGGAAGCGCGACGGGTCGAGCCGCGCCTCCACGGCGGTCAGCGACATCGGGCAGAAATAGCGCTCGGTGCGCGTGAACACGCGGGAATAATGGGCATCCGCCTGGATCGAGACGACATCGTCGAGATCGACGAACAGGGTCGTCTTGTTCTTCTGCACCGGCAACTTGACGAGACGCGCGTTCGTATCCGCATCTGCGGCCGGCGCCGTGTCCTTCGTCATCCGGCGTTCCGGCACCGCGGTCAGCAGCGCGAGGCCGAAGATCAGGAAGGTGGTGACCGCGATGATGCTGGCGAGCAGCGGCTGGCTGAGCATCGGCGCGGCGACGGGTGCGACGGCATGAGGCGACGCATCGAAGGTGACCGCCGCCATGCCGGTATAATGCATGCCGGAGATCGCGAGCCCCATTACCGCTGCTGCCGCCGCCCGCAGCCGGAAGCCGGGCAGGTTGACGGCGAGCCACAGGGCCAGCGTCGAGGCCGCGATCGCGATCGCGATGGAGACCGCGACGATCAGCGGATCGTAGGACATCGCCGCGTCGGCCCGCATCGCCGCCATGCCGGTGTAGTGCATCGCCGCGATGCCGAGCCCCATCAGCAGGCCGCCGGCGGCGAGGCGCGGTCGCGTCAGCGGGCCGAAGCTGGTGACGGCGAGCAGCGCCGCGCCGGTCACGAGGATCGCGATCAGCGCCGAAATCAGGGTCAGCAGCAGATCATAGCCGACCGCAACCGGCAGGCGGAACGCCAGCATGGCGATGAAGTGCATCGACCAGATGCCGCCGCCCATGGTCACCGCGGCGCCGGCCAGCAGCCCCTTGCGGGCGGCGCCGCGCACCGTGTCCATGCGACTTGCGAGATGAAAGCAGGTGTAGGCGGCGCAACCGGCGATCACCACCGACAGCGCCACAAGCGTCATGTCATAGGTTACTGGCATGTGTGCCTGACCCGCGCCCGTCGTTCGCCACCCGCTGACGAACGACCCCCATGGACTGATAATAGGTCAGACGCCCGGCAAAGGCGAGTCGGCAGCGGATCCGCGGCCCGATCCCCGTGCGTGTCGGGCGCGCCCGTCAGCCGGTCTCGGCTCCGTCCTCGGTCTCGTACCAGGCGAGGTCGCGGCGCAGGGTGACGACGCTGCCGATGATGATCAGCGACGGCGGGCCGAGCCTGGCCGCCTCGGCCAGCGCCGGCAGCTCGCTGATCCGGCCGGTGATGACGCGCTGCGCCGGCCGCGTGCCCTTCTCGACGATCGCCGCGGGCATGTCCGGCCGGCCGCCATGGTCGCAATATTCCTTGACCAGTCGCTGCAGCATGGTCAGACCCATATAGATGACGATGGTCTGGTTGGGCCGGATCAGCGCCTCCCAGTCGATCCCGAGCTTCTCGTCCTTGCCGTGGCCGGTCACGAACACGCAGGCCTGGGCATGGTCGCGATGGGTCAGCGGGATGCCGGCATAGGCGGCGCAGCCGCTCGCCGCGGTGATCCCGGGCACGACCTGGAACGGGATGCCCTCGGCGGCCAGCTGCTCGATCTCCTCGCCGCCGCGCCCGAAGATGAACGGGTCGCCGCCCTTGAGCCGCAGCACCCGCTTGCCCTCTTTGGCGAGCCGCACCAGCATGCGGCCGATCTCGTCCTGCGGGACCGTATGGTTCTTCGCCGCCTTGCCGACGTAGATGCGCTCGGCGTCGCGGCGCACCAGATTGAGGATGCCGTCGCCGATCAGCCGGTCGTACAGCACCACCTCCGCCTGCTGCATCAGGCGCAGCGCGCGGAAGGTCAGCAGGTCGGGATCGCCCGGCCCGGCGCCGACCAGCCAGACCTCGCCCACGGCGCCGCGCGACGCGGCCCGGCCCGCGTCCTCGAGCTGCGCCTCCATGGCGTGCGCGGCCTCCGACTCGCGGCCCGAGAAGACCAGCTCGGCGATCGGCCCCTCGAACACCTTCTCCCAGAAGCGGCGCCGCAGGTCGCCGTCCGCGATCGCCGCCTTGACGCGGTCGCGCCAGGCCCCGCCGAAGCGCGCGAGGCGCCCGTAGGCGGCCGGCACCAGGGTCTCGAACCGCGCCTTCATCATGCGGGTCAGCAACGGCGCATCGCCACCGGAGGAGACCGCGACCACGACGCCGTCGCGGTCGAGGATCGCCGGCATGATGAACTGGCACAGCTCGGGCCGGTCGACGACGTTGATCGGAACGCCGGCCGCCACCGCCAGCTCGTGGACCCGCTCGTTCAGCGCCATGTCCTCCGACGCCGCGAAGGCGAGCGCGCAGCCCTCCAGGTCCGCGGCCGATACCTCGCCGCTGCGATGGGCAAGGCCCCGCTCCGCCGCCAGCCGGGCCATGTCGTCGCCCAGCTCGGGCGCGATCACCGTCACCGAGGCGCCGGCGCGCGACACCAGCTCCGCCTTGCGGGCGGCCGCCGTGCCGCCGCCGACCACCAGCACGGGCCGGCCCTTGACGTCCTGGAATACCGGAAGCAGATCCATCGCAGCCCCTCGCGCGTCAGACCTCGGCGCCGCCGCGCGCCCAGTCGGTCATCGCCCTTCCCCAGCGTGCGGCCGTCTCCTCATCGACGTCCATGACGGTAAAGCGCTTGCCCTCCTTGATGCGGATGCGCAGCATGCGCAGCCCGCTGTCGTGCAACACCGCCTGGAGGACCACCTCCTTGTTCCACGGCGCCGGGAAGCTGTCGAGCGGCGTGACCGTCTCCGCGCTCACGGCCGCCCCCGGTAGAAGGCCGCTTCCAGCAGGAACTCCCAGTTGCGCGGCGTATCCCGGTAGTCGGGCTTGACGTCGAACTGCAGGTGCAGGGTGCCGTGCTTCGCCTCCTGCTCGACCACCTCCAGCAGCTCCTTGAACGAGTTGACCTGCGGGTTCTCGATGATGATCTGGCTGATGTTAATCATACCGCGGTTCCGTCCCTTCGATCCTGTCGAAATAGCGCGCCCTGTAGACCAGCCGGCCGGACTCCGGCGCCGGCGCGTCGCCGAACGCGGAGCGGTTGTGCAGCACGTTGTTCGAGATGTAGCCCTGGCCCGCCTGCAGGCGCCAGTGCAGGATATCCCCGCCGTCCCCGGCGAGCAGCGCGTTGAGGAAGTCCACCGCCGCCCGCGTCGTCTCGTCGTCCCGCCATACAACATTCACCTTGCGCGCCGAATAGCGCATATGGAGGGCGCGGCCGGCCGCGTCAACGGAGAACACGGGGCCGACGCGGGCCGGGCGGATCTCCGTGCCGCCCACCGTGTTGGCCGGAATCGTCATCGCCTGCGGGTGCATCAGCGCGGCGATGAAGGCCGGGCTCTCGTCGCGCAGCCGGATATAGGCGAGGTCGGGGTCCATCAGCGTGTTGCCGCCGCCGTCGGCGGCCGCCCGCACGCAGTGCAGGATCACGCCGCGCACCTGCTCGTCCGCGCTGTTGTAATAGCCGTCCGTGTGCCAGCTGAGCGGCCGGTCGGTATAGGGGATGTACTCGCCCGCGCCGGTGCCCGCGCGCACTGCGAGCGCCGAAATGCCGTCCGCCTCGGCGCACAGGTTGCGGTCGAGCCGGTGCAGCCCGCAGGCGGCGCCGAGTCCCGCGACCGCCGCGCGCGCCTCTTGCGGCGGCAGCGCCGGCCCGGCATAGATCGCCATGTTGGCCCACCGGCAGCGATCGCGGACCGCCTCGATTTCCGCAACCGTCGGTGTCTCCGTCGACGAAATCTCAACCACCAGATCCCCGGCTGCGGCGATTCGCGCGGCCAGTTTCCAGTCCCGCCAGCGCCGGTAGGCGTCGGCGTCCGCAAGGTCGAACGGGCCGCCCTGCGGCGCCGGACCCGGGTTTTGAGTCGTCAAGTTTTCTGAGGCTTTGGCCATGATTCCTTCGATCTCCCCGGGTGCCGTTCCGCGGCAGCCACGGGCCGGAATTTGCGTCGTCGCGGACGCCGGTTAACCCGAACGAATGACAAAATTGCGTAATCTTGACTTCCAGGCAACAATTCTGCTGGATTCAGGTACGCGTATTAGAATATGATAAGTTTCGCATATAAGGTATAGGGAATTCCAGACCGGCCATTCGGAGGCAAGGATGTCCCGGTCCGGAGACAAAGAGGTTCGTACCCGCAATGGAGCCGGGTGAGTTGGAGGGAACTCTGGAGGAAAGGCGATGACCAAGAAAATGCATGAGACGCCATTGCTGGACGAGCTTGAGTCCGGACCGT
>JABAOH010002255.1_pt1 | contig 18553 bp, 18 predicted proteins | sample 7062181 | NCBI WGS metagenome assembly JABAOH01 (sample SAMN14538630, study PRJNA623070) | marine sediment metagenome | biome: marine biome [ENVO:00000428]; feature: marine pelagic biome [ENVO:01000023]; material: deep marine sediment [ENVO:00002113]; isolation source: pool of 5 deep marine... | reverse complement strand
CTTCGAAACGATCCCGTGGGGAGTTCCCCACCCGTGAATCACGCCGATCCTGGCATCATCCACTTCGACAATCTCCCTCTTCGGGAATCTCTTCCTGATATCGATGGCGTCCATGTTGCCGGCCACGAGAACGAGGGGGGCTATCTCCTCGAGCCTCTCAACCACATCCATTCCGATGACATCGCCGCAGTGTATGATGCCGTGGACACCCTGGAAATGATCGCCGATCACCTCGATAACTTTCTCTCCGCGCAGCTCGTGCGTATCAGATATGACGCCGTATCTCTTCATCGAATGTACTACCCTTTACTCTTTTTGTGGCAGAGATAACACTTCGTGTCTCTGGGAGGGTGTTGATCCGACATGGGATAATCGGAAGATTTTCCGTGACATTCCAGACACCGGGTGTCGCTGGTTGCAGTTCTGTGTGCCTCATCGGCGGGGAGGAGCCTCGGCTTGCCCGAGAGGGAAAAAACCACGAGAATGCCCACAACGAGGACCATCATCAATATGAAGTGAAGATCTCTTTTCTGTATCAAATTCAACCCCTTTTTTTTCTCTAAAACCCCTGCGAAAGTATTTTAATATCTCACACCGGATTTTTCCACTCAATTGAGGGAGAAACACGGCTGATGCGCATTTTCTTTCGCCCCCTGTGCGCTGCAACTGTTTTATTTTTCTGCATCTATCGTCGCAAACTGTTGACAAGTGGGGGCGTTCTTCAATAAACTGGTTGTAAAACAAGACGTTTTCATTTCAGGGCCTCTTGGCGGAGGAGCAATGAAAAGTGTCACCGTCTACAGGGTGGATTATCAGAGGGAAAAAAGGGATCCGATCGGCACCGTAATTGAGCGGAGAACGAAAGAGAGGGGGGACAACATCCTCGGCCTTTTGCGCCTCGCAAGGAAGATGTACGCCAAAAACCTTGAAGACGCCCTCCACATCGCCATCGATTGGAACGAGGCGCAGGCACCCTGACATATTCTTTATTTGGCCTTTCTCTCCCTACATACCCGGAACTTCATCCCCATGGGGAAACTGCCCCTGCACCTTGAAAGAAGGCTGCAACTGTTGTAGGATAATCAGGACGGTTCAAGATGACTGGCTAAGTACACCCCTATTGCTACTTAGCCATTCTTTTTTCTCGAAAAGAGCAAAGGATGGAGAGGAAACGGCAGATCGAATGGATGGCCGCTTGGCTTATCGGCGGGATGTTCTACTGGATAACGGCACGGAACTATGAGCAGGAACGGAACCATGCGGGTCGCCAGATACTACAATAACAACGACATCCGAATAGAAGAAATGGCCGTCCCGAAGATCGGGCCCGGCGAGATCCTGATGAGTGTTCTCGCCAGCGGGATTTGCGGGAGCGACGTTCTTGAGTGGTACCGCACAGCGAAAGCCCCCCTCGTTCTGGGCCATGAAGTGGCGGGTGAGGTCGTCCAGGTGGGGGCGGGTGTAAAAAAGTTCAAAGAGGGCGACCGCATCGCCGCCTCTCACCACGTTCCCTGCAACACCTGCTACTACTGCCTCACGGGGCACCACACGGCATGCGATACCCTTCGCAGCACGAACTTCGACCCCGGTGGGTTCGCCGAGTACATCCGGATCCCCTCGATCAACGTGGACCGGGGAGTTTTCCCCATTTCCGACGATATCTCCTACGAGGAGGCGTCATTTCACGAAGCCCTCGGCTGCGTCATCAGGGCTCAGAGGATCGCGCGGTTACAGCCCAATCAGTGCGTCCTCGTCATTGGCAGCGGAATGGCGGGGCTTCTGTGTGTTCACCATGCCCGGGCATCGGGGGCGGGAACCATCGTCGCCGTCGATCCGGTAGATTACCGGCGGGAGGCAGCGAAACGGTTCGGAGCCGATGAGGCGATACCCCCCGATGAGAACGCACAGGCCTGCCTTCGCCGGATAAACGGCGGCAGACTGGCCGACATCGTTTTTGTCTGCACGGGAGCAGAGACGGCGCAGCTCCAGGCTCTCGAATCGGTAGAGCGGGGTGGCACGATCCTCTTTTTTGCCCCCACGGATCCGGGCGTCACGATCCCTCTCTCCATAAACGACCAGTTTTTCAGAAACGATGTGACCCTCACCACCTCGTACGGGGCAAGTCCCTACGACTCGTGGCTGGCCCTCGAGCGCATCCGCTCCCCCATGATACGGGTGCGGGATATGATAACCCACCGCCTGCCCCTTGCGGAAACGATGAAGGGGTTTCAAATCGTTGCGGAAGCAAAAAAATCGATTAAAGTGATAATAGAACCGAACAGCAAATAAATCGGAAGCGATAGAAGGAGGAGAGTCATGGACTGGGGAATGAAAAACCGCCTGTCACAGATAATCAAGCCCGACACGGGAAAAACGGTAATGCTTGCCGTCGACCACGGATACTTTCTGGGACCCACGAGTAGCCTCGAAAATGCGGGGAATACCATCGAACCCCTTTTGCCCTACGCTGACGCCCTGATGCTCACCAGGGGGATACTCAGGACGTCTGTCGATCCGGGGACGAACGTTCCCATGGTCCTTCGCGTCTCCGGCGGCTCGACCACCCTCGGGACGGATCTGTCCAATGAAGCGATCACCACATCCATGAAAGAAGCGGTCAGGTTGAACGTGGCGGCTGTGGCCCTCTCGATTTTCGTGGGATCCAAGTACGAGCACCAGACATTGACCAACCTGGCCAAACTCGTGGACAGCGCACAGGACTGCGGGATACCCGTTCTCGCCGTCACCGCAGTGGGGAAAGAGCTCGAGAAGAGAGATGCCCGCTACCTGTCTCTCGCATGCCGCGTAGCCGCGGAGTTCGGGGCAAATTTCGTGAAGACATACTATTGCGATGAATTTGAAAAAGTCATCGAGAGCTGTCCCGTCCCCGTCGTCATCGCCGGCGGTCCCAAGCTGGAAACGGAACTCGACGCGCTGAACCTCGCCGCAGATGCGATCAAAAAAGGCGCTTCCGGAGTCGACATGGGAAGGAACATATGGCAATCCCCCCACGCCGTTCCCATGATCCAGGCGGTGAGGGCCGTGGTCCACGAGAATGTCCGCCCCGAGGAGGCACTGAAGATGCTGCCCCTTTAAATGGGGCATCGACGGCGCGGGAGGAAAATCGCATCAAGAGGAAAAGGGGCACTCTGACGGCCTGCGGCGCTCATAGTGTCACCGCCGGGAAGCCGGGAGGTGACGCAGCAAGGAATCCGGCGTCGGTGGCCGCGGTTACCCCTTTTTTCCCCGCCGCGTTTTTGCCCCTCCCCTACTGTTCCTCGGCGACCTGGAAGTACTCCTCCAGGATATACCCTTTAAAATCCCTTGCCGCCCCCGTGTTGCTCCCGCCTGAGCGCAAATAATCGTAGAAGCGCTTCCGCTCGCCGTCGTGGTAAGGCCTGCTCGGAAACGTCACATAGGGGCTCTTCTCGCCGTTTCCCCTCCACACGGTGAGCCCGGTCAGCTTGAGTCCCGCGAGGCACCCCTCGTCGAAGTAGATCTCCACGTCGGCAAGTTTCCCCTCGGGGACCCCTCCCCTGTTCAGGATAAAATTGATCCTCATCGTTCTCCCTCCTCGTTTTCATGGAAGGAGCGGCAACAACCGTGCCCGTCAGTACATGAGTTGGTAGGGGTCCACGTCAAACTCCACGCGTATTCCCCCTTTCCTCTTTCCCCCCCCAAACTCGGCATTTATGACGTCCATGAGGGGGGAAAAGTCTGCATCGGGAGGAGACTTCACCAGTATTTGGTAGATATACTGCCTCTTCATCTTCCAAATCGGCGCCGGCGACGGTCCGAGAATCTTCAGGTCGGTCCTTAAATCGAACCGGGAATAGAGAGTTTCCACCACCTCCTGGGCCCTCTTTTCAACGCCGGGTTGCTTCGCCCCCGAGACACGGATCAAAAGAAGCCGCGAAAAGGGTGGATATCCCAGTTCAGATCGGTGGGAGAGCTCAATGTCCATGAACTCCTTGTACTCGTGGGCTGCAGCCTTCAAAATCGCGTAATGATCGGGCTGGAAGGTCTGTACAATAACCGACCCCACCTTGCCTCTCCGTCCCGCCCTGCCGGAGACCTGTGTGAGAAGCTGAAAGGTCCGCTCCGAAGAGCGAAAATCGGGAAATGCCAGGGAGAGGTCTGCCATGATCACCCCCACCAGGGTGACCTGGGGGAAATCGTGCCCTTTGGCTATCATCTGGGTCCCCACGAGAAGGTCGATGTTTCCCTCCTGCATGCTTCGAAGAAGTGACCCGTATGCCCCCTTTCTCTTCGTGGAGTCCGAATCCATCCGTGAAACTTTCCGGTCTTTCCACTTGCGGTTCAAAAATGCCTCGAGTTTTTCCGTCCCTATGCCGACGGGGGCAATTTTGGGGCCGTCGCAGCGAGGACAGACCAGCGGAACCTGCTTTCTCAAACCGCAGTAGTGGCAGATAAGTGACTCCTCGTGCCTGTGGAGGGTCAGTGACACGCTACAGTCATCACACCTCTCGACAAACCCGCAGTCGAGGCACAGAATCCAGGGAGAGAAACCTCTCCTGTTGATAAAGAGCATCACCTTCTCGTTTTTCGAAAGTGCCGATTCTATGCCATCTTCGAGCTGCGGCGATACGTATCGCTTGAACCCCCTCTTCCCCCGGTTTTTGGCAAGGTCAACGATCTCCACCCGTGGCAGGCTGCTCTTTGCCACCCTCTCGGGAAGCTCCAGGTAATCGAAATCACCGGTTTTTGCCCTGAAGTAGCTTTCGCCCGAAGGGGTTGCAGATCCCAGGACAACGGGGATCCCGTAATGTCTCCCCTTGACGATCGCAAGATCTCTCCCGTTGTATTTCACCCCGTCATCCTGCTTGTAGGCCTGGTCGTGCTCCTCGTCGACGATGATGATCCCGGGACGCGAAAGGGGCGCGAACAGCGAGCTCCTGGCCCCGATTATCAGTGAGGTAACCCCGCTCCGGACCCGAATCCAGAGGGCACGCCTCGCAGATGGCGGTATCCTCGAGTGGAGCACCGCCACGTTCTCCCCGAACCTTCGCTGAATTCTTCCGAGAAAGAGCGGCGTCAGTGCTATCTCGGGAATGAGGTAGTAGGCCCCTTTCCCCATATTCAGGGCATTTTCTATCGCGCCGAGGTAGACTTCCGTCTTCCCGGACCCGGTCACGCCGTGGAGCAGAAAAACCCTGTGCCGATCGCCCCTTATCGCCTCGGATATGCGGGAGATGGCCTCCACCTGATGGCCGGTGAGCTCATAGTCGGCCTTTTCCTCCTCGAGATGCCCTTCAGCGCCACCATCGAGGTCCTCTACCGTGACCTCGGCGAGGAGGCCCCCTTCCACGAGCCGCTTCAGCACGCTCCCCGAGACCGATGTCATCAGGAGCAGCTGCTTTTTCTCGATCCTCCCCTCCTTCAAAACGGCCTCGACGAGCTTCTCCGCCTGGGGTGTTACGCGCACGGCTCCCTCTTTCCCCATTTCGATGAATACCGTCTTCCTGGCACCCACCTCCATCTTCAATACGTGCACCTGCTCGATGAGCCCTTCCGCTGTCATTCTGGCCAGCTTCGATGCCGGGGCCTTCAGGCCGATCTTTTTCAGCTCCCTCTCCGCGTGAGAACGGGACAAGGGCCCCCTCCCGGAAAAAATCCTGAGCCAGGCCCCCTGATCCCCCGCTGTCTCATCTTCCACGCGGGCCCTCCCGCGCTGCGTCAGGCGGAAGCGCACCTTTTCCTCCCGGAAAAAACCGGGATGGGTCATGGTCCGCAAAATCTCCCCCAGGGGAGCGCCATACAACCTGGCGGTGTCCAGCATGAAGCGCAGGTCGGTTTCGGAAAAAATGGGCTCGTGGTCGATAACGTCCAGAAGGTGGTGGACTTTTTCAAGGGTGCTCTCCCCCTTCACCGCAAATACGAGCCCCGATATGTTCCTTTTCCCGAAGGGCACGGAGACCCGCACACCGGGCTTCACCATACCGTGCAGATGATCGGGGACCCTGTACGTATAGGTTTTAAATACCGGCAGGGGAACCGCAACTTCGGCGAACGTGTTCTTCATTCCCGGTGACATCACTCATACATACCTTATGCGTTTCCTATAGTGTACTTTGTTCCAAAGGGGTATACAAAACGAACCTTTCACCGCCCAACTTCTCAGGGAGTTGTGACAAAGAAATGAGCAGTTAGCAGTTAGTAGTTAGAAAATAGATATTATCGTTGTACTCAGTTGGAGATCACTTGACACTGCTATGAGAAATATAATGGGAGTTTCTCTGGTAAATCCGAAGCACGAAATCCTAAATCCTAAACAAATTCAAATGACCAAAATACAAAACAAAGGCCTCTTCAGGAAAAGGTTTTTGCTCCATGGACGTCTCACCTTTATCTGTTTGGGGCATTTGTTCTTTGGATTTTTGATTTGTTTCGTATTTCGGATTTAGCATTTAAGATTTGTCGATTCACATTCGACTCAGCACAATTCGGGTTTTCTCTGGACTAGGAACTCTGAACTCTGGACGATGGACTCTGGACGTGTTTTATTTGATGGCTGCGAGAATATCTTTCACCGGCGATACTCTCGGGTCATTCTCATCGATGAGAGCCAGGAACTTCGAGAACGCATCCTTCGCCTGATACCGTTTGTCCCTCTGATAATAAACAAGTCCCAGGTTATACCAGGCTTCAGGATTCCCGGGAGAAATCTTTGCGGACTTGCTCCCGTAATGGATAGCCCTTTCCGGGACGCCGATCTTGTAGTAGAGAAGGGCCAGGTTCGCCAGCACATCGGCGTTGTCTTTGTCGTATATGAGCGCTTTCTTGAACGCATCGAGAGCTTTTTCGTATCTCCCGGTTTTCAGGTTCAAAACACCAGCATTGTTGAGCGACCGAACATGGGTGGGAAAAATTTTCAGCGCTTCACTTATGTACAGATAAGCAGAATCATATTCACCGAGCCTCATGGAAACAACGGACAGGTTGCACAGGGCATCCACATTCTCGGAGTTGTATTCCAGGGCCAACAGGAAGTTTCTCGCCGCCCGGGATAGATCTCCTATTTCCAGATATCTGACGCCATCGTTGAAGTGCCGAAGCTCCCTCTCCCGCGTTTTCTCCGCCGTCGATTTCGTGATGATAAGTTTCTCTTCCTTTTCAGGTGCGGGAACTTCTTTCCGCACAACTTTTTCCCCGCTCATTGCCACGGGCAATTTTTCCCCGAGACCCATATCCTTCTCGCTATGCCCAACCTTTTCTTCTTTGAACTTTTTTAACGAATCGGCTGTTGATGAATGACTCCATTTATCACCGCCATGAACATTGTTTTCCTTAATCCTTTTTGCCGTTGATACGTTGTCTGCCTTCTCTTTCTCTTTTACACCTTCGAAATATGCCGACGTCTCAATCTTTGTATTCGTGGGGGGTGATATGGATTTCACTCCCACTTCCCCTTTTTTTGCCCCGGTTTTCACCCTGCTCATAACTGTTTTTCCCTTTACCACATCATCCACTGCTGCAGGCAGTTCGTTGCTCTTTTCTCCACCACCTTCCAGGGCAACGGAAACCCTGATTTCTTCTGCCTTCGAACGTTCTTTATTGCCAAGCTTCGCATGTAAATACATCCCTGATGCGGCAACCAGGAGAAGGCAAACTGCCAGCACGATCAATGTTCCCGGTAATCTCTTCTTCTTTCCTCTTGGTGCGTGACCGGACACATAAGAGCCGGAAAATCTCTCCTCCGGCTTTCGTTCGAGCTTTTTCAGCGCTTCAGATATAAGGCTCATGCTAAAACAGCCCCTTGCCTTAGTTTATAAAATACTCCGCAAAATCCCCTGATAACCGAAGATGAGGCCAAATGGCGCCCTCTTTCTCCGGAGCAGCCCCTCTGATTCACCCAGGGACTGGACACCCTCGTTCACATCCTTCTTTTCAATCGCTTTGGAGCTTCGCACGTAGGCAGATAACATGGCCCTGTCGGAGATCACATTGATCAGCCTCGGAACCCCCCCTGAAAGCCCGTAAATCAGACCGATCGCCTCGGTTGAAAAGGAAACGTCGCCCCGGGACCCCGCCTTCGCCAGACGGTGAAAAATATAATTTCCCGTATCTTCGCGGCCGAGGGGCTTTATCTCATACCGCACCGTTATCCGCTGGTTGAGCTGCCGGAGTCCCTTCGAAGAGAGTTTATCCCTGAGTTCCTTCTGGCCCACGAGGACGATCTGAACCAGCTTGAAATTGTTGGCCTCCAGGTTCGAGATGATCCGAATCTGCTCCAGGAGTATGGGCGAAAGATTCTGGGCCTCGTCTATGATTACAACGGGCTTTTCCCCCGATGTGGCCTTCTCGATGAGGAACCCGTTGAACCTGTCCAGGAGGTCCATTTTCGTGCCCCGGGAGGTTGACAGACCGAAATCATCGAGCACGCTTCGTAAAAACTCCTTCTCAGTGAGAAAGGGGTTCAATACGAGAGAGGGAACGAAGTCGTCGTTGAGCCTCCGCAGCAGTTCGCGGGAAATGGTGGTTTTTCCCACTCCCACGTCCCCGTAAATGCTGATGAAACCCTCCCCCCTTACGAGACCGTAATAGAGATGGTCCAGCGCCTCTTTGTGGCTCACCGAGAGGTAGAGAAATTCGGGGTCGGGGGTCAGATTGAACGGCTTTTCCGTTAATTTGAAGAAATCTTCGTACATAAATCGGTCCTCCCTCACCATTTTTGGGGCCTTTCCCCACGGGTTCCATACAGCCACGGGCGGGCTCCGATATGATATCCCTTCTTGCTCCTTTGAATGCGCATTGCCTCCTCTTCCACAATGGAACTCATATCGTTCGTCCGTATGACGTGAGGGGTAAGCAGGATTACGAGCTCGGACTTTTTCTTTTCCTGAACGGTATTTCTGAAAAGGGCCCCGAGGAAGGGAATATCCCCGAAAAACGGAACGGATCTGACTCTTTCCGTCACCCTGTCCTGCATGAGCCCGCCGATGAACACCGTTTCTCCGTCCCCCACGCTCAAGATAGTATTCGCTTCCCTGATCTCTATGATGGGGGCGGTATTTCCATCGGGTGCTACCGCCTCCCCCGTCTTCTCACTGATGCTGGGATGAATCGCGAGGGTGATCCGGCCATCCCGGCCGACCTGAGGGGTAACGCTCAAGATGATCCCCTCGGTTATCGTCTGGGGAGAGAAGGTGGTAACGGGAGCCGTTGTCGTCGTGGCAGGTATCACCACCGACTGAAAAAAGACGTCCTGCGTCCCGATCCGTATTATTGCCTTCTGATTGTTGAGCGTGGAGATCTTGGGTGTGGAAAGGACATTAACCTGCCCCTGCTCTGCTACCGCATCCAGGAACACATCCGCTTTGCTGTCAGACACACCGAACTGGAATGCCGTTGCCCCGGAAGAGAGATTCTGCTGAAATGTGGCGCCCCCGACAAGACTTCCGGAAAGGCCGATTCCCGAAAGATCGACGATGGCAGACCAGTCTATGCCGTACCGGTTCGAATCGTTCAGCGTAACCTCGAGGATTTTCGCCTCGATAAGGACCTGCTCCCTGAGCCTGGTCTCAACGATGGAAAGGTATTCCTCCAAAAGATCGAGATTCTCCGGATAATCCGTCACCGCCACCATGCCTGTCTCTGGAGAAATGGAGACGCGGGAATTCTCACCGGATAGAAACATGTTGATGTTCTCCTGGAGCACCTTCCACACATGCATGCTCTCATCGGTGGTGACTTCGTTAACGCTATCGTTACTATCCTCTCCACCGGCCGTGCTAATTCCCGTTGTTGCATCCGCACCATCGCCAGTCGACGTTGAAGTGGATGCGATCAGGCTGCCGGATCCCGAGCGGCTCGTAATCACATAATCGAGATAGAAGACCCTGGTTGTATGCTCCCTCCTTCTCACTCTCACCACATCCTCTTCGACGGTACAGTAGAGGTTGTTCGTTCTGCAGATCTCGTAAATTACCTCATATGAGGTGACGTCCTTCATATCGAGGTTGACCACTCCGTCGATACCCGGGTCCATGATGAGCTGAAATTCATCCTCTCTTGACAGGGAAAAAAGCACATCCCTCAGATCCGCTTTTTCCAGGGTGATGTTGAACCTCTTGGCCGGTCGGGAAAAACCGTCATAGGAACCCTTTTTCCCCTCGATTCCCACAATCGGCTCCTCGGGGAGGGACCCGGGCGGAGGCAGTTCTTTCTTTTCCTGCGCCACAACGGATGGTTTGGCCGGCTCATCGCTTCTCAAGTACTCCCTCTTTGCGCACCCGTTGAGATCAAAAATCAACAGCAGTGAAAAAACTAATAGGATCGTCTTTCTCATCTGATTCTCATCTCCTCTGGTTTTTCAGAAAGCTCCAGTTTGAGCTTCTCTCCTCCCCGCCTCAGCCAGACCTGATAATTTTCTATCTTTACGAGCTTCCATCCCAAAACGAAGCTACCCTCCTTGCGCCTCTCGCCGTTTATTATCGCCAAGAACTCTCCCTCGCTTTTTAGAATCCCCGAAAGCACGAGTGATGGCGTGGAAACAGGTTGCTTATTTTGGGCTTTTTCCCGAGAAACAACTCCGGACAGCGGTTTTTCCAGAGGCATGAAGGGGTTTCTCGTCCACGCAGAATCCTTGATCTCAACCGGAGGAATGGGCGGGAACAGCATTTCTTTCGCCACTCTCACTTCGTGCACATGATATTCTTTCTCGAGAGAAGCAACGACGGATTGATCGAACGAGGCAGTTCCTTTTTCCTCCCTGTTTGCAAGGTGAAATCCATACAGCACACCGGTTGCGATCACCAGGACGAGGCTGCATACGAGCGCTACCGACCGTGCTTTCTTACCAGTTGGCTTTTCCATTCTGCTCCCTGTAATAGGCATTGATCGTTATCTGGGCCACCATCCTGTCGCCCTCTCTTCCCAGTTTGATATCGTCCAGGCTCATCGCCCTCGCATTTTTCGTCAAACCCTCCAGAAAGGAAGCCATCTCCCGGTATCTCGACGTAAAGTCTATCTTCAGGACGGCCGCACTCACGGGGAGAGATTCTATGGTTTTTTTCATCGCCGCCTCTTTTTCCTTTCTCTTGGTAACGGAGACCTCTCNNGACCTCTCTCGATGATTTGCCGCTCCCATTTTTGATCTCTTCCCCCCCACCATCTGTTTCGACACGCAATCTGAAATCCTGAAGTCTCATAGACCGGGCCATCTTCCCGATGTCATAGAGGAGAATCTCAAAATCCTCTCTTTCGGGAAGCCGACGGCCCAGCTCATCTATCTTGCCCTGCCATTTCTCCAGCTCTTCCCTCGACACGTGAACGGCGGCACTCTGCTTGTCTACCTCTTTCGCAATTTGCGCCTGCTTCGCCAGAACCTCACTTCTCAACCTCTTCAGCTCCCCGAGCTGCGGCGAGTACAAAAATGCAAAGAGCATCCATGAAAACAGCACGATTCCCAGAACGGTCAGAAGAGTAAATATCCTCTTCCTCTTTATTTTTTCCTTCGGGTCATTCACCGAGATCTCCCTTCATGCTGAGCTCGAGGATGAATTTCTCCTCATACTGATGCCCGTGCCCCTCAACCGGGTAGACCACCACGGGGATGTACCGCGTCCCGTCTAAAAAAGGATTATTCTTGACGGAGGAGAAAAACCGGTTGAACTCGAGCTGGACCTCTTCCGGTGTCCTCCCTTCCGTTCTTCCCGACAATTTCCAGTGGTATCCGTTTATCTCCTTCTGTATGCTCAAATCATCGAACGTGACGGTCTTCGGAGCGGCCTGTGAGAGCAGCCCGAAACATTCGACCCACCTCGTGAACGGGTGTTCCAGCTGTCTCAAGATTGCCTCTGATTCAGCAGCTTTTCTCTTGAGGGCATGGATCCTCTCCGTAAATTCCCTGTTTTTGACGATGACAGGATTGATATCATCGAACTCCCGTAGCAGGCTCTGGTAATGACTCTTCGCACTCGAAAAACCGAAAATCAGGATTACGTTCGCCAGGAGATAGAGCGCAGCAGCGCCGGTGGCAACGGTGCGCTTCACGATCTTCTTTTTCCTCTCCAGGTATTCCTGCGGGAGGAGATTGATTTCCCCCGTCTCCTTTGCTTTCGTTGCCAGACCGATGAGGTGGGCGAAAAGAGAAACATCGAACTCATCCCCTCTTTCGAAGGCACTGTCCACGAGAACGATCTTCCCCGAAAGGAGCGTCTCCGGTGTGTCAACTCCCATGACAAACCGGTCCGACACCGTCTGTCGGAGGACTTCTCCACCATATTCTCCCATCAGGTACACCTTCCGCAGCGTTTCACCGCGGGAGAACTGTTTGAAATAGAGAAAAGAGCGGGAAAGCTCCGTCACGATCCTCTCGTCGATGACTTTTTGAATCCGATCTTCCTCTGCCTCACCGATGATCTGATATCCGGTAATATCCTCGGGAACATCTGAACTCCCGAAATCGAGGAAAAATTCCCTCGAGAACTTCGGCTTTCCATCCCTCGACACGGTTACGAAGCTTTTCCCTTCCGATAGAAGGACGAAAGAAATGGAGCTGTCTCTCTCCGCCGGTGGATGCAGATGGGAGCAGGCCACGGGAAAAGATGTCATGAGGAGGGGTTCGAATCCCGCCTCCATGACGATATACAGCGCCCGCTTTACTTCAAAATCGGGGGTCGATACCACGAGCACCTCATCTTTGTCCACACCCCTATCGACCGTATCGCCGAGGACTGCACTCACCACGGACAGCTCGGAAAGGGGGGTGGAGACGTCTCCCTCGAGTTTCCGCATGACCAGGACATCCCGCTCATCCTTTGAAACTTTGGGCAATACGTATGTCCTGTGCTCGATGATCGGCTCGTTTATGACAACCAGGGCTTTATTTCCCGTTATCCCTGCATCATCCGCCATCTTTCTCATGAAACGCGCCACCTCAGCCGGATCACCCGCCGGCTTCGATGCCCTGGCGAAGTTCGTGATCTTCAGGGGAAACGTTCCCGGTATAAATTCCAGTATGGATACGTTCCTCCTGGAAATTTCAACGGAAAGCATCCTATTTCCTTCGACAACTCGCACAAGGTCACCTCATATAAAGATTCAAGAGCGTCTGCGTCTCATTCCCCATGACGTACACCACTGCCAGACCGGAAACCTCATCGTACGTGTTCTGATTTCCGTCCAGATCGCAGGTGCCGGTCACAACGTGCTGGCCTCGATGGAGATCGGTAAACGTCAGGGGAGGGGCATTCCCGGGCGGCGGAACGCTCACCGTCACGGAATCGGGAACTCCATCGTTCGAGTAAGACAGGGATATATCCATGACCATCCGATTGTACTGCCCCTGTCTCTGAGGATTTTCAATGAACTGGTTCCCATCCCACACGAAAAGATTTACCAGGAGCCTCCCGTTGATGTTGATCGGGTTCGGCGGATAGATGATGTCGTCGGCCGTCCCCATGGCCCTGTCGGGACCCGAGCTCCGTATCTGGCCTGCTCCGGGGTCACCATACGCATACGGCAGGCCCCAGGAATCTTCCAGGTAGCTCGTGGGGTCAAACCCCACGTTCGCATATGTACCCCACCACCCGTACTTGACCCCGTAGGCATCGGTCTGCGGATTCGGCTGATTGACTGCTCCGAAATTCTGCTCGTTCAACGCCCGCAGCTCGTTGCTCATCGGCAGCGTTCCCATATCCCCCACGTAACCGCCGTCTCCGATGGACGAATCACCCATTATCGTCCTGTAGATCTCCTTCATCTCATCCTTCGTTGCGCCCTCGCGTTCCTGGTTGATAACCTTGAATGCGTACGGCACGCCGATAGAGGCTAAAATCGATATAACCGCAATGATCACGATCACTTCGACGAGGGTGAACCCTCTTCTGTCTCCTATCATCATGGCCCCATCTCCTCACCCGCCTCCTGACAGGACGCCCACCATCTTGTAAAGGGCCAGGAACATGGATAGGGCAGCGCCGAGAACGACGACAGCCAGGATGACGATCACGACGGGCTCCAGGATCGCAAAAGCTTTCTTCACAGCGATCGGAACCTCCCTGTCGTAATATTCCGATACTTTATCCAGCGTCTCATCCAGTTTTCCCGATAACTCCCCTGCGGCCACCATCCTCACGAGTACGGGGGAAAAAACGTCCGACTTTCGAAGAGAATCGGACAGCGACTCACCCGCTGTAAGTCCTTCTTTCGCCCTTTCGATCGCTCTGCTCACCACCCTGTTTTTCACCACCTTCGTCACCACCCAGAGTGACTGGGTCGTGTCGACCCCCGATCTGAGCAGGAGGGACAGATAATGGGCGAACCTGCTGAGCTCTATCTTCCTGATCAAGTTTCCCACAACGGGAGATCGGATTATTATCTTATCGATGCGGTACCTTCCCTCTTCCCTGCGCCCGTAGACTTTGAGAAAGACAAAGAGCAGCAGGACGACTCCGATCATGTAGAGTATGTTTTCCTTGAAGAAGGTGCTTATCCAGATAACGATCTTCGTGGGAAGGGGAAGCTCCACATTTGCCGCTTTGAATATGACGATGAATCGGGGAAAGACGAAGGTGAAGAGCAGGGTGATGAGTCCGGAAACTGCAGTCAGGACAATGACGGGATACAGGGTCGCCTGCTTGACAGTGGAAATGAGTTCCTCGTTCCACTCCAGGAACCTGATGAGGTCTCCAAGGACCGTATCGAGACTTCCCGTCGCCTCACCTGCTCTTACGATGCTCACGTAGGTCTCGTTGAACACGGCGGGGTGGAGGCTCAAAGCATCTGAAAATGATGCTCCCGCCTGGATGTTTCTCCTCACATCTGCTATAACGTCTCGAAACGATCGATTGTCTGTCTGCTCCACCAGGTCGTACATGGCCTGGACAACGGGAACTCCCGCCCCAATAAGCGTTTTCAAGTGGACCGTGAAATCGATTATCTCCCGACTCTTTATCTTCCTTTTTATTTTCAAAAGAGAGGGCAGATCTCTCTTCACTTTCATCTGTAGCGGGGTCAGGCCCATCGAAGAGAGGGCATCCTTCATCGACTCTTCGCTGGGAGAGATAAGTGTCCCCCTAGTCTTCTTTCCGAAGTCATCGATCGCTATGTAGTCAAATTTCGGCATAACAGATGCTCATGACACATTTTTCATCACTTCTTCGACCGTGGTGATTCCCTTCAATGCCTTCGCAATCCCGTCTTCCATCATATTTTTGAACCCCTCTGCTCTGGCCTTCTCATAGATCTCGGAGCGGGATGCCTTCTTCATGATCAGCTGGGATAGCCCGGGGGATATCCGAAGAATTTCAAATATTCCCTTTCTCCCCCTGAAACCGGTGCTTCCGCAAGCATCGCAGCCGCTTCCCCTCGTAAACACCATGCCCTCCGTGTCGCTTATTCCGGCCGCCTTTAAAATGTCATCCGGGGGCGCATACTCTTCCCGGCACTGGGCACAGCATGTCCTCACCAGTCTCTGGGCGATAACAGCGTTTAGCGACGACGCCACGAGAAACGGCTCCACGCCCATGTCGATGATCCTCGGGACAGCGCTTGGCGCGTCATTTGTGTGCAGGGTACTGAACACCAGGTGGCCGGTCAGGGCTGATCGGACGGCCATATCTGCCGTCTCCCCGTCCCGCATCTCTCCCACGAGGATCACATCGGGGTCCTGCCTGAGAATCGACCGCAGTCCCTCGGCGAAGGTGAGCCCGGCCTTGACGTTCACCTGGCACTGCCTGATTATCGGCAGCTCGTATTCCACCGGGTCTTCGAGGGTTATGATGTTCTTCTCCAGGGAGTTGATGTAAGAGATGGCCGAATAGAGGGTCGTGGTTTTTCCAGACCCCGTCGGGCCCGTAACCAGAATTATCCCGTGGGGCGAAAGAATCTGTTCTTTATACACCAATAGGTTTTCCTCATCGAAACCGAGCTGTTCGAGCCCCATCACCAGCTTCGATTTATCCAGGATGCGCAAAACGACATTTTCCCCGAATACCGTGGGGAAGGTGGAAACCCGCAAATCTATTCTCCTCCTGCCGAAATCGAAGTTTATCTTCCCGTCCTGGGGCAACCTCGATTCGGCGATATCGAGGCTTGCCATTATCTTCACCCTCGCAACCACCGCCAGCTTGAGGTTTTTCGGAAGGGAGAGCCCCTGCTTCAGCTGCCCGTCGATGCGGTACCTGATTCTCAGGATATTGTGCTCCGGCTCGAGGTGAATATCTGTGGCATCCTGGTTCATGCCCTCGATGATTATCTGATCAACGAGCCTGACAACCGGGGCACCGGCGGCAAGATCGGCCTCGGTTACCCTGCCCGCTTCCACCTGCCGCATGCTGCTCTGAACGATATCCTCGACGGACACACCGGTGCCGTAATACTTATCGATAGCCTTCAATATAGCCTGCGGGGTTGCCGACGCAACCTCCACCATCTTCCCGGTCTTCCGTTGCACCTCATCGATCGCCACCACATCGAAGACGTTTTCCATCGCCACGGACAACGTCGATTCCTCCGCCGTGAAGGGGACGAGCTTGAACTTCCTGCAGAGATTTTCCGGGAGCAGAGAAATAGCTTCCGGTTCGATAACCCGGTCTTCCAGGTTGATAAAGGAGACGCCCGCCTCAGAGGCCAGGACAGAGGAGATAAGCTCCTGGGTCACAAATCCCAGGCTGATGAGTATCTCCCCTATCCTTTCACCCGTTCTTTTCTGCTCCTTCAGCCCGAGCTCGAGCTGATCGGGCGTAATGAGCCCCACTTCGATGAGGCGCTCCCCCAGGAGCTTTTTTCTTCCCTGCGCAGCGCCGGCTGCTTTTTTCATAAACGTCTCGCCTACTGGATTCTGAAGCCGATGTCATCCCCTCCAACAACAGGGGGTGCCGTCAATATCTGGTTCGCATCCGTGTCCATTGTCCCGTTCGGCCCGGCAGAGATCACCCAGACCGCCTCGGCAGGGGCAGCTGACATGTCAACGATGTTTACCAGATACGAATTCCCCCAGGGGTCCGATGCGAATACATTCTGATAGGGCCCCTTCCAGCTGACCTCACCCACGACAGGATACGCTCCCCCCTTCGGGGTATTGCTCAGAATATGAGCTTCGAGGTAATCGGCATTTGCATCTGCGGCAGGGTCACCGGACCAGTCGACAAATGCGGCCCCTCCGGGAACGGTTGGCAGAGCGCCCACCTGCGTGGCGAGCAGATCAATCGGGGTTGCAGCCGCCGGGATAGCTGTCGGCCACTGCCCCACGTCCTTGTAGAAAGATGTTATGGCAGCCCCGATCACCTGAGTCTCGCTCTTCGCCTTCGCGATCTTCGAGTCGTCGATGTGCTTTACGATTGATGGAGCCAAGATGGCCGCGAGTATAGCCACCACGGCGATTACGACTACTACTTCCACGAGCGTAAAACCTTCGTTCTTTCTGACCTTCATTTTCTCACCTCCTGTTTTTTCCAGGCTAAGCTGGATAGACGCGTTTTATTTACGAGAGCATTGCATACGACATACTGTTGACAACGATCATTCACAAAAAAACATGCCCTCAAATATCATCACCTCACTTCCAAATATGTAATTTCCCCTCTTATTCTGTTTTCCGCCTCTTATTACACCGCTCACAACCGAACACACCTTTCACAGAATTCACCTCTAATAATGAAAGACATACAGTCCTCTTCATCGAAATAAATGGATTGAAACTTAAGGAAAATTATTGAATGGGAAAAGTGCTTTTAAAACAGATTTCATTTGAAAAAGATAAAATTACAGATCTACGAAGTCATATCGACAATTTCGTAATAAAAAAGGGGGCTACCGACACATCACTGTGCAGTATCCCCCCTTGGATCCCCGGAACCCTATTTCCCGAAAATATCCTTGAAAAACGACTGCATCTCGGACCAGGATTTTTTGTCCCCATCGGCGCTGTATCCGAGGGGGATATCGAATTTTTTCGCATAGTTATCTGCCTCGGGATTGGTGAAGCTGTGTTTGGCTCCAGGGTATGAGATAAATTGGTAGGCTGCCCCCGCCTCCTTCATCTCCCTTTTGAAATCTTCGATCTGCTCGGGCGTTATGAATTGATCATCTGCGCCGTGAAGCACCAGGATATTCGCTCTCACCGCTCCCGGCTTTGCAGGAGCCGTTGTGGTCAGACCACCGTGGAAGCTGGCCACCCCGGCAAGGTCCATCCCGTCGCGTGCCATCTGCAAAACGACGCTTCCGCCGAAACAGTAGCCGATGGCGGCGATGCGTCCCGGGTCGGTAAATCTGTTCTCTTTCAGCACTTTCATGGCCGCAAGAAAGCGTTCCCGGCCAAGCTCCATGTTCTTCCTGATCTCCCCGGAGAATTTCCCGGCGTCGTCGGGGTGATTTGCCTGTTTCCCCTCGCCATACATATCCACCGCCAGGGCCGTGTAGCCCAGCTCCGCCAGCATCCGTGCCCGCCTCCTGGCATACTCGTCGTGTCCCCACCACTCGTGTACCACCAGGATCCCCGGGCGTTTTCCCGTGATACTGTCGTCGTAGGCCATGTAACCCTTCATCGTTACGTCGCCTGCTTTGTAATCTACGGGTTCCCCCCGTA
>JABAOH010003834.1_pt1 | contig 18558 bp, 24 predicted proteins | sample 7062181 | NCBI WGS metagenome assembly JABAOH01 (sample SAMN14538630, study PRJNA623070) | marine sediment metagenome | biome: marine biome [ENVO:00000428]; feature: marine pelagic biome [ENVO:01000023]; material: deep marine sediment [ENVO:00002113]; isolation source: pool of 5 deep marine... | reverse complement strand
CTGGCTTTGGTTTGTTTTGGGAATGATTGTTGGCTTGGGGATTAATCTTCACTATAGCGCCTTTGTTTGGGGGTTGATCGTTTTCGGTTTTTGGCTTTATGGACTTTGGCGAAAACATTGGGTTTTCTGGACGTTTACTCTTTTTATTTTTGGGGTTTTGCTTGGTGATCTACCTATGGTTATCTTTGAGCTTCGACACAATTTTTATAATCTTTCGACAATGATGCTTTTTTTGTCAAGAAGAGGTAGTCAAGAAATAAAAGGAGGGATTGGTATTTATCATCTCTTGTTCCCACTTTTGCCAATTATGTTTTGGGTTTGGGGAATGATTATTTCTTTTCTCCAAAAGAAGAGTCTAGTTTATGCCTCTTTGCTTTCAATTCTGGTTTTTTTGGCTTGCTTTTTCTCGATCGATTGGCAGAAAGAAGAGGGGATAGGGATGCCTAAGAAGTGGAATGTTATTAAACAAAAACAAGTGGCGAAGATGATATGTGAAGAGATTGGTGATTATCCTTTTGAAATAGCGGCGACAATTAATGGCGACACAAGGGCGACTGACCTTCGCTGGTGGTTAGGGCGGGAAGGTTGTCAGCCTTTAGGGGTGGAAGAATATAATTCGGCGGTGATCCTCTATTTGGTTGCTACAGAATCAAGACCACCAGAAACGGAGACTGTCTGGGAGGTTCAAAGTCTCCGGCCTTTCAGGATTGCTAGAGAGGTGGAGATCGGCGATGGCTACATCCTCTATAAGTTAAGAAGATTGCCAAAGGAAGAATAATTGATACATATTCAAAAACTCGTAAATGTGATGGTTGGAGGATGCACGTAGCCTTGATCAACCCATGGGGCTGATCTGACTTTTTTAAGAGGATTAACGTAGGAATCGGCCAGCGCTTCTACTACTGGGTTTTGATCTCTTTCCCAATCTTCTTGAGCAATTTCTACGAAAATAATTCTTCCACTTGCTGTGTTATACCTTTTTAGCAACAAACTACCTTCTTCCGTAACAAAAACTCGTATCGCTTTCCACTCATGGTCAAATCGGTTTGGAGTGCGCTGAGAGGGAAAACTTCTTTCATCCCAGGTCAGCTCAACGCCACCAATTGCTTTGTATGTTGCTGAGTTCTTAAAAGGAGAAACTTCTAAAGGAAAGATTTCTCCTTCCTCAAAAAAAGAGTCTGGTTCGATATGTTTTAACTTTCCTTTTCTGAGACCAAATAGCCCACTTCTAGTTAGTTTATCTTTAATTTCAACGAGAGAGGCTGTTACCCCACTTTCTTCCAGGATTTTTTTTGTTTTTTGAAGGTTAGCTTGCTGTAATTGTCGTTCTTTTTCTGCTTGCTGTTCTGCTTTGGCTCGGGCCAATATTTCTTTTGCAGCCTCTTCTGAGGCTTTTCTTTGTTGAAAGTCTTTGATCTTTTCGACAATGCCCATTTTTATAGGTTAGTATATTATACTACTTTTATTCAAAATTTGACGTAAAAAAGCCCTTAATCTGTGCTAAAATAGAGGCATGGATGCTCCGGAGATTGATTTACCGACAGTCAAAGGCAGAGCCATTAAAGGTGTGGTCGCCTTAACGGGTCGGACTTTTTTTCTTCAACTTGTTTCTTTTCTCGGTTTTTTTCTTTTAACTGTTTTTTTGGGGACGGCTGAGATTGGTTTGTTTTTTGCTATCTCTGAGTTGGTGGCGATTCTTGGTTATTTTTCTGATATTGGTTTGGCCGCAGCTCTGATTCAGAAAAAAGAAAAACCTGAGTTAAAAGACATTCGGAGTACTTTTACGATTCAACAGGGCTTGGTTTTGAGTTTAATGGTTTTGGTTTTTTTGTTGACTCCTTTTCTTCGGAGTTTCTATGAGATCAGTAGTGCTGGAGTTTGGTTATTGTGGGCTTTGGTTTTTGGTTTCTTCTTAGCTTCTTTAAAGACCATTCCTTCAGTTCTTTTAGAAAGAAAGCTTCGTTTTGATTTATTGGTGGTTGTCGAGATTGTTGAGGCGCTTTTATTTTATGGAGTGGCGGTTCTCTTGGCCTGGAGAGGTTGGGGAGTCTTGAGTTATGCCTTGGCTGTTTTTGTGAGAGGCATTGCTGGAGTGGTTCTGATTTATGTTCTTTCGCCCTGGAAGATTGGTTTTGCTTTTGAAAAAGAATCATTAAGGCGTCTTTTAAGATTTGGGGTGCCATATCAGGCGAATACCTTTCTAGCGGTAATTAAAGATCGGTTGATGAATGTTTTTCTCTGGAAGATTATTGGGGCTGAAGGAGTGGGGATTCTGGGTTGGGCCCAGAAATGGGCTCAGATGCCTTTGCGGTTTGTCATGGATTCGGTCATGAAGGTTACTTTTCCGGCTTATTCCCGGATGCAGGCTAATAAAGAAGAGTTGAGAAAGGCGATTGAGAAAACGATTTATTTTGTTTCTTTACTGACTTTTCCAATGTTAGTGGGGATGGCTCTTTTGGCTGAGCCATTAGTGAGAATCATTCCTCGTTATCAGAAATGGGAGATAGCTTTATTGGCTTTGTCTTTTTATATTTTTAATTCTGCTTGGGGAGCAGTGACCACGCCTTTGACTAATGCTTTGGCAGCGGTCGGGAGAATTAGGATTGTTTTTAAGTTAATGGTCATGTGGACGATTCTGACTTGGGTTTTCTATCCCCTTTTGGCTCTGAGGTATGGTTATAATGGAGTCGCTTTGGGAGCAGCTTTGGTGGCTGTTTCTTCAGTGGTGGCGATTTATTTGGCTCAGAAATATCTTGATTTTAGTTTTTGGCAGGGAATTAGAAAGCCCTTGATCGCTACTCTAATTATGGGAGTTTTGGTTTGGGTTTTAAAGTCATTTCTTCCAGGAAATATCTTCGGACTAATAAGTTTAATTATAGTTGGCGGTTTAACTTATCTTGGCTGTATGTGGCTCTTCGTCGGCCAGGAGCTGATTGTAGACAGCAAGAAATTTCTAAAGGCTTTGAGAAAAGAAGGATAAGTTGAAGCTATTTTCCCTTACAAAGCGAGCGGATTGTTTCTAGGCTATCGTCAAAACCCCTCTCTTCCCTTATTGTTATTCCTAATTCTTCTGCTTTGGCCCTTTCTCTGTCTGTGGGGGGATTAAGTGTGAGGAGACAAATTGGTAGTTTTTGAACTCCCTCGTTATAGTGTGTCTTGATTACGCTTGCTAGCGCAAACTCTTCGGTTCGGTCTCTAGACATTTCACAGACGATTACGTCGGGTAGAGGTTGGTTAGCTTTCGCTGCTATTGCTAGATCTCCAATTACTCTTTTCGTCGATCCTCGAAAGGTGATTTTTACTCCATGTTTTTCTTCTAGGCTTTCTTGCCGGGATTTTATCATTAAGAAATCATCACTAGAAATCCAAAGAATGTTAATTTGACCTGGAACTGGTTCTCCTTCTGGAAAAGTCATTTTCTTCCTTTAAAAAAACTGCCCTCATGGGCAGCTGACATATTATACCACAATTAGCGAAATTTTTTTAATTACTGAATTATTGTCTTCTTGATCTCTCCTTCAATTTCTCCCCGAGAGTAAAGACTTAAGTTTAGTCCGAGTCTGTGTTTGATTTGGGCTGAATCCCAGGGATCTTCCAGTTTAGCGCCGTGCTTTTTTAGAAGCTCAACGCCTATAACATCAGCCAGGAGAATGTCTTTGGAGGCGAGATAGACTTGGGGTTGAGCCAGAGTGCCATGGGAGGGACCGCCGGCAATAAAAGCCTTGGTGCCTTCGATGACGGTCAGAGAAGGTCTGATGGCTAGGCTGATTTCAGCAATCATTTCTTCTAAGTTGGGTGAGGCGTGGAAGAGCATTCGGTCAGCAGGATGGATTAAACCAACCAGGTTTTTTAAAGCGAGAGAGTGATTGGTGATGGAGTGAGTGTGAAGAACAGGGACAGAGATAATGTGGTCGAATTGGGCTAATCTTGAGGGAATCCGAAAGCCTTTGGGCCAGTTCTTAACCATTTCTGGTTGGATACGAATCCATTCTTCGTTTTCAAAACCAATGATTTCGTCTGCGCCTGCTTCTTGGGCGGCTTGGTAAATGCCTGTTTTCTTCATCGCCGGGATGGTTTGCCAACGAGGGTTGGAGCGGTCGCCGACAACAACATAAGCTCCCTTGGCTTTGGCTAAACGGATGACTTCGGCTAGGGCTTGAGGATGAGTCGTGCCTGGAGCTGGGTCATCACTGTTAACATTAGGCTTGATTAAGACTTTTTGGCCGGGTTGGATAAAATCCAAGTCACCGGTCTGGCTGATGACTTCTCGAATGCCTTGGGTTGGGTTTTCTGAATAAGCAATGGCGGCTTTTTGTTCTTGTTTCATTTCAATTATTTTTGTTTCTTCTTGTTTAGGGCCGACAATTAATTCTTCTTTAGGCAGGAGTTGGACTTTACCACCAAAGAATTTTTGGTAGAAAAAAGCTGCTCCTCCTAAAAGAGTGATTAAGAAAATAATAATTCCTAATTTAATGTTTTTAAAGAGTCTGTTTTTTAGGTTCATTTAGCCAGATGTTTATTAAAGCATATTTTAGGGGGAAAATAAAGAAGTCTAGTGACAGGTCTTTGCTTTCTCAAAGCCTGCTTCTCTGGCTTGTTTTTCAGTACAGAACCAGTCTTCGCCAATGTCTTTTTCGACAATGGTGAATTCGTATTGAGCACAGCCAGGGTAATAATATAATCTTGTGTTTGTTGCTTTATCTATATTGCCTTTAATATTACATTCAGGGTTTTCTAAATTCTCGGTTTGATAGCAGTCTGGTCCGAAAACACCTTTTTTCTCTTCTTTGGCTTGATTGGCTACGTTTTTTAATTCTTCGGTTCTTGAAGTTTGGTCAGAATGATATCTGACCCAGCCAGATTCAAGCATTTCTTTGTTAATTAGTTTATTACCCAGATAGATTAAGGCCATTGGTCTTCCTTGTTGATCTAAGAGATATTCTTCTAAGACTACTTTCTTATCTTTGACTAAACTTTCAAGTAAATCCTTGGCTTCATTACCACCGCAGAATTCTAATTCTGGGGCATCAAGATGCCTCAACCTCAACCTTACCTTTCCATCCAGAAGAATGGTATCTCCATCTAAAACTTCCAGCACTTTGATTCCTTGACCGAGTCTCTGGGTTTTTTGGAAGAGGAAGAAGTTGAGAAAAAGAGAGGGGATGAGGAGAAGAAAGCCTAGCCACTTTAGTAAATTAGTATCAATTTTTCTCCTTTGTCTCACATTTTGAGTATAGCACAGTTTTAATCGAGTTTACTTAAGTGGTATACTTAGTAGGAGGACAGGCATGGCAAACCTCTGGATTCTAACCGGTAATGAAGAAAACTGGGAAACGGCCCTGAATAGTGGTAACGTATGGGGCGTAAGAGAGGGAAATTTAGTCAGATATTGGAAAAAACTCTCTAAAGGTGACTTACTTCTCTTTTATGTTAAATCTCCGGTAACAGGAATTATTGGGGTAGGCTCACTTGAGTCTAAGTTTAAACAGGACAAACCTCTTTGGCCTGACGAAGTAAGAGAAAAAAGAATAATTTATCCTTATCGATTTGATTTTCGTATTCTCGGAGTAATTTCTCCAGAAAAATGGCGAACCGAAGCTATTTCGATTAGAGACCTAAAAGTTGGTATCCAAGCTGGAGTGAATCCGGTTAGAAATCCGCAAGTAATCAAGGAAATTATCGAGAGGGTAAATGAGAGATGGGAAGTTGAATACGAATTTAAACCAGAAAAGAAAGAGGTCAAAAAGCCAACCATTTCGCTTCACGATCAAATCAGAGAGAGGCTGTTCGAAATCGGGCGATTAGAAAATTTTATTAGTGAAAAAGAGCACCCCCTAGATGGAGAAAAGCTTGATGTTGCTTGGAGGAAGTTGGCTCGGGGGGTGCCAACAAGAGTTTTTGAGGTTCAGATTGGAGGTAGTATTCACCTTGCTCTTTCAAAGCTAAAGCACGCTTTTGATCTTTGGAACAGCGAGCCCTACTTGATAATCGATGAAAAATCTAAAAGGAAAACTAAGGAATTACTCTCGGGTACATTCCACGAGCTCGAGCCACATGTAAGGGTTATTCCGCTTGACAAGGTCGACCAGCTTTATCAGGCTTTGACAGGCGAGAAAGGTCTTAAAGAGGAGTTTGGTCTTAACTAGATTTTACCCTCAAGTATTATTAGATTCACTAATCCTAATAGCTTAAAATTGCTTATTGACAAATTGTTAGAATAATGTTATTCTGGTTCTATTCTTAATACTTCTTTTGAAACATGGAAGAGACAAGAAAAGAAAGATTTAGAAGATTAGCAGAAAAAAGAACTACTTCGGTTCTTGAACAGCTTCGTATTTTAGGAAATTTAAGCAACAAGGCAAATTACGATTATTCCCCTGAGGAGGTCAGAAAAATCTTCTACGCCATCGATTCCCAACTTAGAACAGTCAAGGCGAGATTTGCTGATAACAAAAAAAGAAAATTTAAACTATGACCGCAAAGCCAAAGATCTTCGCTGGTAAAGGTAGAATAGCTACCGAAATATTAGGCCGGAACAAATATACTAATTATAAACAAGCGTTAAATGAAGCGGTTGCAAATTCTTTGGATGCGAGAGCTAAGGATATTAAGATTAAAATCGAGAAGGAATTTATCGAAGTTCTTGATAATGGCATAGGGATGTCAGAAAGCGATCTGAAAGACCGCTATTTTACTTTAGGAGAAAGAAATCCTGATCCAGAGGCAAGAGCTTTATTCGGAATTGGAGTTTGTGCAAATGCTGCCTTAGGTAACATTCTCATTGTCCATACTAGGCCAAAAGGTAGAAATGCAGGAATGCGGGCGGTTGTTAATTTCGATAAAGTTGAAAGCGTCCCGATAGGTCAGTATCAGCCTGAAGAGTGGGAAAAAATTGACTTTCAAAATAGGGAATTTAGCACATCGATTAGAGTTGAGAAGCTGAGGTGGAACAGGATAGATACTGATGAAATCAGGAAGTTTTTAATTGAAAAACACTGGCCTTTATTAGTAGATAGGTCTATTAAGACCCAGATTTATGTTAATGGAAAATTATTAAAAGCGGCAGAACCCCAGAATGTAGAAAAATTTGAATTTACAAGTCAACAAGAGTTCAAAATAAATGGAAAAAATGTCCCCCCCCAGCGTCTTGAATGTGGAAGAGTTGAAGGCGTTTTTTATCTTAAAGAGTCGGGTTTCAAAGAGCCAAGTATAGACGTTTATGTTAAAAGCCAAAGAATTGATAAATACTCTGGGGACCAAATAGATTGGCTTAAAATAAAACTCTTGCGATCTCCTGAGGGTTTCAAGTCTAGATTGAAAGGAATAATTAAAGTTGAAGCGACAGACGAGGTTGGTTACAGAAGAAGGGGCCCTTTCGAGCGGAATATTCTGCAATTAAAGAGTGATAGATCTGGTTTTTTCGAGGATTGCGAGGCCTTCCGACACTTATGTGCTTACTTAAATGAAAAAGGAAAGGGTAAGACCTTAAAATTGCCTTATGGTGGAATTCTTCGCCTAATTAATTCAGAGTGGTATAGGAGGAGGGGTGCGGATATATCAAAAACGCAAGAACTAATCCAACAATTGGAGCCAGGTTTAAAGAAGGAGCTGCAGGAAATATTTGAAGATGAAGAATTGAGAACCGAACCTCAAGGAGACATGGAAAGAAGAAGAAAAAAAGAGCCTCAAGAGGAGACTAAGTATCAATCAGAAAACCGAATGTTCAGGTGTCCCAAATGTCAAAATATTTTGCGAGTAAAGATAGCAATCTGTGACAAATGGTTAAAAAGTTCCCCTGAGAAAAGGAAGGCCATGAGAGAAAGGCATTGGAAGTGCGATACTTGTGGATTCATTCTTGATCCAGAAAAGGATAAGTATAGAAGAGGCCCGATTCGAGGGAGAGAAATAATGCAGGTTCACCTTGAAGAGGGTTTATTGACTCGCATTTTGGCGGATAAAATTGGTAAAGCAGGGCCTAGGTCTCTCTATCTACCAGAAGATAGCGCAGTCACGATAAATGCTGAGCATTCCATGTGCGTTTATTCTATTAAAACCTCTGACGAGTCTTTTAAGTGTTATTTACTCGACTCCATAATTTATGCAATCGCCGCTCGGAGGAGCAAAGATAGTGGGGAGGGGTTTGAGCATCTTTATAATGATTTATCTTCAAAGATCAGCCGGGTTATTGATATAGATGATTACGAAGAAGCACTCGACCGGTTAAGAATCAGTAGGAAGAATGGTGAGTAAAATGAGCGAAATAGGGAAAGCATTAGATGGTTTGCCAGCACTCATAGTCGGGGAATGGGTTAAGGAAAAACATCTGTATTTAACTAATTACCTAGAAATTATGACGGCCGGAATGAAAAAGAAGTGGGAGAATTTGGTTTACCTAGATCTTTTTTCAGGTCCCGGAAAAAGTATAATTCAAGAAAAAAAAGAAGAAATTAATGGTTCTCCAGCAATAGCAATTGGCCTAAAACAACCATTCTCTAATTATATTTTTGTAGAAAAAGTACCAAAACTTTTAAGTGCCTTAAAAGAGAGATGTCAAAAATCTCCCCTTTCGAATAAAATAAAGTTTGTCGAAGGAAATTGCAATGAGAAAATTACTGAAGTGGTTAATTTAATTTCTGAGAGGTCGCTAGGATTAGCTTTTATAGATCCCTATGGTCTTGAATTTTCATTTTCTTCTCTCGAAAAATTAGCTGATAATCGCAACATGGATTTGTTAATTAATTTTCCTATAGAGATGGCGATTAAACGTAATGTAGACAGGCTCATTAAGAAACGGTGGTCGCGTCTTGACGAATTTCTTGGGGATGACAAATGGAGAGAAGAGTATAAAAGGCGTAGACTTAAAAACGATCGTTGGGTATCGAAATTTTTTCTGGATTATTATCAAGAAAAACTTCTTAAACTTGATTATTGTTTTGACGAGAAAAAACATAGATTTCTCCAAGGAGGAGTATTGATTAAGAATCAAGGTGGAGTGCCGTTGTACTACCTTTTTTTTGCCTCTAAGCATCCAATGGGACTATATTTCTGGAAGGAGGCGATAAAATTCGGACCATCAGGACAAAAAAGATTAGAATTGTGATACTATAAAGTATAGAGGTATCACTGTGGGACAAAAAAGCCTGCCTAAAATATATAGAAAGAGCCTTCTTTACAAAAGTGGCGTCGAGTACGCGGATTTCGGACTAAATCATATAGAAGGATGTGTTCATGGTTGTACTTATCCTTGCTACGCCATGATGTTGAAGAAAAGGTGCGGTCAGATAAAAGACTACGAAGATTGGTGTACTCCGAAAATAGTTGCAAACGCTTTAGAACTTCTCGATAAGGAGATCCCGAAGTATAAAGGTGAGATCAACTCGGTCTATCTGTGTTTTTCGACAGATCCATTTATGTACCGATTAGAAGAGGTTAATAAATTGAGTCTAAAAATAATCGAACGACTCAATAGAGATAATATTAAATCTGTAACAATAACCAAAGGTATTCACTCCAAAGAATTACTAGATTATAAGAGATATGGTGAAAATAATGAATATGGTATAACTGCTGTCTCGTTATCAAAAGATTTCCACGACAGATACGAACCATTTTCTGCCCCGATCCGAGAGAGAATTAAGGCGCTCAAAAGGCTACACGATGCAGGTTTAAAGACTTGGGTTAGTATGGAACCATATCCAACACCAAATATTTTTGCGCAAAATATCTACGAAATTTTAGAAACTGTTTCGTTTGTCGACAAAATAGTTTTTGGAAAATGGAACTACAATGGTTTGATATCAAGTTTTAAAGATTACAAATCATTTTATAATTATTTTTCTAATGAGGTAATAGATTTTTGCCAAAAAAGAAATATCAACGTCCATATCAAAGAGGGGACAATAGATCTAGAAGAATACGCATCACGGTCTCCTGCTAAATACTCCGTCCGAGATGGAGATTTACTTTTCAAGTTCGCTTATTAACCTAAATAAACCCCCTGGCTAAAAATGGCTGGGAAAATTCTCTCCTGAATTTGGTAGAATAAAGATATGAAAGTTATTCTTTATATGGCCATCTCCATTAATGGTTTGATTACCAAAGGTAAAGATGATTCTGACTGGGTAACAGAAACGGACTGGAAGGAGTTTGATAAATTAATGAGAGATTGCGGTATCATGGTCATGGGTAGGAGAACCTACGAAATCTTCGGTGATGATTTTCCTTGTGAAGGAGCAGTGAATGTTGTCATGACCAGTAATTCAAAACTCTTGAATCAAAAAACACCGGAAGAAGTAATTTTTACAGATAAGTCTCCAAAAGAGGTTATCAAAATGGCAGAAGAGATGGGATTTAAGAAATTGATGCTCATTGGCGGCATGAAGCTCAACACCTCTTTTTTCGAAGAAGATTTAATCGATGAAGTTTGGCTCAGTATCCATCCGCTTTTAATCGGTAACGGCAAGGTGATGATGGAAAAATTTGATTACTTTAAAAAATTAAAGCTCCTTGGCGTCAAAGAACTTGATGAGGAATTAGTTCAGCTTCGTTATGAGGTTGTAAAGTAGAATCGCCCCTAAAATCCTCGTGACCTCGGATTTTATCTTTTCCTTCTAATAGTTCGATATACTAGTATACTAGACTAAAGTAATTAGCAGAAAAACAACTTATCCCTAAAATCCTGCCGGGTTATTTGAAGTAATGATGGTCCGGATGTTCGTCTCGCTCTGAAGCTTCACCTTCGTAGTATACTTTAAATCCCTTTACTTCTGGATCAGAGTCGTAACCAGGATATTTAGCCAAAATTAATTTGGGATAAATATTGTTTTCTGGGTCAGTGTTTACTGCAAAAACTTGTTCTCCAATGGCCCAACCAATTCTTTCTCTTGTTAGTTCTGCTTTTATATAATCGAAGATTTCATCTGGTTGTTTTCCGGATCTTTCTTGTTCTAATGCTTCTTGATGAAGTCTGCCGATTATTTCTCGTCGTCTTTCCCATTCCGGGCCATGAAGACCCATTCCTCGAAGATCAAGAACTCTTTCATAGATTTGAGTGGGAAGGATGTGTCTAAGAGTTTCTACCATATTTTTACTTTAGAAACAAAAAGTATTATATCATAAAACTCGCCCCCAAATCCCCCTGACTAAAAATAACTAGGAAAATTTCCTCCTGAATTTGATAGAATTAAGTTTGAGTTGTGACTGGATAGGAAATACCATTAACTAAATGGTGTTCCAATAATCTAAGGGCAGTTTCATCTCTGATTAACTCACCGAAGGATTCGGGAGACAACTTAGAAATCATTTTTCTAATTTTTTCCTCTAAGCATTCAAAATATCTACTGAGTTGATTTGGTGCAAGTCGTTGGGCAACAAATCTATAGTGGTAGGGCGATAAGCAAGTTAATGCTATTCGAGAGGGTAAATTATTTTCCTTTAGGAAGTGTTGTTTGAATCCAATCGTCAAAGCTGAATCAGGGTCAGTTTCAGTACCAAGTTCTCCTAATATTTCTGCAAGCAATTCAAGTCCTAGTCGATTTACGAGCTCCATTCGACTCGAAGTAGCAGGATTGTATCTTTGAGACACATCTTTCCAAAAGGTGCGTTTTCCTGCAGCATTAGACAAACAGAAAAGATGCATCACTTCCTCGCTGTGTCTGCCATTACGATTCCAGAAAGGGTGAATAACTAAAAGCACAAATTGAGCATAATTGGCAACAAGGTAAACAGCTAGTTGGTAGTCTGAAATTTCGTCTGGTGAAATTTTCATCCGTTCCTTTAAAACTCCAATCGTTTCATTAGGAATTCCTCTAAATTTCGAAGGGGTCCACTCGTCTAAAGTATCACAAAGGCCTTCTAAAAGGCCCTGTTTATTCTGAGGACTGGGGCTGTAGATTACCCCTGTTTCAGTTCTTATACCGCCAGTCCAGCGACAAATTTGACCTACCTGGTAAGGATTCTGGTGGACAATCATTGATATCAATTGCTTAGGTGAAAATATTTTTCCTTCGTATCCAGTGATACCACACGCATATAAAGCGTAAACTTTCTCTATTAATCTTCCATCGCAAAGGGTGAGCTCCTCGAGAAGTTGATTCACGCAATCTGACCCATCTTTGACCTCGCTGTCTCTTCTAAACCCACGTGTTATCTTAGTAGTAAGTGAATCGGGCATCCAGGTTAATGGTTTTAAATATTCCAATCTCTCGGCTCCCATATTTCCAATATTATAGGTTTAATGGCTAGGAATTTCAATAATTAGGAACAAGCTTTTTGGGGAAGAAACCCCCCTGACTAAAAATGGCTCGGAAAATTTTCTTTACAATCGTGTTAAAATTGAAATATTAGACCTATGAGTATTAGAGAAAGAGCAGGAGGGGTTATATATAGAATTCGAGGAGCTATTGATCCAGAAACAGAGGTCCTCAGGGAAATAACAGACCACTTTAAAGGAGCTATGGAGGCGTTCGGCAAAGGGGACACGGCTACTGAGCAAGAACATCTTGGTGCTATTAGCCAAATAATTGATGAGCGTTTCCTTTCTGTGCAGGTAGACACACAACCTGAAAATTCTCACCCCTAAACCCCCTGACTAAAAATGGCTGATAAAGAAACATTTCATTGTCCTCAGGCAAAGAAAGGCCTTCAGGCAATAACTGAAGCCTATTGTTTTAAGGAGTGTGATAATCCCCAAAAAGGCGCCAAAGCACAATGCCCGGATTCAATCCTTCAACCGCTAGAAGAGGTTCTGAAAGATACAGAGCGCATGGAAGAGCTTTTAGAGCAATTAAAAAAGCTTAACTTACCAAGGGATGAATTTGCCATCTTTGGTGGTGGGCCTTTAGGTATTAGAGGGTTAAGAGAAATAAAAGATCTTGATTTAATTGTTTTACCAGGGCTTTGGGAAGAGTTAGCCCAGAAATATCCTGTAGAAGAGACAAATTTCGGGGGAAAAGCTTACAGGGCTCATCTCACCGACGATATTGAAGCAGTATCAAAGCCAGGTTTTGGTTTTGATGCCAAAGAGGTGATTGAAAAGGCTGATGTTATTGATGGTATCCGCTTTGTTAATTTAGAAACAACGATTGAATGGAAAAGGAAAATGGGAAGAAAAAAGGATTTAGAAGATATTAGGCTTATTGAGGAATATCTTAAAGAAACCCGCCCCTAAAATCCTCGTAACCTCGGATTTTACCCTTTCTTTCTAATAGTTCGATATACTAGTATACTAGACTCGGCAACATTCAACTTTCCCCCTGAATTTGGTAGAATTGGGGTATGGTTACGATCATTTTTGAATCTCCTTAATGATTTTCCTTAAACTTCTTTCTAATCCTTTTCCTTGTTTTCTGAGTTCATTTTTTTCTTCTTCAGTGAGTTTATTAAAGACCTTATTGTGTAGAGGAGAAATCAAAAGATGTCCCATCCAGCGATATTGAGGAATTTTTCTGTCACAAAGTTTTTCGGCAATAAGCCCCTGGTCAGTGACTCGTTCTGTTGACCAAATGAGTTTGCCGTTTTTCGCTATGGCCAAAGCCAGTCGGTAGCGAGCTTCTCTCTTTTCTCCCTTAAGTCCTTTCATCAAGGAAAGGAGCTTTTCCGCTTTTTCGAGGTCAGTTTTGTCCTCTCCAACCGTTCTTTGATTTCTTAAAAGATCCCATTTCTTGCCTAAACCAGGAATATCAACCCCTCCATCCGAGGCGAGAACATACCAATCAGTCAATTTTGAGATTTGAATTGCTTTTTTCTCGGCACTTTTCTTAAGAGTGGGCTGATTTTCTTCAACTTTAATCTCCAAACCAAGTTCTTCCCAAGAATGAATCTTCACTCCAGGAGACTTATCTAAGAAGGAAGCCATTTCCGTGGCTTTATATTGGTTTTTAGTACCGATTAAGATATCCATTAAGGTTATTTTAATCGATTTTGATAATTTTTTCAGTTAAATGGTTTATTTAGATGACTAAAAATACTTCGGAAAATCTCCTCCTGAATTTGGTAGAATTAAGGCGATGAATATCAAAGCTTCGTTAGAGAAATTCTATAAGGAAACTCCTTTAGAAAAAATTCCGTGGAATAAAACTCAGGCTGATTTCTTTATGGAATTACTTAAGACCAATAAACTCGGTAGGGGGAAAGCCTTGGATTTGGGCTGTGGGATGGGAATCAAGTCTATTGCTTTAGCTAAAAAAGGTTTTAAAGTAACCGCAATCGATATTGCTCCTACGGCAATCAAATATGCTCGAGAAAAGGCTAAAAGGGCAGGTGTTAAAGTAAAATTCATTGCCGCTGATGCGACTGACCTTTCTTTTTTAGGAGATGAGAAATTTGACTTTGTTCTTGATTGGGCAAATTTACATGGCATTCCCAAAACTAAGAGGAAAAAATATGTTAGGGAAATTACCAAACATTGTAAAAAGGGAGGGAAATTCTTATTGAGGTGTTGGAGTAAAGACGGTATTTCCAAAATAATGTACGGCTTTTTGACTTCAACGGGCCCTTTCTATTTTTTTTCAAAGGAGGATATTAATGACTTGTTCGGAAAAAACTTCAAAATTCAACTCACCCATAAGAGTAAGCCTTTTGAATTTCCTGGCCAAAGACCTCCAGGAAAGTGGCTAGATGAGTATCTAATGGAGAGACTTTAGACTAGCGCCCCTAAAATCTCCTGAATTTGATAAAATTGAGACATGAGATTAGCTTCGTTAGGACTGAAAGACGTTGATGAAATTCTTCGGCTGGAGGGGGAGGTGTACTGGCAAGGAGAAAATTGGAAGAAGTTATGGGAAAAAGAGGCAAAAGAAAAATTTAGAGTTTTTATTACTGACTATTTAACAAATTTCCCTGAAGGTTGCTTTGGACTAGTCGATGATGACGAGTTATTAGGATCAATCTTTTTGATCAAAATCTCAAAATGTGAGCCGATTCCTTATCTTCATAAGGTAGACGAATTTTTGAAAAAGGACGGAGAAATAGCTTATGTTTCGCTTTTCGTCATCAAGAAAGGAGATGAGGAGGAGGAAATTGCCCAAGAATTATATGACGAAGCGGAAAAAGTGGCTTTAACGAAACTTGATTGTAAGAAAATGGTAGTAGTCATCTATTCTTCACCTCTAGAGGAGAGGATTCTTAAGGGAAATAATTATGAAAAGATAGAAAAGCAGTTTGAATGGGAAATATATCCAGGGAAGAAAGTTTCTTGTTGGATTTACTACCATGAGCTTCTAATGAAGCGAGGAGATTAATCCGTTCAATTTTTGATATAATTCAACCATGCGGAAGGTAGTGCCTCCAGATTCGCGGTATGTTCCTCTGACCCAACAAAAGTCGTGCTGTGTGCCCACTTGTCTTCAGATAGTGATGCTGAAACATAAGATTCCTTTGATGCCGGCTGAGGAATTAGGCTATCATTTAGGATTAATCGTTCATCCGGACAGAGCTTATCTTTTCTACAATGTTCGAACCTCTAAGAAGAAACCGTCCGCGGGTTATGGAACTAGAATCTATGAGCCAGAATTCAGGCCGAATAAAGTTTTCAAAAAGCTCCACTTACCTATAAGTTTAAGAATTAAGCCCATTTCCAAGTTTAATTCGCCCAAGGAAGTACAAGAGTACTTAATGACCACCGAACTCAATGATGAAGATGTTCTCTTGTGTTTTAATCACGGCGCCCTCATCGACGATCCCTCTAAAAACTGGGGACATGTTTGTGTCTTTGACAGACTTGTCGGAAATAATATTAGAATCATTGATCCGAATCCCGATCAGCCAAAATGGAGGAATGTTTCCGTAAAGAAAATGTTCCAGGCTATGCGTAAACACGGAGAGAAACGGTCAGGAGGATTTTGGGAGTTATCTGTAAAAAAATAATTTTGGGTTCGCTATTCTAAAATACTCTGACTAAAAATGGCCCTTCGATTTTACTCAGGATAAACCCTCGGAAAATTTTCTCCTGAATTTGGTAGAATATGCCTTAATGAGAAAAGAATCAATAAATCATCTACTACTAGAAGCCGATGTCGAATTCTATCGAGTAACTCTTAATTTTTGTGAGAAACTAAGATCTAGACAAGGCGCAGTTGGCATAGGAGTTTCGACAGGAATAGCTGTTATCATTGGAGAATGGGAAGCAGCACTTGTACTTTCTGCTTTATCAATTTTCTATAAGAAAATAGGAGAAGGAGAGAAGAACTCTTTTGAAGAGCGACTCAAACAGAAAATTGAGAGTAAGAGAGAAAAGCTTAAATCCTCCCCCTGACTAAAAATGCCTCGGAAAATTTTCTCTTGAATTTGGTAAAATTGGGGTATGAAGATCTATCATATTCTAGATAGAAAACAATGGGAGAAGGCAAAAGAGACGGGTTTTTACGCTCCGGATTCTCTTGAAAAGGAAGGTTTCATCCATTGTTCAATGAAAAAACAGATTCTTCCGACAGCGAAGAGGCGCTTTCGAAGAAGCAAAGATTTATTGTTATTAGTTATCAATCCTAAAAAGGTTAAGGCAAAAATAGTATATGAAGACTTAAAGGGAATGGGAGAGAAACATCCTCATATCTACGGCAAACTATCTTTAGGTGAAATCGAGTCAGCAGTTGAATTTGTACCAAATCAAACCCGCCCCTAAAAATCCTGTTTACCCGGTTATAAAAATGAGCTTTTATCTGCTTTCTATTTGCTTTACAAATCCGCGCCAATTGTGGCCAAAGAATTCTTCGCAAGTATTTTCCCAATTTTTCCTTAAATTTGTTAATTCTTCAGGAGTAAAACTTTTATTTTCTTCAAGATAATCCAGCACCTGAGAGAAATCAGCCAGTTGTTGTCTATATTGACCAAAAGCCTCTTGTGGTAAATCTGGTTCCTGATAAAAGTGGGAGAGATCAAAATCAGGATTTATATATTCTTTTGACTTCTCGAGAATTTCGTCTGGCGAAAGTAAGGCTATTTCAGGGATACCATCCGCATCTGATTTGGAGAAAATGTCTGGTGGAGTACTTCCTGCAGCTTTGTGATGTGCTCTTGTCCACAATAAACCATGTAACCTTTTTGCCTCTTCGCGAAGGGTTTCTCTCTCGGATAGTTCATCTTCTTTCATAATTTAAGACGATTATATTAAAAAACTGCTAAAAATCAAATTTTCTCCTGAATTTGGTAGAATTGGGGTATGGTTACGATTATCTTTGAGTCTCATGGTACGACTTATGATAATGAGAATGAGATTTCTTCGGGTCATGCAGATGCTAAATTGTCTCCTTTAGGTAAGAAGCAGGCAAAAGAATTAGGAGAACGTTATCAAGACAAACATCTTGATGCGGTTTTTTGTTCTGATTTGTCTCGTTCTTATGAAACCGGAGAAATCGCTTTTAAGGATAGGGATATTCAGATAATTAAAGATGAAAGACTCAGAGAATGTGATTATGGAAACTTTACTCAGCATTCCTCAGATGAAGTTAAAGCTTTGAAAGAAAAATATATTGAAGTTCCTTTTCCAAAAGGAGAGAGCTATGAGCAGACCTCAGTCAGAATGAAGGATTTCTTGAAAGACTTGCTTAAGAATTATGGTGGTAAAACAGTAATGGTTATTGGTCATCGGGCAACTCAGTACGGACTTGAGCGTTGGATAAAAGGGGTTCCTCTTAAAGAAGTAGTGACTGCTCCTTGGCAATGGCAGCCAGGTTGGACTTACCGCCTTAGAAAACTAGAGTAAGTCGCCCCTAAAATCCCCTGAATTTGATATAATACTTCCTCTGCCCCTTTTCATCCATAAAAATGGCAATTGCAGAGCTTGATTTGTTATGTTCAAGATTCCCAGAGTTTTTAACTCCGTCTTTACGAGGAGAGGTTGCAAGCGCTTTTCAGGCAGTTTTGAGTTTTGATGAGTTAAGTCCAGAAGAAATAAAGAGGCGTGTAGGAGTGCCCCGCATTAGGATTGGGGAAGCTGACGGAGAGGAAATAAACCTTGGCTGGATTACTTTGGGAGGTATTGCTGAGTTTTTTCCTGATTATATAAAAAGGTTAAAAAAACCATCACCAGATTCCGGCCAAATATGGATTTATCCACTAGAGCTGGCCACATTCTTGCTTGTTTTAAAACAACATGAATCACTGAGGGGATTAAGAGATTTTTTTACCGAGCATTTTGATTTTTGGCACGAATTTCAAGAAATTTCTTTGAAAAAATATTTTCTAGGGGTGGTTGAGAGCATCCGAAGAGAAGAGCGTGTGCAGTTTTACCAAGACGCTGATTTTTATGGACAAATTGTAATTTTGACTGATTATATTCATGCTTTTTGTTTAACCACGCCACCCTTGAGTGAATTTCCTATGGAAAGATATGATATAGCGGGAGATAGATCTTGGTTGGATATGTTTGATGGAAAGGATATGGGTTATCTCCAAGGGATACTATCACACCAACGAGAAGTTTAAACCCCTAAAATCCTGTTTACCCAACCTTAATTTTCCCCAATTCTCCCGAGGTTCAGGTACGATTCCACCCCCGGGGTGGAATAGGTTCGCACCTCGGGATTTCCTCATTTCCCCTGAATTTGGTAGAATTGGGATATG